>Ga0256843_1002690_pt1 | contig 12819 bp, 12 predicted proteins | sample AlvinellametaG_FD_191572 | JGI IMG/M metagenome (GOLD analysis project Ga0256843, IMG submission 191572) | Pompeii worm associated microbial communities from hydrothermal vent at the East Pacific Rise, Pacific Ocean - Alvinella | ecosystem: Host-associated > Annelida > Integument > Unclassified ... | reverse complement strand
TTTTTGTATATGAGTTAATAGGTTTATTTGAATTTGATTACGTGGGACTTTCCCACGTCATCGTTATGATTTAGTTATATATATGACTTGAAAATCAATTTTACCATTTGTTGGTAATTTTACGCTTTTTTTTCTGCTTTTAATGTTGACTCTTTATTTTTAAGGAGTAATTTCTAGAATTTTATAATATGAAAAGAGTATAACAAATAAATTGCTTGGTAAGAAATTAGAAGTTTCTAGGATTACTCTAAGAAGATCATTAGGATAATTAATGTTTACAAAACATTTGTTATAATTTAACTACATCTTATGGTTAGATTAAAAAAAGAATTTTTTTACAAATAGGAGGAAGAAATTAATAAGGAAAAACATAAATAAGATTGATCAGTTTATATATATAATTTGGGGGATTTGAAAGAGGATGAACCACATTTAGGGTATGAACCTACTAGCCTAGATTTAGCTTACCTTTCAAAAAAAAAAGTTTATTAACCCTAGGAAAGATTTCTTAATTGGAAATTAAGCGTAATAATTATACTAGGCTAATTACTAAAAAGAAGTGCTCTATCAATGATATCCAAAATCACTATTTTAATTAAAATATTTTAGTAAGTAGTAAGTCTACCTCATCAGTAAATAGAGATAAAAAGAAATATTCACACAACATCTACGAAATGTCAGTATCATGCTGCTGCTTCAAATCCAAAATGGTGTTTTTTTCTGAAATTAAATTTTGACAAGCGAATTAAACAGGTAAGAAGGAAGATTGTACCTACAATTACGTGAAGGCCGTGGAACCCAGTTGTCAGGAAAAATGTTGAACCGTAAATGGAGTCGGCTATAGTAAAGGATGTTTCATCATATTCAATTTTTTGAAGTATTGTAAAGTAGATACCTAAAATGATAGTTAAAAGAAGTCTTAGGCTAGTTTGTTTGTGGTTGGAGTTAAGAAGACTGTGGTGAGCTCAAGTAACGGAAGCTCCTGATCTTAGGAGAATAATAGTGTTGAGAAGGGGAACTTCGAAAGGGTTAAGAGTTTGAATACCTACTGGAGGTCAGATTATTCCTACATAATGAGATGGGGATAGCCTATTATGGAAAAATGCTCAGAAGAATCTTAAAAAGAATAGAACTTCAGAGATAATAAATAGAATTATACCTCATCGTAGACCTATTTGAACATTAAAAGTGTGAAGGCCCAAGAATGTGGCTTCTCTAACAACATCTGTTCATCATTTGTAAGAAATTCATAAGAGGATAAATAATCTAAGGAATAGATCTTCGAATTTATTGAAATGGAATATTTCAATTATTCTTGATATTATTAGAAATGTAATAGTAGCAGTTCATAAAGGTCATGGAGATTCATTTACTAAGTGGAATGAGTGTTTGAAGAAATTGGACATAATAATCCTAGAAAAATAAATTTCTTTAACTTATTTTCAAAATAAGTTTTATAAGGATTATAAAGGGTGAAAAATATGAGGGTTGAAATGAAATTAATAGATAAGATAAATCATGGGGTAATGGTGAATTTAGATGGAGATTTAATTAGGAAGGATGATTTGTGTCAAGGAAGAAAGACTAGGTTAAAGTAAATGTAATACCTTAGTATTAGGACTGATGAAATCACACAAGATGAGATGAAGAATAACGGAATTTCTTGAAAAATTATTTCTTTTATTAAAGTAAGTTTTATTAGGAATCCAATTCTTGGGGGGAATCCCCCTATTCTACAAGTGATAATGAGAAATATGATTATGGAGTTGTGAGACATCGATTTTTTTATTAGCTGGTGGGTGTAAAAAGCTGATAGTTTGGCTAGGAATGACGATATGAGAATTATGAGAAAGGAGTAGGATGCAAAGAATATAAGTGTAACCGGAAGATTTTTAGAGGTTAAAATAGTTATTCAACTTAAAGAAAAGACTGATGAGTATACTAAAATCTTTTGGATAGAAGAAACTATAAAACAAGATAAAGATCTTGAGATAATTCCTAGGAAGGAGATAAGAAGAAGAATAGAATTCTGGGTTAATGTGTGGGCGAAAAATAAAGGTATAATTTTTTGGGCGGTTATAAGAATAATAAAATTTATTCATCTAAGGGAATTTCTTATACTTAATAGTCAGTAGTGACATGGGAATATTCCAAGTTTTATATAGATAGCGAAGATTAGACCAAGATAATTGTTTCCGGGCAATGTTATAAGGGTAGGCTCTCAAATATTTCTAGCAAAAAAAATAGATGATCTTATAGCTTGCACTAGAAAGTATTTTATAGCGGTGAGTGATCCGTTGGAAATTTTATCTATATTAAGTATGTAACAGAAAATTAAGGAGTTAAGCTCTAGGCAGATTCAAAAAAAAAAAAATCATGTGGACCTAAGTCCCATGATGATTCTTGTTGACAAAATGAAAAGAGTTAATCCCTTATTATTCATTAAATAGTTTTGATTTTTTCAGTAGTAATAGGGTTTTTTGCATGTATTTTGTTTATAAAAAATATATCTAGGCGAATAATTATAATGCTTTATTTTCTTATAAATGTTATTGTTTTTAGGTTTATCCCTTTAAAGATTGAATTAGTTCAAAGGTTAACTTTTTTTTCCGGAGTTGGGTTTATTGGCTTTGTAATAATAGTTTTATCGCTTTATATTATTAGAATTGTCTATCTGTCTCAGTATGAATTAAATAAAAGCTTGAAATCAAAAGGAGAAATAGGCTTAATTAGTTCTTTGATTATTTATTTTAGTTTTATAAGATTTTTAGTACTAAAGATCTTTTACTTTTATGTATTTTTTGAGTTGTCTTTAGTACCTATATTTTTAATAATTTTAGGTTGAGGGTATCAACCTGAACGCTTAAAGGCTAGGCTAATAATATTATTTTATACTCTTACTGCTTCTTTACCTTTATTAGTGGTTTTAATTTGAATGAGGTATTACGGAATTGTATATTTTGATCAAATTGTTTTTTTTCTTAAAAGAGGAGTATGTTTCAGGGGGAGATTAGCTGGAATAATAGTTTTATTTATTTTTATGAGGTTTATGGTTAAATTGCCAATATTTTTAGTACATTTGTGATTACCTCAGGCCCATGTTGAGGCTCCTTCTTCGGGAAGAATAATTTTAGCTGCCGTATTATTGAAATTAGGGGGTTACGGGTTAATTCGGTTTAATATATTTATTACTCATCAGGATTGAGTATGTAAAATATTGTTTTCGATTAGAGTGATTGGGGGGGCTATAGTATCATTGTCATGTGTACAACAGGTTGATTTGAAGGTTATTGTTGCTTACTCTTCAGTAGCTCATATAGCTATAATAATTGTTAGATCCATAACAAGATCAAGGTGAGGAATTATAGGTTCGGTAATAATTTTACTAAGGCATGGTTTTACATCCTCAGGAATATTTTATGGGGTGAATGTAGTTTATCGAAGGTCTGGGTCACGGAGAGTTTTTATTAATAAGGGTATGTTAATTAAGAAGCCTTTATTTGTTCTGTGGTGAGCTCTCTTATGTTGTTCAAACATGGGAAGGCCTCCTACATTAAATCTTATTAGGGAAATTTTATCATGTGTGTCACTTTATGGATTCTCTATAATAACATTTTTAAGGATTTTTTTATTTTTAGTCATATCTGTATACTATAATTTGAGAATTTATAATACGTTGTGTCATGGGGAGGTGGTTAATAAAAATGTTTTGGATAAAAATGGGAGAATTCAGGAAAATTTGGTGTTATTTAATCACTTAATTCCTGTTTATTTAGGATTATTATACTTGTTTATATTCTTTTCTTTTTAGTTTAATAAAAAATTTTAGACGATGATAGACAATAGATTCTACTATGTAGAGGGATGAGAGAAGTATAAAGACATATGATTGAATTAAAGCAACTGATATTTCGAGAATGAGGAGAAGAATTATAACGAAAATGATCAGGAATTGAATCAATAGAAGGCTATTGATGGATGACGCTGACCCGAGAAGTCTTATTAAGAGATGACCTGCTGTTATATTAGCTGTAAGTCGAATAGCTAAGGTGAAAGGCCGAATAAGATTTCTTAAACTTTCAATTAAAACAAGAAATGGAATTAGAAGAGTAGGGGTGTTTATGGGAACTAAATGACAGGCTATTTTGTTAAAAGTGAAAAATCATCCTGCTATTTGAATACCTAATCAAAATGGGATAGATAAAAATAGAGTTATTACAAGATGTCTTGATGATGTAAAAACGTAGGGAAGTAATCCTACACAGTTTATAGAAGCAATAAATATGAATAGTCTGTTAAATATAATATAAATTCCTGAGTTTATATTTAGGGAGAAGATTGTTTTGATTTCTTTTACTAAGAGAGAGTTTACAATTTGTAGGAGTTTGTGTATTTGGTTAGGTCTAATTCAGAATTTCGATAAGATGAATAGTGGGAATATTACACTTAATCAGTTTAGGGAAAATAAAGGTTTTGATGATGAATCAAAGGATAAGAATAAGTTTTGCATTAGATAACTAATCTTGGTAGGAACACTTTAGGTGTTGAAGGATATGAGTGGTCGGCAGGAGGATATGTGTGGAAAGTTTCTAGAGCTGAAACTCTTGTGATGTGGGCTAGAACTGGTCGGTGAGCTGATAATGCTTCTCAGATAATAGTTCTAAGTAGAATAGTAGCTGTAAGAGAGATAAATGATCCTAGCCTGGCAACAATGTTTCATAGGGCGAAGAAGTCTGGGTAATCTGTATATCGTCGTGGTATACCAGCTAGACCTAGGAAGTGTATTGGAAAGAAAGTTAAATTTACTCCAACGAATATAGTTAAGAATTGGATTTTTAATCATTTAGGGTGTAGAGTGAATCCTGTAAATAGTGGGAATCAGTTAATAAAAGCCCCAATAAGAGAGAATACAGCTCCTATTCTAAGAACATAGTGGAAGTGGGCTACAACGTAATAAGTGTCGTGAAGGACAATATCTAGAGAAGAGTTAGCGAGAATAATACCTGTAAGACCACCAATAGTGAATAGGAAAATGAATCCTACAATTCAATATATAGTGGGTCTGAGTTCAAGGTAAACTCCATGAAGAGTACCTAGTCATCTGAAAACTTTAATTCCCGTAGGCACAGCAATAATCATTGTTGCTGTAGTAAAATAGGCTCGTGTATCTGAGTCTATACCTACAGTAAACATGTGGTGAGCTCACACTACAAAACCTAAAATTCCAATCGCTATCATAGCGTAAATTATACCTAGAGTTCCGTAAGGTTCTGTTTTTTTTGTCTCTTGACAGACCATATTAGAAATTAGACCGAATCCAGGAAGAATGAGAATATAAACTTCGGGGTGACCGAAGAATCAAAATAAGTGTTGATAAAGAATGGGGTCTCCTCCCCCTCTGACATCATAAAATGATGTATTAAAGTTTCGGTCTGTGAGTAGCATAGTAATAGCTCCAGCTAAAACAGGTAGTGAGAGAAGAAGAAGAATAGCTGTAATAAGAACGGACCAAGGGAATATAGGTATACGATCAAGAAGTATACCTAGAACTCGTAGATTAAGAAGAGTTCTGATAAAATTGATGGCTCCTAAAATAGATGAAATACCTGCTATATGAAGAGAGAAAATTGCTAAATCTACTGCAGGGCCTGAGTGAGAAATGTTTCCTGAGAGTGGGGGATACACTGTTCATCCTGTTCCTACACCAGACTCTACTATAGATCTAACTAGAAGAAGGATAAGTGAAGGGATTAAAAATCAGAACCTTAAATTATTTAAACGAGGGAAAGCTATGTCTGGGGCTCCTAATATTAAGGGAACTAATCAGTTACCAAATCCTCCAATTAGGACTGGCATGACTAGGAAGAAAATTATAATAAAGGCGTGGGCAGTAACTATAACATTATAAACTTGATCATTTTCCAAGAAAGCTCCTGGTTGATTTAGTTCTAATCGAATAATTATTCTTATTCTTAGACCAACTATACCGGCTCAAACACCTCTAATTAAATATAAAGTACCAATATCTTTATGATTGCAAGACCATGCTCATTTTACAACTCATTCAGAGTTTATAGACAGATATTATCTGGCAGATTTAAGTGCGTTAAGTTTAGAACTTGAATATAAGAGTAATTTTTTGATAATAAGAAAACATTCAAGGCGATGATGGACTTTTAATCCAATCAATAGAACGGTGTTCTTTTTCTTATAAGTGTGTTAGGATTACTAACTCTAAAAGAATCAAAATCTTTTGTGCTTTTACACTAACACTTATTTAATGAAAAGTATAAGATGATCTTTGAAGCTTGTAAATAGCTTTGTTTTGTTTCTAGTATATTCTTATTTTTGTTTGTTTGCTCGAGTATTTGAAACTTTGGATTTGTATATTGTGGGTTACTTTATAATTTTATTTTTGTTTATTTGAATGAAGGATCATTTTTTTATTACTTTAATATATTTAGAGTTTATAATGTTAACAGTTTTAATGAAAATAATGTGTTATATAAATTATGGAGTGAATTATTATAGGTGATATTACGTTTACTTAGTAGTAGTAATTTGTGAAGCTATTATAGGTTTGGCTATTTTAATTAGGTTTTCTCGATTTTGAGGAAATGAGATTATAAAAGTTTAATTTATTTTTTTTTTGTAAAATGCCTGAAGTAAAAGGGTTACTTTGATAGAGTAAATTATGTGCTTAATGTACTTTTACAATATATGAAGCTTTTAAAAAATACTCATCCTTTGGTGAAGATGGTTGATGGAATAATAGTTTCATTACCTAGACCTGTTAATATTTCTTCTTATTGAAATTTTGGGTTTTTGTTAAGATTTTGTTTAATTATTCAGATTGTTTCTGGTTTATTTTTATCAATACATTATTCAAGGGACTTAAGAACTGCTTTTTTAAGAGTAGATCATATTCTGCGAGATGTAAATTATGGGTGATTAATTCGAATGGTACATAGAAATACTGCTAGAATATTTTTTTTTTGTATGTATATTCATATTGGTCGAGGAATTTACTATGAATCTTATTATTTATTGGAAGTGTGAAATATTGGTGTGGTTATTTTTTTATTAAGAATGGCTACAGCTTTCTTGGGGTATGTTTTACCTTGAGGGCAGATATCTTTGTGAGGGGCAACTGTAATTACTAATTTGTTTTCTGTAGTTCCTTATATCGGGATTCAGATTGTGCAGTGATTATGAGGGGGATTTTCCGTAGATTCAGCTACACTAATGCGGTTTTTTTCGTTTCATTTTTTGTTCCCTTTTGCTATTTTGGGATTGGTAATAATGCATTTGATATTTCTCCATCAGACCGGGTCAACTAACCCTCTAGGTGTAAATAGAAATTTTTATAAGATTACATTTCATCCATTTTTTAGATTTAAGGATGGGTTAGCTTTAGCGATTATGGTAAGGTCTATTAGATTTATTGTGTTTTTCCATCCTTGAATGTTGGCTGATCCGGAGAATTTTATCCCTGCTAACCCTTTAGTAACTCCAGTCCATATTCAGCCTGAATGATATTTTTTATTTGCGTATGCTATTTTACGTTCAATTCCTAATAAAATAGGGGGAGTGTTAGCTTTATTAATATCAGTGATGATTTTATTTATTATTCCTTTAATTAATAAGAGAATAATAAAAGGAAGGGCTTTTTACCCGTTTACTAAGGCAATTTTTTGAGTAATGGTTAGATCAATCCTCATTTTAACTTGAATTGGAGCTCGGCCGGTGGATGGGATGTATATTTTAATTGGTCAAGTAGCAACTGTTGTATATTTTTTGAGGTTTTTTTTATCTTCCGTAAGAAAAGTGATTTGAGATAAATTGTTTTAAAGTAATAAAAATTTTTAGATGTTATAATATAAAGTACAGAAGTCATAAAAATATAACTGCTGGGATTATAAAGGTAAATCAAAGTTTAGATGATATGAGTTTTTCGTAGAGGAATAGTTTGTCTCAGAAAAGGTATGTTTTAGTGGTATGAAGGTCAATTCATTTATTTTGAGTTAAAATAAATTCTTTAGATAAATTTTTTACAATAAAGGAAGGAATTGATGGGGAGAAATAAGCTATAAATATTATTGAAATGAAGAAATTAAATTGAGTATTGGAAAGAATTGTTTCTTTAGAGAAAAAGTTTCATGCTGCAATGAATAAAATAATAAGAAGGGAAGGAATAATGGCTTTGTTAAAAGATGAAATAAAGATGAAGTTGAGTCTTTTAAATAATTTGGTTTGAATAAAATTACCTGAAATTAAGGATAAAAGTGTTAGGATAATTATATTCTTATAGTAGAAATTATTTTTTGAATCTACTCATAAGATGGGAAGGGTTTTATTGGGAGAAAAGATAATTATTTTTAGAATTCGGGTTGAGTAAACGACGGAGGATATACTTATTAGAAAGGAGAAAAGGAGTAGAGCGAAATTTGAATTTACGAGGAAAGACGATTCTAAACCTATATCTTTAGAATAAAACCCGGAAAGAAATGGGAGGCCGCACAGTCTGAATAGGGAGATTACTAAGATGAATGAATTAAGTCTAGAGATTTTATAGGCCGATGAGACTATATAAAATCTTTGATAATCCTTGAAAGAGTGGATAATTACTCCAATGGTAAGGAATAAAAGGGCTTTGAAAAATGCATGAATTACTAAGTGAAAGAAAGCTGTGTTGGGGTTATTAAAGCCAATTAGGGCAGTTATAAAACCTAAGTGACTTAGAGTAGAAAGGGCAATGATTTTTTTTATGTCTTTTTCGAAAATAGAGGTTATTAGTCTTATAAATATAGATATGGATCCAATAAATGTAATTCATAATAAGATATTTTTGTTTAGATTAAAATTTCTGAGGCGGATTAACAGGAAAATACCTGCTGTGACTAGGGTAGAGGAGTGAACTAGGGAGGAAACAGGGGTAGGAGCTGCTATAGCAGCTGGTAGTCAAGCAGAAAATGGTACTTGAGCTCTTTTAGTTCTAATGGTTACGAATAAAATAAATAAGAATGTGGATGAGAATTCAAATCTTGTAAATGAGTAGGAGAGGAAGTTTCATGATCCATAAATTGAGAACAAACAAATTAAAAAAATAATTCCAATATCACCTAGGCGGTTAGTTATAGCTGTAATTATACCTGAGTTTAGGGAGTATTTATTTTGAAAGTAAATAACTAGGAAATATGACCTAACACCCAGCCCGTCTCACCCTAGAAGAATTATTATAAGATTTGATCTAAAAATTAAAAGAATTATAGATATAATGAATAATAGAAGAATGAGAATGAAGCGGAATAAAAATTTTTCTGATAATATATACTCTAAACAATAGGTTATTACTCTAGCTCTAATTAAAAGGACTACAGAGGAAAAAACTAAAGATTTGGAGTCTAAGATAAATCTAATACTTAGGTTTGATGAGGAGATTATAATAAAAGATCAGTCAATATAAATAATTGAGTTATCTGGAAGAATGAGAAATAGAAAAAAGAAAAAAGATCTAAAAATACTTAGAGTAAAGGAAATATTTTTTAGTAAAAAGTGATTTTCTTTAAGGTAAATTTGTATATTTTCTCACTGGATTATATTTACATTAATTTCACTGAAGTCTTTTTTGATTTCATTCATGGAATAAACCTAAAAATAGAAGGGCGAAAAATAAAATACAAAATAATATGTTTAGAAAGTTTAAAAAAAGTCTTTTTTTAAAAAGAAATGGATATAATAGAATAAGTTCTATGTCGAAAATTAGAAATAAAAGAGCTACAAGAAAGAATTGAATGGAAAAGGGGATTCGAAAGAAAAATTTAGGATTAAACCCACATTCGAAGGGACTACATTTTTCAAATATTAAAATAGATTTTTTGTTAGTTAAGATAGTGATGAGTATAAGAATGACAGAAATTAATAGACATAGAACAATAACAATTGTGATGGCGTATACTTTCATATTCATAAAGAAGGAGATTCATTTTTACTGCTTCAAAGTAATGCTTTATTTAAGCTATTTATGAGTTAAAGACTAGAGATCTATTTTTAATTTTGAAAATTAATAGTTTTTAATTAACTTAAATCTTTACTAAAAGCTTTGCTGAAGCGTCTCATTGTTACTGAGAGGAAGGTTTACCTTAGTAATTTAATTGTATTATATAAAAATATTTTTTGTTTACACCAAAAAGAAGCTTTGGCCAATTAATAAATTTAGAAAATCTTAGAAGAATTTAAGATTTTCATTTTAGGGGTCCTTTAAAAATTTGGACCATTTTTACAACTATAAGTATAGTGAGTAGAATAAGAAGGGTTAGGAAGATGAGATTTTCGTATCCGTAAATGTTAAACAGGGTTGAGAATAAGTGATCATTGGATTCTATAGAAATAAATGGACCTCCCCCATGTGAGAGTTTTGATGGTGTTTGGAAAATCATGAAATAAAGGAATACTGAAAGTGAAGTGAGACCAGGTTTAGGGGATAAAAATTTTTCAGAAGAAACTAATCTTCTGGTATAAATAAAGATAACTATCATACCCCCTATAAAAACTACGACTAAGACGTAGGGGATTCATCAACTCATAAATATTGAGAGAAATTTAATGAGGGAGAGGGAGTAAATCAATAAGAGGAAAACTAAGGCAATGGGACTGATAACTTTCAAACAACAGACAAGAACAACTCCACAAATTCAAAATCAAAATATTACGGGAATTCTAAAAAGAAGAATTTTTAAGACTCAAAAGTTTTTGCTATAAAAAGTTAGGAGATAGTTTATAAAAACATCAATTTGTCAAGTTGAAGATAAATGTATTTTTTTTCCTAAGCCCGTTTAGTATATTTATTACGATAAGTTGCAAACTTATAAAAGAATTGTTCGACGGGTTAAGAGTAAAAGGAATAGAAAAAGTACGAAAGGTACCTTTTGCATAATGGATTAACAAATAACGAAATTTAGTGAATTTTCCCGAAAAGAAGAAAAATAGCAATATTTGATTACTTATATGTTAATCTAAGGTTAAAAAATATTGCTAAGATCGATATGACATAGTCTTCTAAATCTGGTTATCTAATAAAAATAAATTTAATTGTAAAGGATTATAATTAATAGTTTGTGGGTTAAGCTACAACTGTTTTTAAAAAATTAAAGAAATAAATTATTTTAGGATTAGAATTATCTAATTTATTAATGTAAAAATATTTTTATGATGAATTTATTAGTTTTTAGTTGTATATTAGATTTTGAATTTTTTAGTTTTAATAATGTTAGTATTAGTATAAGGAATGTTAAATTAAATAAAAGAGAAGAAATAAAAAAAAATTTATTTTTTCAAGTGTTGAATTTTATACAAGTTAATTGAGATTTTTGATGGCTGTATCATAAATACATCTCTTCATATAATGAAGTATGTCTGCTAAATAGTCAATGTTTCGGCAAATATGACTGAGTAGCTTAAATTTATTCAAAGTAGCGTAATAATTAGTTTAGTAATTTTGAGCTAGGATGAATGAATTTACATCACTAAATTATCTAGTATAAAGATTTGGAATTTATTTTTTGAGTGAAAAGACTCAAATTTTTCTTAAAGACGATAAGACCCTAAAATCTTAACTTTTAGTTTGGTTGGGACAACATTTAAAGAAAACAATATTAAAAAGTATTCTGACAAGAAAAGAACCATTGATATGTTTAAGGAAAAAGATCCTTTAGGGATAACAGCATTATTCGTTGTTTGAGATCTAATCAAATAAAGTGAAAATGACCTCGATGTTGAATTAAGAATAAACTTTGTTGTAGAAGGCAAAGTAATACTTATCTGTTCGATAACTAGTTCTTACATGATTTGAGTTAAAATCGACGTAAGTCAGATTGGTTTCTATCTTGAGATTAATGAAGAAGTTTTAGTACGAAAGGAATAATTTTCTTACTTAAAGTAAAAATGTATTTAGAATCGGTAATAGGTTGTTTATGGTTAAAATTTTACATGCAATGTTGACTCAATCGCAGTATAAAATTCTATTTATAAAAAAATGATTTTATTATAACTTAATGGCTGGAAAATAAAGTGCCAGTATCCACGGTTATACTTTGGGCTGAAGACAATTTGTTTAGTAGAGTAAAAATATGATTGCTTAATACAGGTATAATTATAATAAGAAGCAATATATTGAATTTAAAACTAAGCGTTGTAGAACATATTTGTTACTACAAGTTTTCTAAATAGGATTTGTACCCTAGTAAGATTAAAAGGGAGTATATAATTAGTTTGTGTATTTACATAGTATATATTTCCTGAAGTAAAATATCTATGGTAGTATCAGTTTCAGCTTGAAACCAAAAATTCTTGGCTGTAGTTTTAATCAGAGAAGCTTGAGTTATAAATGGATAATCCACCATTTTATTTACTAAATTTTGTTAAGGTATGGTTGTTTAGGTTTTATGAAAATAAAAGATTATTCAGATAACATCTTATTAATTTAGTTAGCTTGAGTTGCGTTAATATTGTTGGAGAAAATTAAAATTGTAAGGATTTGAAAGTAGGTTAAAAATAATAAATCGAATTAATATAAACTAGGTTCTAATCGTCCGTCAATCCCCTAAAATTGGGGATAAGCCGTAGCAAAGTAACGCTTCTAGAAAGAGGTGTTAGAGGATTGATGAATATATTTTGCACATATAGTTACTCACTAATGATTGTGACAATCTTATTTTTTTTTTAATTAGTGTAGCTGATTAAAGATTGGGGGGGAGGGGAGATGTTGAGAATAAATTTCCTGTGATTTGGGATGAGAATTATCCGTGTATTTTATAGGGG
>Ga0256843_1002689_pt1 | contig 12820 bp, 8 predicted proteins | sample AlvinellametaG_FD_191572 | JGI IMG/M metagenome (GOLD analysis project Ga0256843, IMG submission 191572) | Pompeii worm associated microbial communities from hydrothermal vent at the East Pacific Rise, Pacific Ocean - Alvinella | ecosystem: Host-associated > Annelida > Integument > Unclassified ... | reverse complement strand
AGCTGTGTGTATGGTTTCTGTCAACCAACTTCCGGGAACCTCTTTGATGCAAACTGGAAAACTAAGAAAAAAAGTGGAACAACTGATCTATAAGATACCTGAAGTTAAAAATGTAGAATCTTTAGAAGGATATAATGTTATCACCTCTTCTCTTGATTCTTCAGCTATAGCGATGTATGTCACACTCAAAGACTGGAGCCAACGAACACAGCCAGGAAGTGATGTTGAGAGTGTTATCAAAAAGATCCAAAAAGCAACAGCGTCTATCACTGAAGCAAAGGTTGCGGCATTTAACCTTCCAGGGATCCCAGGAATTGGGAGTGTCGGTGGATTTGACTTTAGACTTCAAGACTATCTCAGTGGAAGTTTGGAAAACCTTGAATATTATGCACACAAACTGATCAAAGAAGCTTCAAAAGATCCTGCTATTGCGTATGTATTTACAACATTTGCAACAAACTATCCTATGTATGACCTTGAGCTAAAACGGGATAAGATCAATGCACTTGGGGTCAATATGGCTGAGCTTTTCTCTACGATGCAGGCATATTTTGGTTCAGTTTATATCAATGACTTCACAAAGTTTGGGAAAGTCTTTCGAGTGTTTATGCAAGCAGATAAAGACTTTAGAAGCTCTAAAGAGGACATCAACAAACTTTTTGTCAAGAACAAAGATGGAAAGATGGTACCACTCTCAGCGATCATTACAGTCAAAGAGATCAAAGGACCATCCAACCTTACACACTATAACCTTTATAGAAACATCCAACTCAACGGTGTAGCTGCACCTGGACACAGTTCTGGTGAAGCGATGAATGCAATGGAAAGGATCGCAAAAAAAGTCCTTCCTAAACAATACGGCTTTGAATGGAGTGGTATGAGCTATCAGGAAAAACTCGCTGGAAATGCACAGATATATGTGATCATCTTCGTAACACTTGTTGTGTTCTTAGTACTTGCTGCGCAGTATGAAAGCTGGATCCTTCCACTTATGATCCTCCTCTCAGTTCCAATGGTCATCGCCGGAGCAGTTGCTGGACTTTTAGTTGTGGGACTCCCACTCAATACCTTTGCTCAAGTCGGGCTGGTACTTCTTGTTGCACTTGCTGCTAAAAATGCCATCTTGATCGTAGAATTTGCTAAAGAACAAAGAGAAAAAGGCTTAAGTATCGTTGAGTCGGCCATCAATGCCGGAAAACTTCGTTTTCGTGCTATCATGATGACGATCCTTTCGTTTTTATTTGGTATTTTTCCACTTGCCTTTGCAACAGGAGCAGGTGCTATCACACAACAATCGATCGGTATCGTACTTCTTTTTGGTATGGTTGCAGCAACATTTATCTCAACGATCTTTGTTCCGGTTCTTTATGTTCTTTTAGAGAGCATGCGAGAGAGATTTGTCAGCGTTGAAGAAGAGATAGCAAGGAGAGAATCATTATGATAAAAAAATTACTTGTTTTGCATATATTACTACTAAGTCTGTATGCTCAAAAGATCTATACTGTTGATGAGCTTATTATCGAAGCATTAAAGAACTCTCCAGATATCAACATCTCAAAGCTTGACCTTAAAGGCTCAAAAAAAAGGTACGATCAACAATTTGGGTCTTATTTGCCTCGAGTAGATCTCTACGCTGATGCCAACTATGTACACTCAAACGATATGCCGTTGATCGATCCTGACTTTTCAGATACTGTGATAAGCGGTTCTTTAAATGTCGATCAACTCCTATATGACTTTGGAAAAACAACAGGAAACATAGCCAATGCGAAACAAAACATCAAATCATTCGATGCACTTTTAAAAGAGAGCATCATCAAGAAAAAAAGAGATGTTAAACTTGCATACTATAATATCCTCAAAAACAAAGCCCTTATACGGGTAAACCAAGAGAGTATTAAGCTTAACAAAGCACAACTCCAAAGATCAAAACGCTACTTTGAAGCAGGGATACGAACAAAAGTAGATATCAGTGATGCTGAAGTTCGTCTGATAAAAGCTCGTATTGAGTTACAAAACTCAAAGTTCGATCTGCAAAATGCCTATGCACTTCTTGATCGCACAGTAGGTTTTGAGCAAATAGGATATACCTATAGAGTCTATGAAGGGAAAATCGATCTTGATCAACCTTTGTATGACAAACTTCCTGTATATGATCTTTCTATGGAAGAAGCGATCCGTTACGGTTATAAAAACAGAGCTGAACTACAAAGCTCTTTATATCAAATAGCCGCACAAAAAGAACTTGAGAAAGTAACACGATCAAGCTATTTTCCTTCTTTACATGTAAACGGAAATTATCTTAAAAGTTCAGCATCTGATTATCCAAGCTTCTTGGATAAAGATCAGTACTATGCAGGAGTATATCTCAACTGGAACCTTTTTAGTGGAGGAAGTGATAAAGCACGTATAGAAGAACAAAAGATCCGTACACAAAAAACATCAAGTGAATTTAGAAGAAAGAAACTTCTTGTCAAAGAGGATATCACAAAAGCATACATTACACTCAACAAAAGCAAAGCTCAAGTCAAACTCTCACAAAATCTCTTAAAACTCTCAAAAGAGAAATTTGAACAGGTTTCTAAACAATACGAACATGGTCTCTCAGACTATATAGAACTCCAAGAAGCAAGACAAGGCTACATAGACGCAAAAGCAAGCTTGGTGATAAACTATTATGATTATTTTAGAGCTATGGCGATCTTGGATGCTACTATAGGGAGATAGCTTTTTTTAAGATGCATAGTTATAAACAGATCCATAAACAACTTCTCTCATGGTATAAAAAGCATGGTCGCCACCATCTACCATGGAGAAACACCGATGTGCTATACCACATCTACTTAAGTGAAGTAATGCTACAACAAACTCAAGTAAATCGAGTTATGGATGAGTACTACCCACAGTTTTTAGAAAAGTTTCCAACATTAGAAGCACTTGCCAAAGCAAAAGAGGAAGATGTACTTTCAGCATGGAGTGGTCTTGGATACTACAGCCGTGCGAGAAATCTACATAAAACAGCAAAGCTGATCGCTTTAGAAGGTTTGCCAGAAGATGAAAAAGAACTCCAAAAATTACCAGGTATAGGAAGATATACCGCAAGTGCCATATGTTGTTTTGGGAAAAACCATACGATCCCCGTTGTAGATACCAACATAAAAAGAGTTCTCAAACGCTACTTTGCCCTTTTAGATGTAAAAGATGAAATGGTATGGAAAAAAGCAAGATCATTTGTAAACCCAAATAATCCACGTTCTCATAATTTGGCTTTGATGGATCTTGGTTCACTTATATGTACGGCTAAAAATCCCAAATGCCATCTCTGCCCTCTTGAGAGTTCTTGTCTTGGAAAAAATGAAGCAGAACTTTATACACAAACCAAAAAAAAAGAGTATATACAAAAAGAACTTTTTTTTGGAATCCTTATCAAAGATAACAAGATCGCTTTAACACATTCAACCAATGGAATGTACAAAGGACTTTTAGTCTTTCCAGATGTCGATCCTATAGAAGAAAATCTTATAGGTAGTTATAAACATTCCTATACAAAATACCGTTTACATGTAAACCTTTATAAAGTTGAGGATTTTAGTGGAGAGAAAATATGGATAAAGCTCGAAAACTTTGATAAAGCCCATATTTCCTCACTTGTTAAAAAAGCAAGAAAATTTTTATAAACAGATTGTACATAATTTTATGTAAATTTCATAGAAATATTACACTATACTTTCATTAGAATTTCAAATATATGGTACACTATGAACACAACAATAAAACAGCATAAGAACAAAAAGCTTTTCTCTTTTTTTTCAGATGTCAATATCATCACTATCAATAGTGGACCAAAAGGTGGAAAGTTTACTTTTTTTCTTTACATGTTAACACAACTCTATAGAGAAAAAGCAGTTTTTTTCACACCTGTTGAAAGCTATATTTTCAAGAAAAAGCTTCATATTCTTTCAGAACTATTTCCCCAATGTAAACATATTGATCAAATACTTTCTGTATATTATATACAAGAAAACTTCAGTATCATGAAACAAAAGTATGGATACGAATTTATTCTAAAAGAGATTGAAAAACTCATTATGAGCTCTGAAGAGAAATTTTTCGTCATCCATCGTATCAATGATTTTTTTGACCATCAAGACCGATATGAAATTCCTAACTTTTTTAAAAAATTAACACAGCTTGCAGAAAAGTATGATAAAAAACTTGTTATATTGGCAAATACAGCTCATACAAACTTTGAACAAATCGATCAACTTTCTCAAGAACTTAGTGATATTGTTATAAATATAGAAAAAAACGATAAAAATGGAAAAGTTATCAATATCTTAGATATTTTAAAACATCAAGAACATCCACAGTTAAAATTTACAATTCAAGATAACCAATGTATACTTGAATATAATGAAAATGAAGAAAACACTACAACAACATATGAAAAAAATATCCTTTTAGTTGAACTAGACCATATAAAAGATAATATTCAAGAGCTTCTTGAATACATCCTAAAAGGACCAGGGTTTAATATTAAAAAAGCAACAACTCTGCAAGAAATATTAAAAGAGATCTTTATTCGTCCAGATCTTATTATAGTAAGTATGGAACGTACTAATGAAAACCTTCAAATCATCCAATCTATAAAAACACAACTTCCTTCTACAAAAATCATTGCTATTATCAATCAAGATTTCGTAAGAACAGAAGATGAACATGAGTTTTTAAGTAATGGTTGTGAAGCAGTTCTTTCAAAAGAGTTTACATTTGATGAATTGATACTTGAACTTCAAAAAGCACTTGATTCACTTTTTTATACAAATCTCTTAAAAAAGCTTCCAAAACATAATAATATTTTAAAAAATATAGATGAGATGAGAGAGTTAGCAAATGAATGTATAGAGAATTCTATTTACTTCACTTCACTTGTTATGAAAAATACAAATCATATTGCAGTTGAAAAAAGCAGTAGAAAAACAGACTATCTTTGCTTTACAAAAGAAAAAGTATGCTATCTAGCCATAAATACTTTACCAAAAGAAACAAAACATATCGAAAAAAAATACAATCTTCAAACAGAATGTATGGCTGAAGCAATAAACTACCAATCGATAGAGGATTGCCTAAAATGAAACGTTTGATCTTGACAACCTCTTTACTTTTTAGTCATCTATGTGCTATCGATCTAGATATAGACACATTACAACAGATCATTCAAAGCAATCCTGATGCTAATAAAGAACGGCTAATCCTTGCTAAATATTACAAAAATCAAGGTAATGATATTAAAGCACTTACTCTTTTAGAAGAAGTACTTGAAAAAGAACCAAAACAAAAAGATGCGATCACACTAAAAAAACAGATACAACAACAACAACTTGCTCGTTCTATCTTAAGAGAAGCAGGACTAAGTACCAACGTTTCAACACAAAAAGCTCAAGAAAAGCTCAAAGCACTTTATATAAATAATCAGTACAAGGCATATATTCAGCTTTATGAGGCACTTACAACCTACAATGTTAAGTTAGATGATACATTTCATATACAAGCAGCATATATATACCTATGGGATGGTAGCTATACAAAAAGCCAAAAAGCACTTAAACGTATCGATCAAAAACATAATATCGATGCTATAAAAATACAAGCTGATATCTGTTATTATCAAGAAGACTACAGATGTTCAGCGAGCCTATACGAAAAGCTTTATAAAATAAGCTATAACCTAGATTATGCTTTAAAATTAATCCAAAGTTATATTTATCTAGGAGAAACTACAAATGCACAAAGAATATATGAATATATTTCAAGAAAATACCCTAAAAATCAAAAAATAAAACTTATAGGTAAGAAATTAGGTGATTCTCTTCAAAGCTATCTACAAAATAGAAAAAATGCTTATGAAAAAAATAAGAACTACAATACACTTGAATCATATGTCATTGCCCTCAATGAATATGGAAAAAACGATCAAGCAATAAATATTATTCATCATTTCAATGAAAAAACACCATCAAATAAATCTTTACTTTTAGAAGCAAAATATCTTACTTGGCAAGGAAAAACAGATAAAGCTTTAGAGATATTGAAAAAATCATCACTAAAAAGTGATCTTGAAGCAAAGTATATGATCGCACAGATATATTCTTGGGATAAAAGATTTGATGAAGCAGAAAAATACCTTGATGAAGTGATAAAAAATACTCAAGACAAAGAACTTCTTTTTAATGCAAAAAAAACAAAAGCTTTTATTTTCATGTGGCAAGAAAAAACAAAAGAAGCAAAAAAACTCTTTGAAAAACTTGCATCTCAAAATCCACAAGATAAAGAAGTACAAGAAGCCTTACTAGAGTTAAACAAAGATTACAATGCTCTTATCAAGATCTATGAAAAACGTCTATTAACTTCATCTACACCTGAAACATTAAAACGTTTAGCACAGATGTATCAATTAACAGGACAAAAAACTAAAGCCATAAAACTCTATAAAGAATATTTAGAGAAAAATCCTCAAGATTTAGAAATAACCAAAGAGTTGGCACTCTTACTTATACAGCAAAAATCATATTATGAAGGTTTTGGTTATTTAGAATACTATGCAGCAAAAAAAGATGATCTTCAAAGTGCATTACTTTTGGCAAAAAACTATTACTGGTCCGGTTTTTCAAAAGAAGCACTTGATGTACTAGATAGAACAATCAAAAAGTATCCTTCTTCAGAAGAAGCATTAAAACTAAAGGCAAAGATTCTAAAAATCTCTCCTAGATTTACTACAAGTAACAGTGGAGAAACTATAAAAATGTATTTTGATGATATTGCATCAAAACAACTTCAAATAGCGGACTCTTTATATTTTAATTCACATTATACTTCATCACTTGATTATTATAAATCTTATCTTGAGAAACATCCAGATGATCATGAAGTACGTTACAGATATGCCTTTGCTTTAGAAAATGCAAAACAGTATGCTAAAGCTGAAGGAGAATTCTCATTGATCTTTTGGACAAAAGACTCTGATGAGCTTCGGTATCATTATGCATATAATATGATGAAAAACGGAAAACTAAAAGAAGCCAAAGAACTACTTTTAAAACTTAAAAAGCATGCTTTTCATCCTCTTACTGATAATATGAAACAGTTTTTAACAAGTTGGAAAGATGCATGGCAGTCTCAAAATTTCAAGAAATACGCTTCTTTTTATAGTCAAAAATATCAAAATGATGAGATGTGGGCATTGAGAAAACAGCAGATATTCTCTCATGCAAAATATATATCAGTATCGTTTTATGATCCGGTGATGAAAGAGATTGCACCAAATGAATATATTATCCGTTTTTATCAAGAATATGCAACAGACAAAAAGAGTGACAAAGGGTATAAGACCTTACATGTAAAATGTCAAGAAAATCAACAAGAATGTGTGATAACAAAAGAACTTTGGAAAGCACAAAAATATAAAAAAGAGTTTTTACTAACACCTTTTATCGATAATGCACTTGAAAACATCAAACGTTTAGAAGCAAGACCCCTTGCTTTAAAATACACTAAAAAAAAAATGCTTTTTCATACGTAAAACCAAAACAGTATAAAGATATCTATTTGGCTCCAGGTTTAGATAAAAAATTAGAAAATACAGATAAGGTTTTTACAACCTCTTATGCAAAACCAGAAAAAATAAGATCTTATATAAAAACCTTACAATTAGAAAACATTTCAAAAGAAAAAAACGACTTGGCACTCAAAGGGTACTATTTTGAAGATAGTTCCGATATCGTTTATCACTCACTTGACCTTTTTTATACAAAACAAAAAATTACACAAAATATCGATATTGGTATAGATGGAGAGATATTTGCCATTAAAAACAACCAAGAAGAATATAATGGCTTTAGATATGCTCTTTCTCTTTTTTGGGATCATTTTCACCTACGTTTAGGAGAAAATAGATATGATGATTTCAATGAATTTGTACCTTATATTTCATATTCTAATCATTATAAAAGACATAGTTATATCCTAGAATATACTCATCAAAACGCTTTATTTTATACATACTCATTATGTTCATATAAGAAACGTATAGAAACTGATCATTTTAGTGTATCTGACTATATTATGTTTGAAAATAAAACTGACCTTTGGATGAATCTTCAAGCAAATATTTTCAGTAACTCTACTACGAACTATATAGCTCAATATGACTGGAGATTTTTTCATAATACTCTTGGTTCAACCAACACTTTTCAGTACCATTTGGCACTTGAAGGATGGTACACAACCAATACAAAACAAAACGGTTGCTTTTATTCACCAAAATTTGCAGATACAACTATGCTTAGAATCGATCCAGTCTATCACTTTTCTAAATATCTCAATATAAATGGGAAAGTTGGAGGGGGATATTCTTTTGAAGACAACAATTTTATCTATAAAACCGGTTTATGGTTCTTTGGAAATCCAAAAGAAAATCTTTCATACAATATAGGATGTCTTTATAGCAATACTTCCAAGATCTCTTCTTCAAAAACAAACTATTCTTATCAAGAATGTGTTATCGATATGGGGTATAAATGGTAATAACTCTTATAAAACAATTTCTCTTTTTATTACTTATGGCTGGAGGGATATGGTTAAGCTATATCAGTATTGAGCATCTTCAAAACATCTATTTGACAACAAGTCATATTTTAGTTAGATTTGGTATTGTACTTATCTTTATCTTTACACTTCTCATTGTAATTCGCTATGTTTTATTGATGTTCTTTTCTATTTTACAAACTATTAGAAATTCTGCTAATCTCTCAGATGAAATATATTTAAAAGAAACAGTTTCAATTATTGTTCCATGTTATAATGAAGCAGATGTCATCAAAGCATCTTTAAAGAGTCTTATTGCTCAAACCTATCCATATTTTGAAATCATTGTTGTTGATGATGGGAGTACTGATGGAACCTATAATATAGCAAAACAATTTGAGTTTCAAGAAGAAAACAGATCATTAAAAGTACTGTCAAAAGAAAATGGAGGAAAGTCAAAAGCATTGAATTATGGTATAATAAATGCAAAAGGTACCTTAATATGTAGTGTTGATGCAGATTCAAAACTTGAAAAAGATGCTATACAGCTTCTTGTGCAACATTTTAAAGACCCAGAGATCGCAGCAGTTGCTGGAAGTGTGCATGTGATCAATACCAATACCTTCTTAACAAAACTTCAAGCCCTTGAATATATCCAAGGACTTAATATGGTTAAAAATGCTCAAGCATTTTTAAAACTAGTCAATATCATTCCCGGTCCTATAGGAATGTTTCGTAAAGAAGCTATAAAAAAGGTTGGATATTATTCGCATGATACCTTTGCAGAAGACTGTGATATCACACTTGCTTTAATAGCTCAAGGATATAAAATAGACTTTGAACCAGATGCTATTGCTTATACTGAAGCACCTGAAGATCTTCTAGATCTTTTAAAACAAAGATACCGATGGACTAGAGGAATACTTCAAGCAATCAAAAAAAACAAAAGATTTCTTTGGAACTTTAAAAAACCTTCTATTTCATTTGTTATGTGGTATATGCTTTTTGAAGCGATATTTTGGCCATTTATCCAACTCTGGGGAGATCTGTTTATTATATTCTTAGCACTCTCAACAGGTATGAGCCAATTATTGCTTTTTTGGTGGATCATGTTTAGTGTCTTAGACATTGCTGGAGCTATGTATTGTTTACTATTAACAAAAGAAAAACTTTCACTTGCATTTTATGCAGTGATTTACAGACTCGTTTTCATTACCGTTATTAACATAGCAAAAATACTTGCTACTGTTGAAGAATGGTTTGCTATTGAAATGAGCTGGGGAAAACTTGAAAGAAAAGGAAGAATATAATGAACTTACTCTCATTTTTGTCACTTTTGATTTTGGTTATTACACTTTTAACTATGGTTTTTGGTGTAATAGCATACTTTTTGTATAAAACAAAAGAAAAAAAGAAACAAAATGTTCAAACGACATATGAAGAAGCATTAGAAAAAGAAAATGTAGAAAACTTATTTTTTACAAAGGATAGTTAATGCCAGATATTGTTTACAAGGTTGAAAAAGATTGGTATGGACTCAAACTCTTTATAGCATTATCTATCTTACTCTTGATCCTTGCAACAAGTAGTTTTTATTTAATTGAAAACTACTTTTCAAAATCATTTTTTTCTATATCAAAACATAAAACTATCTATTTTTTACAATCAGATACGCTTCAAGATATGTACCAAAGTTATCAGATGGATTATGATAATTATCTACAAAGAATAAAAAGATTTGAAAAGATCATCAAAAAACAAGGGTATAAAGTAGAGGAAATATTTACAGATGATATCAAGAATATTCCAAACACTTCTATAGTGATCGCTTTAGATATGACCGCCTTAAATGATCAAGAGATAAACGATATTGATCAATTCGTTTCAAATGGTGGAAAGCTTATCTTTAACTATACAAGCGGTTTTTTAGATGAAGATCTAAAGTATAGAAAAGATACTCTTGTAAAGAGGATAACAAACTTCACTATAGATCCAACAGTCAACTTTATCAAACCAGATCCAAAATCAGGTATATTCTTTACAACTCGTCTTGCTTCTCCATTTGCAAAATACCTTTCAAGAGGAAAGGCAGTCAGTTTAAATATCTATGATCCCTTTCCTGTTTATATAGATCATGCAAAACATGAAGCAGATGCATATTTAACGAATTGGTCTCAAACAAAATATATCAATATTACACCTACTCATGAACTTTCTAAGACACAAAGTAGCGTCTTGTGGCATGGAAATAAACAAAAAGGAAAATGGATATATTTTTCATTTGCCAGCTCAAGTTTTTTAGATTCATTAAATTCAAACTTTGAAAAACTATTTGAAGGAATGCTCGAATATTTTGAAAATATCGCTACAGTAATTCCGTATCCTTATATAGATACCAATCACATTGTTTTTGTTTCAGAAGATACTGAATACAAATTTGAAAATCTTCATAACTTTGCAGAAACATCTAAAAAATACAAATTTCCTGTTACAGCATTTTGTGTCGCAAAATTAGCACAAGAATATCAAGATATAGTCTATCAAGCAGCACAATCTCCTTATATGGAAATTGGTTCACATAGTTACTCTCATACAAAAATTGTTGGAAGCAATGATGAAAAATATAAAAAAGAAACTATTGGTTCAAAAGAGATTTTAGAAAAAATTACAAAGAAAACAGTTTATGGATTTAGAGCACCAAGAGAGGAGATAGATTCTAAATTAATTCAAGATCTGATAGATGGTGGTTATAAATATATTCTTAATGAAGGGGATAACCTTCTTTATCCTTATTTTAAAGAAGGGATATTAATTATTCCACGTCATGGAACAGATGATTATTCTTACCTGATCCGACTTGATTGGGATAGTGAAGAAATCCTTACCAATATGATAAAAGAGATGCATATAACAAGTGCTTTAAATGGTATCTATACTCTTTCTACACATACCCATTTACTTAACTTTGGGAAAAATATCAAAATCCTTGATCAATTTTTTGATTATATTAATAAACATCAAGAATTAACACCTCTAAATGGAAAAATGTTATATGATAGGATTTACCAAAGAAATAATCTTCATATCACAACAAATATAACAGAAAAAAAGATTATACTAACTTTAAAAAATGACATCAAAACCAATATAAAAGATCTTCATCTAATCATAGAAACAGATACAAATATCATTTTAAAAGAAGTAGAAAGTGAGATAGTCGGTCTTCAAACTCAACTCAAAAAAATCTCAAATAACAAGTATATACTTACAGTTAAAGAGCTTAAACCAAATTCTGAATCGGTCTTTTTTATAAACTATGATCAAAATAATTAGCCTCTTACCTTTTTTATATATCCTTCTAAATGCATCCCAACTTATCGTGGGAGCAGGTGGATTTGATGTCAGTAAAAAAGGAACACACTATAGTTTTAAAAATCATGAAACAAATACTACAAGAATAAACATTACAGAAGTACTCCAAAAAGAAGCTAAAAATGTAAATAGTGTAACGATATGGATAACTAGAAATTGGCAAGAAGAATGGTATGATGCTAATGAAGTACAACAAAATATCATTAATAAAGGCTATATACCTGTATTTGTCTTCTACTATTTTGCAGATGAAATATCCCCTACTTTCATTCAAGACAACAAAACAACTTATTATCAACAACTTAAAAAATTCGTTCACTATCTTAAAAAGATAGATGGACAAAAGATCGTTATACTTAACCCTGAATACAATATGTTCGGATGTGAGAAACTTCAATCAATGAATGAACTTTTTATCAAAAGCTTTAAAATAGTAAGAAAAGATCCTCAAACGATCGTAGGTCCATGTGTAGGTGATTTTGGAAACTATAGTCTTACCAATGAACCACAAGAGTGGAAACTGTTTGACCCCTCTTTAAATAAAGCTGTAAAAGAGGCTGACTTTATCGCTTTTCAAGAGATGAGAGCTTTAACAAGGAACTCCAAGCAAGATATACTCAATACCCCACAAAGAGCATACTATCTCTCAAAATACCTCTATAAAACATATAAAAAGCCAACTATGCTTGCTTATCTTGCAATATCAAGCTATGGTAAAGATGCAGAAGAGATACAAGCTGAAGTTTATAAAAGCTTTTTATATTACCTTCCAAAAATGCAAAAAGAAGCAAAACTGATCTTCTTTGGGATCTTTCATTATTTTGATTATCCTGGTCATGTTGGATATTTTAACGAGGCAGAAGAG
>Ga0256843_1002688_pt1 | contig 12824 bp, 13 predicted proteins | sample AlvinellametaG_FD_191572 | JGI IMG/M metagenome (GOLD analysis project Ga0256843, IMG submission 191572) | Pompeii worm associated microbial communities from hydrothermal vent at the East Pacific Rise, Pacific Ocean - Alvinella | ecosystem: Host-associated > Annelida > Integument > Unclassified ... | reverse complement strand
AGTGAAATCGAGCACGGTGTAACACTTTTAAAGGGTGCGAAGATCGTAAACAGCTATATTAAAGCGAACTCTGTCATAGAAGATAGTAAAATAATCAATTCAAGTGTCGGACCGATCGCACGTGTTAGACCGCAAAGCGAACTGATCGATACGCATATCGGAAACTTTGTGGAAGTGAAAAAGTCAGTCCTAAAAGGTGTCAAAGCAGGACACCTGAGTTACCTTGGCGACAGTGAAATCGACGAGGGCACAAACATCGGTGCGGGTACGATCACCTGTAACTACGATGGTAAGAAAAAGTATAAAACCGTTATCGGTAAAAATGTTTTTGTCGGAAGTGACACGCAAATCGTCGCACCGGTTGTCATCGAAGATGAAGTTTTGATTGCTGCCGGTACGACAGTCAACAAAGATGTCAAAAAAGGTTCACTGGCGATCAGCAGAACCAACATGAAAACAGTAGAAGGGTTTTTCGACAAATTCTTCAAATCGTAATAAATCTAAAAAAGAGGGGGAGCGGCTATGTTGCTTCAGGGGAAAAAGATACTCGTAGGGGTTACGGGAAGTATCGCAATCTATAAAGCTCTGGAGCTGATTCGGCTCTATATTAAAGCGGGTGCGGAAGTACGCGTTATCATGAGTGAGGGGGCGAAGCGTTTTATCACCCCGCTCACTTTCGAAGCACTGACACGCAACACGGTGCTGGATGAAAATAGCGAATCCTGGGCAAATGACAACAACCATATAGACATCGGCAAATGGGCGGATGTTTATGTCATCGCTCCGGTAACGGCAAACACCATCAACAAACTCAGCAACGGTATAGCGGACAATCTCATCACCCAAACCGCACTTGCTTATACCCAAAAACAGATCTTACTCGCACCTGCGGCAAATACCCATATGTACCGGAACAATACCACCGTCGCATCACTTAAGATGCTTAAACTTCTCAACTTCGAAGAGGTAGTACCGCAAAAGAAACTACTTGCCTGTGGTGACGAAGGAACCGGTGCTATGGCGGATCCTGAAGATATTTTCCATAAAACGGTGCAGATACTCCTCAAAAATCCTTACTGGGTCAATCGCCGTGTCGTTGTAACCGGTGGCGGAACGAAAGAGAAGATAGACGATGTACGGTATATCTCCAACTTCTCCAGCGGGAAAATGGCGGGAGCGCTTTCTACTGCGCTCTACTATAAGGGTGCGGATGTTTGCCTGCTTGAAACGCAGCCTATCGCAGGTCTTCCCTCCGACCTTTATGTGATCGATGTCGATGATTCTGCAGAGTTGAAAGAGTATCTGGTCGATGCGATTCGCGTGGCGAAAAAGGGTGTCTTGACCAAAGCGACGCTGATGGATGACTCGGTACCCGAACTCATTCAGAAAAAGCCTTACCTTTTCATGGCAGCGGCGGTGAGTGACTATGTACCGAAATATCCGCAAAAAGGAAAACTCAAAAAAGAGATGCTCGGTGACGAGTGGTGTCTGGAGATGAAGAAAAATGAAGACATCTTAAAAAGTATCAACAAAGAGGGCATCTTCTCGGTAGGGTTTAAAGCCGAAAGCGATCCTCAGACCGCTTTGACAAACGCTAAAAAGATGTTGGTTGAAAAAGAGCTCGATGCCGTGTGTCTGAATAATATCTCCGACAATCCTTTCGGAAGTGACGAAAACCAGATTACGTTAATCACCTCCGGTAAAGAGATCGAACTTCCCAAAGCGGACAAACTGACGCTTTCTCTGGAGCTTTTGGATACCCTTTCCAAACTGGACTAAGTTGCTTTCATGATCTCCCAAATCGCCAGTCTCGCCAAAATAGACGCTTTACTCTCCAAGCTGGAGACAAAGCGTTTTAACGCACTCTTGCCGGTCAATATCGAAGTAGTCGAAGAGCAGGAACCGCAAAAGTATAAACTTCAAGTAGGCAGACAGGAGATTATGACAAAAAGCAAGATTCCTTTGGATGTCGGTTCAAAATATTGGGGGATGATGCAAGAGAGCACACAGACAAAGTCTATCACACTTTCAAAACTTCTGCAAAAACCAAAACTTTTGCAAAAAAATAGTCCGGTATCGTTTTTACCGGAATTGACGCCTGAAAAACTGGCTTCGATTCTCTCCAAAGAGTCTCCGAAAACCGAGATGAAAATGCTGCTTTTGGAGCACCTTTCACAGGCAAACTCAAAGCAGGAGTTTTTAACCCTGACCAATATGCTCGCCGCACTCAATGCCAATGTCTTTACAACACTGTTAAAGTATGAAGATAAAACGACACTTTTTCAGTTCAAAAAGAGAAGATCTCAAAGCCAAACTTCAAGTGAAGATGGTATGATAGATTTTTATGCTGCATTTGAACATTTGGGTCCGGTAGAAGGTGTGGTTGAGGTAAATGCCGATATCAAACGGGTGACGCTTTATCTCTACTATGAACAGAGTCTGGACTTTTTGAAAACGCAGCTGGACGCACTTGCATTTGAAGGTAGAATACTCCCTAAAAAAGAGAACATCTTACCATTGTACGAGCCGGTCTCGTCACTTTTGGATATCAAAGGATAGAAGATTAGATGAATGAACTCAAGCATATTGCCATTATCATGGACGGTAACGGCAGATGGGCGAAAAAACAAGGCTTCATGAAGCGCATTGTCGGGCATGAAGAGGGGGCTAAGCGGGTAAGAGAGCTGACCATCCACGCTTCCAATCTGGGTGTGAAGTATCTTACCCTTTATGCGTTTAGTACCGAAAACTGGAAACGTCCCGAAGGAGAAGTGAGCTTTTTGATGAAGCTGATGGATCGCTACCTCAAAAACGAACTCAAACTTTTTCTGGATAACAACGTTCGCTTTGAAACGATCGGTGATGTCGCAGGACTTCCGCAAAACCTTCAGGAACGTATTGCCTATACCAAAGAGCAGACAGCACACTTTACCGGACTGACTCAGGTACTCGCCGTCAACTACGGTTCGAAAAACGAAATCGTACGTGCGGTTAACAAAGCGGTGAAAATGGGCAAAGAGGTCGATGAAGAGGGCTTTGACGACTTACTCGATACAGCGAGAATGGATCCGGTCGATATACTCATACGAACGGGTGGAGACAAGCGACTCTCAAACTTCCTGCTATGGCAGGCGGCATACAGTGAGCTTTACTTCACCGATATCTTATGGCCGGATTTCACTACTGAAGAGTTGGATAAAGTGATTGCAGATTTTCAGAAAGTGGAGCGGCGTTTTGGAGCTGTGAAATGATTTTAGAAGGGTTTTTGGTTACACTGTTCGGGCTGTTATTCGGCTCGTTTTTGAATGTTTTGATTTTGCGTATTCCCAAAGAAGAGAGTATCGTTTTCCCGGGGTCGCACTGTCCCAAGTGTAACAATAAACTCAAATGGTGGCACAATATTCCCGTTGTTTCATGGCTTTTGCTGGGTGGAAAGTGTCACTTTTGTAAAGAGAAGATCTCCATACAATATCCGCTGATCGAAGTGGCGACGGCGGTGATTTTCGCGCTGGTATACTGGAAAGTACAAAATATCCCGTATGCGATTGTTGCAGGGTTGGTATTTGCACTGCTTTTAGGGCTTTCGGTTATCGACTTTCGTTACAAAGCGGTTCCCGACTCGTTAAATCTTTCAGCGCTGACACTGGCGATTTTCGCTTCGGATACGGTTTTGACCAACTTTGTCAATGCCCTTCTGTTTGCAGGTGGTTTTTCTCTGCTTCGTTTTTATGTCTCTTACTTTGCCAAAAAAGAGGCGCTTGGAGAAGCGGATATCATGATAGCGGCAACCATCGGGGCGATGGTAGGACTCAAACTTGGTGCGGTGGCGATTTTCCTTTCTGCGATTATCGCTTTGCCTGTATTTATGATTATCCGTGAAAAAGATTTCGAAGTGCCGTATATCCCGTTTTTGGCACTGGCGCTTTTTATCGTCTATATGGCGGACGGTTTTTTCGAAGAGGTGTTAGTCAAACTGTATGGATAGAATCACGCGCTATATCTTAAGCAATTTCGCACCGCTTTTCTTTTCACTCTTTTTTACACTCTATTTTCTGGTATCGGTGATCTTTTTCATCACCATCGCCAGACTTACCGCGCTTATATCTGTTAGTTTTGTCGATCTTGGGGAGATGTATCTTTATGCAGTTCCCGAGATATTTTCCTACACCATGCCGGTGGCGTATTTTATTGCCGTGGCGATGACGATGTTTCAGATGTCTCGTGAAAATGAGGTCATCGTTCTTTTTGCACTCTCGTTAGATCCCCGTAAAATCGCCAAACCCTTTTATGTTCTCTCTTTTTTCGTTTCACTTTTTTTACTGGTAAATGCTATTTTTCTGGTACCGCTTTCCAAACAGATGAGTGCCAATTTTATCTCCATGAAACGGATGGAAGCGAAGCTCAATATCAAAGAGAGTGAGTTCGGACAAAAGTTTTCCAACTGGCACGTCTTTGTCAAAACCAACAACAAAACCAGTTACGGCGATATCGTCTTATATCAGAAAGCAAAAGAGGGTGGTGAAGATAAGTTTGTACTGGCAAAAAGTGCCGTTTTGGATCGTAACGACTCGTTGCTGACACTCACACTTGACGGGGGGAATGTTTACGCACTGGGTGATGCCAAAGTGACGCAGATCAACTACGATAAGCTCAAGATGGTCTATAACCCCAAACTCCATAGTCTGGAGAGTAGTGAAATCGTAGAGTACTGGAAAGAGGCACTTCATGATAAAAAACGTGCCTATCAACTTGCTTTTACGGTTTTGGTATCGCTTTTTCCATTTTTGACATTTTTGTTTGCATTGTCGTTTGGTATCGCGCATATGCGTTATCAAAAGCCCAATGTCTATCTTAACAGTATGATTATCGTCATTTTGTATTATGTTCTGATCTATCAGATATCGTATAGATTTCCACTGTACGGTACGCTGGCGATTATCGTAACGTTTGCCGTAGCGTCGAGAATCTTTTTTCAAAAATGGATCATGGAGCGTTTTTAGTGCGTGTCAAGATGACCATCAGTTACGATGGAAGCCACTTTTACGGATTTCAGGTACAAAACAGCGGTGTCGAAACAGTGGCGAACAAACTCTATACCATTTTCCGTGCTTTGGGTATAACAACTACTTTCGATGCCAGCGGGCGCACGGACAGAGGTGTTCATGCGACAGGGCAAGTGTTGAGTATGGATATCCCTTCGCACTGGCAGGGGCGGCTGGAGCAGCTAAGAGAGCATATCAACCGTAAGGCGTTGCCGCATATCTATGTTCGTCAAATAGAAACGGTAGCAGATGACTTTCATGCACGCTACGATGCAAAAAAACGTGCCTATCGGTATATCGTCAGTGATAGGGAACCGAGTGTGTTTATGACACCTTACAGACTCTATACGAAACCTTTTGATGTGAGAGCTATCAAAGAGGCGGTAAAGCTTTTTGAAGGCGAATATGATTTTACGTTTTTTGCCAAAACAGGTTCGGATACGACGGACTTTGTGCGTACGGTCTATAAGGCGGATTTTTATGCTCATGAAGATCATTATGTCTTTTCGTTTGTTGCCAACGGCTATTTGCGTTCTCAGATACGTTTGATGGTATCGTTTTTGCTGAAAATCGGTTTGAAAGAGGTGTCTTTAGAAGATCTTGAAGATCAATTGTCTTTGAAGCGGGAAGTTGTTCGTGAACCCGTCGCGCCAAATGGTTTATATTTGACGCGTATCTGGTATTGAATACGGGTTCAATACCATTGTCGTTTTACGATGCAATCTTTTTAAGTTCGATCTGCTTGAGCGTATACATCGCGAGTAAGTCTTCGTTGTCGAGGTTCAATTTCTTACAAAGTACACCAAGTTTGAGGATTTGATACTCCTCGTAGTTGTTCTTTTTGAGGTATGAAATTGCCGACGGAGTCTTGTTGATTTGAGCTGCAATCTCTTTGTTTGATACTTTCATTTTCTATCCTATGCTTTGAATTTGTTATACTACTAAATCGGAATTTCGTACAATTAATTTACTCTTTTGGGTGCTTTTGAAGAAATTTAAGAGACTCTTAATTTTTCTTACTGTATTTTACCACATTTTGTTACTTTTGTGACAAATTTCCAGTAGAAACGAGTAAATATGCGCTTGGATCATTACCTCTATTTTCATAACTTCACACAAAGTCGCAATCAGGCAAAAGAGCTTATTTTAAATGGCAAGGTTTCGGTAGATTCCGTAGTTGTCATGAAGCCTTCTTTTGCCATAGACAAGACAAGTACACCCCGCATAGAGATCCTTCAGGAACAACTTTATGTCAGTCGGGCGGCACAAAAACTGAAACTTTTTTTACAAAATCACCCGCTGGAAATCAATGGCAAAAGTTGTCTTGATATCGGAAGTAGTACGGGTGGTTTTGTGCAAGTGTTACTGGAAGAGGGTGCTGCGGAAGTGACCGGTGTGGATGTGGGAACAAACCAGCTTCATGAGAGCCTTAGAAACGATAAACGTGTTATTTGTGTGGAGCAAACCGATATTCGTGATTTTTATCCGCAAAAAATGTATGATGTGGTGACTTGTGATGTCTCTTTTGTCGGGATAGGGCATATACTTGGAGATATCGACCGTTTGGCATCGGGAGATATCGTACTACTTTTCAAACCTCAGTTTGAAGTGGGAAAAGAGGTCAAACGTACACGAAAAGGTGTTGTAAAAAATCCCAAAGCGATAGAGGTTGCAATGCGGGATTTTGAGAGTAAAGCTTTTGCACTGGGCTGGAAACCGGTTGTACAGGAAGCGTCGCAACTGAAAGGAAAAGAGGGCAATGTTGAAATATTCTACCATTTTAAAAAATGAAGCGATTACCTCGATAGCCATAGGCGGTTTTGACGGTTTGCATCGTGCCCATCAGGTACTCCTTTCGCATCTGGATGAAAACGGTGCGTTGGTGATTGTGGACAAAGGTTTTTCTCCTTCCCTGACGCCTTTTAAAGAGCGATGTAAATATACGAAGTACCCTTGTCTTTTTCTTGATTTTGCAGCTATCAAAGATATGGAAGCAGAAGCGTTTATCGCTTATTTGCGTACTACCTTTCCCTCGCTTCGTAAAATTGTCGTTGGGTATGATTTTCGTTTTGGTAAAGAGCGCAAAGGTGATCCTGCTTTTTTGGCAAAAGAGAGTGGTTTGGAAGTGGTTGTGGTAGAGGAGCAGAAGCTTGGAGATGTATCCATCCATGCCGAAGAGATACGTGCTTTGATACAAAAAGGAGCGATCAAAGAGGCAAACAAACTGCTTGGACGCACTTATACATTATGGGGAGAGGTAGTATCGGGGCAGGGGATCGGTAAAAAAGCGCTTTATCCTACTTTCAATACTATAGTCGAGGATTTCATACTGCCTAAAGAGGGGGTTTATATTACTCAGGCAGTTATTGTAGACAAAGTGTATCCTGCTTTGACTTTTATAGGAAAACGTTTGTCTACGGATCAGGCTTTCAGTATAGAAACACATGTTTTGGAATCGTTAGAAGATGAAGAAACGAAGATATTGCAAATCGGGTTTTTAGCCTATTTGCGGCAAAACAGAAAATTTGATTCTCTTGCGTCGTTAAAAGAGCAGATCACCTCGGATATCGCAGCTGCGAAAGGGTATTTTCAAGGAACGACGTAATCTTTACTCTTTTTGTGTGTGTACATCTTCTGATCGACACGCTCTATCACTTCATGAAAATGATCTCCGCTACGAAAGTCGATGACACCGTAGGAGATATGTACCTGAAAGGTATTTCCCTGAAATTTGAAACGTTTGTTGTCCAGTGTGTGGGAGAGCAGATGCATCTGATGTTCGAGTTCATGTTTGTCCAGTTTGAGAGAAATGACGATAAACTCGTCTCCGCCGTATCGAACAGTCTGACAATCCTCTAAATTTTTAGTCAGTTGTGTAACAAGAGCAAGTACCTTATCTCCCGTAACGTGACCGAAAGTATCGTTGATATGTTTGAATTTGTCGATGTCGATAAAAACGAGTGTGCCGTTTTTGACAAATTTTTCATCGATGAGGAATTTTTCAAAAAGCCATTTTCTGTTGTATGCTTTGGTCAGTTCATCCAGGTAAACCTGCTCTTCAAGCATCGAGATACGTTTGTTAAGTTCTTGCATCTGTTTTTGCACCTGCTCTAAAAGGGCGGTATCCTGTTTGTCGATGGCATCGGTGGCAAGGTCGATATTTTTTTGTAAGAGTTGGGTATTTTCTACGGTTTGCTCTTCGATCTCATAGACTTTATGGAGTGTTATGTCCATCGACTCTTTGGCAAGCTCATCAAGATCAAGCGTAAGATTGTGCTCTTTTGCTTTACTCAAAAATGTATCTTTAAAAAGTTCAGGTGTGACGATATCGAACTTGCGTATGGCTTTCATGGTATCGTTGGTAACAACTTTGAGTGAACTGAGATCCACGGAATATCCTTCATGATGATTTCTAAATACAAGATCGGCTGTTTGTATATTTTTTTAAGTCTATGCCCGAAATAACATTGTTTATTGAGCATTTTTTTAGTTTAGTTGGGCTAATATACGCACTTAAATTAAATTTAAAGGTGTATATTTTCATGGCAGTAGAAGTTGATTATTACGAGTTATTGGAGATTAGCAGAGATGCCAATGAAAATGAGATTAAAAAAGCATACCGAAAATTGGCACTCAAATATCACCCTGATAGAAATCAAGGCGATAAAGAAGCCGAAGAGAAATTTAAACTGGTCAATGAAGCGTATCAGGTACTAAGTGATCCGCAAAAGCGTTCCATCTACGATCGCTACGGGGTACAGGGACTTGAAAATCAGGGCTTCAGCCACTTTAGTGATATGAATATGGAAGATATCATGGGCGATCTTGGGGCGATTTTCGAGTCTGTATTCGGTGGTGGATTTGGCGGAGGAAGCCAAAGACGCGGTGCACAACAAAAATATCCTCTTGATATAGAGACCGATATCGTACTTGAATTTAACGAAGCGGTTTTTGGTTGTGAAAAGACGATTAGCTACCGGTATAAAACGATTTGTGAAGCATGTGAGGGTACGGGAGATCGTGATAAAAATCCGAAAACCTGTCCTGAATGTGGCGGACGGGGACAAGTCTACTACCGACAGGGCTTTATGACATTTGCCCAAACGTGTGATGTGTGTCGTGGTGAGGGTGTTGTCATCGCCAACCGCTGTGGAGAGTGTCGCGGTGAAGGATATATCGAAGAGGAAGCGACAACGACTGTTCAGATCCCGGCAGGTATCGATCATGGAAACAGAATCAGAGTAGGCGGTAAAGGAAACGTAGACAAACACGGAAGACAAGGTGATCTCTATGTCATGATCCGTGTCAAAGAGGATGAACACTTTGTTCGTGACGGATACAATGTTTACATAGAAGTGCCTATCTTCTTTACTCAGGCTGCACTGGGCGGTACCATAGAAGTGCCGACACTACGCGGTAAAAAAGAGATCGACATTCCTGTGGGTGTCAAAGATAAGGAACAGTTTATCATTCGCGGTGAAGGTATAGACGATGTCCATGGACGTGGTCGGGGAGATCTTATCGTTCAGATAAAAATCGTCTATCCTAAAAAACTCAATGACGAGCAAAAAGAGTTGTTGATCAAACTTGGAAATAGTTTCGGTGTGGAGAGTACACCTCATGAAAGTTTGTTCGACGGGATCGTCGACAGGGTAAAAAACTGGTTTAAAAAAGAGAAGAGCTAGGCTTCTCTTTTTTTATATCTTTTTGATGAAAGCGCCTTTTGATACGGTGCGTACTTTCGGAAGTGCTTTTTGCGATTCTTTTTTACTTTTATAAGGACCGACTAGAACACGATGGGCTTTTTTCCCTTTTACCGTAGTCGTTTTGATAACTACGTTCAATCCTTTTTGCTCCAGTTGGTCGATGTAGTTGTCTAAAGACTTCGGATTTCGCACGACTGCTACCTGTACATAATAGTTTCCTGTAGTTGCTGCCTGTTGCATTTGTAGAGTTACGTGTTCGATCGGTGCTACGACAGTCGGTACACCAACAGCGATACTGCTTGTATTGTTCTCTGCTTGATCCCTGACAATGAGTGTCGGTGTTTGCGGTTTTGGTTCAGGTGTATCAGGTAGTTGTGCTTTTTGTTGTACGGTATCTTTATTACTGCCAAAGAGCATACCTACACCTACCATTGCCGCAACGTCAAGATCTTCATCTTTAAATTTTTTGATCACTTTTGCTTCAGAGATAAGTCTAAACTTTTCATTCAGGCTATATTTAAGTCCTCCACCGGTATTGAAAAAGCCTTGTGAATTTAATCCTAAATTTTTATCATTGACGTGTTCATAACCGATACCTGCAAAGAAATATGGGATAAGGTTATTGGTCTCATTATGAATCTCTTTAAGTGCATTGATATAAAATCTATCAATATCTGTAGAACGTGTTAGATTTTCTGTTCCTAAAGTATTTAATGGATTTTTATTTATCGCTCCATCAGAACCACTTGTTTCAGTACTGTTGCCACTACCATTGGTTTCAGTTGAGTCACCGGAACCGCCTGTATCACCGGAACCGCCAGTGTCACCGGAACCGCCAGTGTCACCGGTACCGCCGGTATCACCGGAACCGCCGGTATCTCCTGAATTACCACTGTCATCAGAACCATTGTTACATGAAGTACAAGGAGTATTACAACGACTCTCTTTTAGATTTTTACTCAGTTTAGTGAGTTTATAATCTGCGTCGAATATCCTATCGTAACCGATTTGGATAGCGATATCTTCGGTGATGTATTTATTCAAGCGGATACCTAACATCGTTGCATCTTTGACGACGGAGTCATTATCGGCGAAGTTTCTTCCTGCCAAAATGTTTGCACTGTACTGAAACGTCTCTTTACGAACTCCCGGTGTAGTTACGACGGGTTTTTCTTTCATCGGTAAAACGAGTTTTTGCGGAACAGTTGCTTGTGCTTCAATAGCATCCTGCTTATCATAGTCGACTATCGGACTGATAAGTGATCCTGCACAAAGTGCGGATGCGGATGCTGCAATGAGTATCAGTTGTTTCATAACACATTTCCTTTTACTTAGTTGTTCTATGTTATATAAACTTATACTTAATGTAAATAAAATTTACTAAAAAGTGCAAAAAGAAAATAGAAATTTAACTGAATGTTACTAAAGTTTACAAAAGCAATATATTTTTTACCAAAAATGCGCTTTCATGAAAGCCTTTTTCAACTTTACCAAGCTTTTTGCAACTTTTCTCTATAATGATAAATATTAATACAGAAAATTAAAGGAGTAGAGTATGGAGTGTGAATTTCCTACAGTAAATGCCAATCCGGAAGAGTTCAGAGAGATCTTTGAAAGTGTAAAGACCATCGCTATTCCGGGACTTTCCCCGAATGAGGAGAAAGATAGCCATCGTGTCGCTAAGTATTTACAGGCACAGGGGTATAAGATTATCCCTATCTATCCTAAAGAAGAGACTATTTTGGGAGAGAAGGTATATCGTTCATTAGATGAGATCGAAGAGCAGGTGGATATGGTCAATATGTTCCGTAAACCGGCAGTTGCGGATGCCATCGTCGATGCTATCGCAAAGCGTAGTGATGTGAAAGTTTTTTGGATGCAAAAAGGGATTGTTAACAATGCCGCGGCAAAAAGAGCGGAAGAGATGGGGATCAAGGTTGTCCAAAACCGTTGTACAATGGTAGAGCATAGAGGAATATTCGGTTGATGATTCCTTTATCCAAAATTACGGAAGCCTATAACCGTGTCAAAGATGTTGTGATCAGAACTCCCTTTACCTATGCGCCGTTGCTTAGTGAAAAGGCGCAGGCGGAGGTCTATCTGAAAAAAGAGAATTTGCAGCTTACAGGAGCATACAAGCTTCGTGGCGCTTACAATAAGATCGCTTCTTTGTCTGATGAAGAGCGCCAGAAAGGGGTTATCGCCGCAAGTGCGGGAAATCATGCGCAGGGTGTTGCTTACAGTGCGAAGATTTTCGATATACCTGCGACGATTATTATGCCTGAGGCGACGCCTTTGCTGAAGGTGCAAAATACCACCTCTTTGGGAGCGAAAGTTATACTTCATGGTGAAAATTACGATGAAGCGTATGCTTATGCTCTGGAATATGCCAAAAAACACTCTTTGACTTTTATACATCCTTTTGCGGATGAAGAGGTGATAGCGGGGCAGGGAACAATCGCGATCGAAATTCTTGAAGAGATCAAAGATCTGGATTATCTTGTCGTGCCAATTGGTGGGGGTGGTTTGATCAGTGGTATCGGTTCGTATGTCAAGCAGATCAACCCTGATATTACGATTATCGGTGTGGTGGCAGAGGGTGCACCTGCGATGAAACATTCGTTTCACAGTAAAAAGCCTTTGGATTCCACTTCTGTTCGTACGATTGCCGATGGTATTGCTGTGCGGGATGTTACACCGAAGAACCTTGAGATTATTTTAGAAGTGGTGGATGATGTTGTCAGTGTGGATGATGAAGAGATTGCCAGTGCGATTTTGCTTTTACTGGAAAAACAGAAGTTGGTAGTAGAGGGCGGCGGTGCGGTTGGTGTCGCTGCGATCATGCACCATAAGTTTCATTTCAATAAAAAAAGTAAAATTGCGACAGTCCTGAGTGGAGGAAATATCGATGTGCAGATGTTGTCTTTGATTATCGAAAAAGGTTTGATTAAAGCACACCGTAAAATGAAGTTGATTGTCACTTTGATAGACAAACCGGGAGCGTTGCGAGGATTGACCAATATCTTAGCCGATGCCGGCGCAAATATCATTCAAATCGACTATGATAGAACTTCTA
>Ga0256843_1002687_pt1 | contig 12825 bp, 16 predicted proteins | sample AlvinellametaG_FD_191572 | JGI IMG/M metagenome (GOLD analysis project Ga0256843, IMG submission 191572) | Pompeii worm associated microbial communities from hydrothermal vent at the East Pacific Rise, Pacific Ocean - Alvinella | ecosystem: Host-associated > Annelida > Integument > Unclassified ... | reverse complement strand
TGAAAAGGCACACCGGGTGCAGGTACGCATTATAAGCAACGGGAAAGTTCTTTTGAAAAGTAAAATACTTACCCTTGAACCGCAGCATACGACAAACCAGAAGGTAAAAGGCCTTCCTGGAGGTGGACCGCTCTATTGTGAATTTACAGTGGAAGATGACAAAACGATGTACCGTGGAGTGGCTGTTCTTTTCCATGGTCCCAAAGGCAATGATATCGTTGCGCTTCCTGCCCAATAAACAGTGATCGGTCTTTTAGAGATTGACCATCAGAGAAACTGTGAAAAGGCTGATAAAAAGAGTGATGAATACCAGCTGTGCAGCCAGTTTTGCATCACAGCCGTACTGTTTGGCAAGTACTACACTGAGCATGGCTGAAGGCATCGCAGCTTCAAGAAGAAGAACCTGAAGCTGCCAGTTTTGCAAAGAAAGCATGCTTGCGGGAAAGTAGATGAGCAAAGGTGAAAGAAACAGTTTTATGATGACCGTAGCAGCTGCAATACCTGTGATCTGCCGTAATGATTTGAAATTCAAGAGAACACCGACGGTCAGTGCTACCAAAAAAGTATTGGCTTTGGCAATAATATGTGTGGCTTCAAAAAGAGGGGTGAGTAGAACACCTTTCGATCCCAATGGAGAAAAAGACCAGAGCAGCCCCAGAACGATCGCTATAAAAATAGGTGATTTGAAAAAGTGTAGTGCGCCCTGAAATGAATTATTCAATGTCTGCTCTTTTTGTCCGTAATGCATCATGATCATGACACCCACGGTAAAAAGAGGCAAACCCACCCCCAGTTCTGAAACAAAAGTTCCTTCTGTCAATGCCGCTATATTTTTAGGATAGAGTTCTACAATGAGGGCATACCCAAGCAGTGCGGAACTTCCAAAGGCAGATACCAGTAAAAAAGAACCTGTCTGTGCTGTACCAAGTTTCATGATCTTTGCAAAACCCCAGGCAATGGCAAGCAGAAGCATTTCTGTAAGAAACATATAGACAAAGAGAAGAATATAGGACCATTCAAAAGAGGAGCGGGCCAGTGCATCAAAAATAAGGGCAGGAAGTGTGACCTGTGTAACGAGTTTTGAAAACAGAGCACCGTTCTCTTCTTTGAGCATACCGTTTTTTCTCAGCCCTGTGACAAGCAGGATAATGACGGCCAATATAAAAATAGAAGTAAGTGTATGCAGATAATTATGCATGTGTATAAACCGGATTTTTCATTGTTCAGACTTTTAATCAATAAGAGCTATTCTAACCAATAATAGATTAAACAAATATGCTGTTGACGATTTTAAAAAGCCAATTAACAATCCGTTTAAAGAGTTCTGCTATACTCCAAAGAAGTTTATATGTAGGATTTTTTATGCTTGAAAACAACAGTTCGGGTTCCTGTTTCTCCCACTCGTTTGCGATTGTGCTGATTCCGCTGCTTTTTATTGTCGGTCTTGTCCTGGGCTACCTGGGGATGGTACCGCTGAAAGTGGAACTGCATACACTCATCATTACCGTATTCATCTTTGTGGTATTCCTCTTTTTTGTACGTCACAATGCCAACTATGCCGTCTGCCATATGCGCGGCAGTTTTTCCCGTATGGAAGAGAGTCTGCAAAACGCCCTCAGGGCCAATGCCCTGACCATTATGGGAAAGACCAAGTCCACTCTGCATGTCAAAGAGTTCATGTCAGACTACTATAAAGATATCCGTAATGACAATTTTGCCAGAGTGGCTCCTTCGGTCTTTCCGATGCTGGGTATTTTGGGTACCTTCATCGCCATTGCCCTCTCCATGCCGGACTTTACCGTCAAAGACCTCAATGCGCTTGACAAAGAGATCTCGGTACTGCTTTCGGGTATCGGCACGGCATTTTATGCCTCCATCTACGGGATCATGCTTTCACTTATCTGGACCTATTTTGAAAAACGGGGAAATACGAAAGTAGACAAATATATCTACGATCTGGAGAAACTGTACGATTCGCGTATCTGGAAAAAGTCGGAGCTGATCAAGCATGAGCATATGCAGAGCGAACTCAAAGACCAGGAGATCGTCAAAACGCTCAAAGAGACGTTCAACATGGATTTCATCAGAGAACTCAATGAACAGTACCTGAAGAACTTTACGACCATTATGAGTGAGACCTCACACAGCTTCTCAGAACTGACCAAGCAGATGCAGAATGCCTCGGCCCAGCTGCGTATGACGCTTGACAAGGTACATGAGAGACAGGAGAGTGTCAATGCCGTCTCCACTATCAAGGAGAACATCGAAGGCTTTAACCAGAGTGCCAAAGCACTGCATCGCTCCATGGAACATTTTGACGAAACCGTTGACCATACCTTTGAGAAGATAGATACAGAAGTAGCAGAGATCGTGGAACAGCTTGGCTCTTTTGCCCGCATACTTTCCGAGCAGAATCAGCAGATCGTTCAAAACATTATGACACTCAACGAGGAGAAAAACAGAAGCGATGTTTAGAAACAAAGCCACAGACGAAGGCAGCAACTTCTGGATCTCCTATGCCGACCTCATGGCAGGGCTGCTGTTCGTTTTCATTCTGCTCATCGGTGCCATTGTTTCAAAGTCCATTATTCTCAAAAGTGACCTGCATGAGAAAGAGGACCGCCTTGCACGGGTCTCCCAGACACTACAAACCAAAGAGAAAACGCTTGAAGCACTGAATGATTCTCTTCAGAAGAAAAACCGGACCCTGAGCCACCACAATGAAAAGATCAAAGAGCAGCTGCATACGCTCAAACTCAAAGAAGACGAGATCAAAAAGCTCAACCGAATGCTGCTGGCGGCCAATACCCAAAAAGACCTGCTCAGCAATAAGGTCGTACTGGTACAGAACCTGCTCAAAGAGAACAATGACACACTCAACAAGACCAGGATGAGTCTGGAAGAACGTAACAGAATGCTTGCAAAATACAAAGGCGATATTGTCGTGCTCTCCGACCGCCTCAGCGATGTGAACCAGACAGTTCAGGAAAAAGACAAAAAACTGCTGGCACTGCTCAATGCACTCGATGAAAAGGGTACGAAGTATGATGCGCTTATTGCCGATATGCAAAAACAGAAAGCCAAGATCAAATCGCTTACGGGGATCAAACTCAAAGTGGTCGCAGCGCTTAAGGATGCGCTGGGAGACAAGATAAACATTGACAAGAAGAGCGGTTCGCTCAGACTCTCGTCAAACATTCTTTTTGACAAAGGTTCTGCCGTACTTAAAGATGAAGCCAAAGTACAGCTCAAGAAAGCATTTGAAGAGTACATCGGCACACTGGTGACCAACCCCAAGATCAAACCGCACCTTGACAAGATCATCATCGAAGGGCATACGGACAGTGACGGCGGCTACCTCTATAACCTCGATCTTTCGCAAAAACGTGCGTTTGCGGTCATGAACTATCTGCTCAGTCTTGACATTGCCAAACGCTACAACCTCAAACCGCTGCTGGTCGCTTCGGGCCGTGCCTACCTCGATGCCATCAAAGTGAACGGTGTGGAGGACAAAGAGGCTTCAAGGCGTATCGAGATCAAGTTCAGACTCAAAAACGAAGATGCCATGCATGAGATAGAGAAGGTGCTGGATGCAAAGTGATTTCAGGCCCAGACATATGGAAAAGGCAAAAGAGGCATTGCAAAAGCAGGTAGAATCACTCCGTAAGGAGCGTGACGATTTTCAACACTATGCCACTGAATATATTGGGAAAAAACCCTCCCTCTGGCAAAGGATCGCAGCATTTTTTCAAAGGGTTTTCTAATGCCATTTGCAGAGCAGGTGCTTGATTTCTACTTTACCCTTCCGCATACATTTCATCCGCCTCACGGAGTAGGGGTGATCTTTCCGTTTGACACCCCTGAAACCAGACGGGTCATGGAGGTATTTTACAACAAGTACTATGCGGATACCCGCAAACGTACGCTGATCTTCGGTATCAACCCCGGCCGTCACGGTGCGGGGATCACGGGTATCGGGTTTACCGACCCGCTGCTGCTTGAAGAGAAGTGCGGCATAGCCAATACGCTGGAGCGAAAAAGTGAACTGAGTGCCAAGTTCATCTGTGAAGTGGTCGAAACCTACGGCTCTCCCGAAACCTTTTACGGCGATTTTCTTTTTTGTACGGTACTTCCCTTCGGCCTGCTCAAAAAGGGAAAGAACTACAACTATTATGACGACAAAGAGACGCTGGCGTACTTTGAGCCGTTCATTATCGAGAGTCTTCAAAAACAGATGGCATTTGAGCATGTCAGCCGGAACATTGTCTGCATCGGGCAGGGGAAGAACCTGAAATTCCTGGAATCACTGAACAGACGTTACGATCTTTTTGACCGTATAGAAGTGATCCCCCATCCGCGCTGGGTAATGCAGTACAGAAGAAAAGAGAAAGAGAAGTACATCGGAGAGTACCTGAGGGTACTTAATGCAGTACGATAGCATCGCTTGTATGGGTAGTAACATATAAAACAAAACTGCTATTTTGTTCTAGGTGCCAAAACCCACAGTTCAACTTTTTCAGTATCTCTGGAGTCTCTGCGTTTTGTTCTTCTTGATGAAGCGCTGACATCTCTTCTCAGGTGCAACTCTTTTCTAAAACGATTGTTTTTTTGAAGCTCTTCTATGATGGGATGGGTACTCTCTTCATCAACGACCTGTGCAAGGTTTGAAAATATGAGAACCACTTTCCCTTCGGGTGTAAGATGTTCGAGTGCCTGTTCAAAAAATCTCGGGAAGAGATCTTCTTCATAATACATGGCTTTATCGATACCCTCTTCAAGAATATGTTTTGCAAGTAACCAGGGAGGGTTAAAAACGATCAAGTCAGCTTTTACCTCACAACCTTCAAAGAGATCACTATGATGCAGTGTCATCTTACTCTCATAGCCCAGTCGTTTGATCTCTTCAGAGACACCTATGATGGCATTTTTATTGGTGTCTGATGCATAAATGTTTTCAAAACCATTTTGAATGAGTTGGAAAGACAATACCCCGGAACCTACACCTATGTCTATAGCATCTGTATTTGCTCCGTCATATTTTTTCAACCATTTGTCAAAGAGTTTTAAATGATCGAACCGTGTAGGGAAATAGGTGCCATAGTAAGGATGGATGGTCAGATCCAGTGTCTTGACCTCAAGCCCCTTTTTGTACCACTGCCAGGAGCTGTTCATTCCCTGTACTTCGGGGAAAGAGACATAAAACTCTGATACATCAGGATATAACAGTTCCAACCATCCAAAATCAGGAGATTTTTTGACAAGAAGTTTATTGTTCTTTACTTTCAGTAAGAGTCTGTGTGAAGCTTCTTGAAATGCCGCACGATAATCACGTTGTCCCTGGAAACTTTTGTCCGTGTATTTGCGTAAAAGGTTTTTCTTGATCTCATTCAGAACCTGTAGTCCGTTGCTGTAAAACTCTTCCACCAGCACATACTTCCCCTCGAGCATCTCATCAACAGTTACAGCTGTATCCATTTTACGATAGAAGCTTATCGCTTCGATCTGTGTTGTTATAATATCTGGTCTGTCTGCCTGGAATGATTGTAAATCTTTATGCATATAGTTATACCCTTTATTGTATTACAGTCTAGTCTAAGGAGGCTTTGTTCTGGTTTGTTTTCCACCCGATTGATGATTGCTTATGGGGTTTTATGTACTATCTCTGAAAAAGTATGATATTATGAAGACAAAAATACATACTACGGAGGTAAGCACATATGGCAAAAACAAACTACTCTTATGAAAAAAGAGGTCGAGAAATCGAAAAACAGAAAAAACAGGAAGAGAAGCGTCAGAAAAAACAGAATAAAAGGAATGAGGATAAAAAGGAAGAAGAACCTAAGCCCTTGTAATGTGGGGAGGAGGTGCAGGTGTTCAACCTTGCTTTTTTTTCTATAGTGGTTTGGGAGCTTATTTGTTTATTGGGCTTGGGGTATGTATTCCATATCGGGAGATATGGAACAAGGAAGAGCAACGGTGGAAGATAGCCAATAAATTTCCGCTAGGTAATTTATTGGATACTCTGTTTTGTTAGACTTTTAGTAAACTTCTTTTTTGTGAGCAATTCTAATGAGTGTAATTACTAATATATCATTCTCTTTTAAATACACAATTCTATAATTTCCAGCTCTTTTTCTGAATTTACCTTTGTGCTTTCCCTTTAAGGCTTTATCATTTGAAAAGTTTCCTACTTCTAAATCTTTGATTTTTTCAAAGATAAGTTTTTGATTTTGTGTATCAATTTTTTCTAATTCTTTGAAAGTAGCTTTTGGAACAATAACTCTAAACATTAGTTTAATCCAAGTCTTTGTGCTACCTCTTCAAGGGAATAAACTTCGGTTTTTCCGGCTTTTAGTTCATCTATGCGTTTATCTGAAATCATCTCATCTAATGTATCAAAATATGTACTTACAGCTTTTTCAATAATATAAGTACGAGAGCGTTCAAGTTCTTGTGCATAAGAGTCTAAATCAGATAAAAGTGTTTCATCCATTCTAATATTTATAGCTTTCTTCATTATGTATCCTTTTGTAGATACATTATACTACAAATTTCTGTAAAATTCAAATGGAGTCTAACGGGGGCGCGGGTTCAAGCCGCTTTGTTATACTTCTTGTAGCTTCTTTCTAAGAAGTGCATTTATAAGTGTTTGATAAGGTACTTTTTGCTCACTTGCCAATTTTTTAAAATATAGCACTATATCATTATCTAGTCTTAATGATACAGGTATCTTTTTTGGTTCATAAAATCTACCACGAACTCCATCGCTAAAATCATACTCTTCTAACATTTCATAGTCATCAAATTTTTCTCTCTCTTTAATGCTGCTCATAAAATATCCTTTCTTTTTGATTTGCTTTTCTTGCACTGATGATACGGATGATTTCTTCTCCATTTTCATCAAAAAACATATTTGCAACAACTAAAATTTTCTCTTTGGTTGTTTGACCCAATGTTATCCATCTCTCTTCAAAATAATCGAAACGATGATCAAGTTTTGAAATATGCATAGGATCTGAGAAAACTTCTTTTGCTTCTTCAAAAGAAACTTGATGTTTCTGTATATTTAAGCTATTCTTTTCATCACTCCATTCAAATTTCAAAGTAAGCCTTTTCATTGATATGCTTTAATTATAGCAAAATTGTATTTACATTGTCAATATTTATGTTGTGAGTATAACGGTTGACTCTAGCCAATACATCGCCCTTGGGTGATGTATTGGCTACGAGGTTTTGTTATGTACTTAATCATATGCTTGTTGTCGATGTTTAAAGTCTACAACAACTACTATAAGCTTTTCATCTTCAATAAGATAAAAAAGTCTATAATTTCCAACTCTATATCTATAATAACCTTCAAGATTATCTTTTAATTTTTTAATATTACTACCATAAAATGGATTTTCTCTTAATTGAGGGTAAACAAAGTTTTTGATTTTTTCGTAAAGTTTCTTATCTATTTTCTTTTTTGACTTCTCAAATGTTTTTGTTTCTGCTATCTGGAACTTAGACAATTTTATAGTCACCATTTTTAAAATCTTCTAAACCATTCATCAGGTTCTCTACAAGTTCTTTATCACTAGAAATTTCATTCATCTCTTGACTATCAACAAACTGTGAAGATGTTAGGTACTGCATAGTAGCAAACTCTATAAAGTTAGATAAGTTTCTTTTTTGACCTTCAGCTGCAAGTTTTATCATATCATAGATAGAATCATCAACTCTCATTGTTACTGTTTTCATTGAATGCCCTTTGAATATTTATATTTTTTATTATATTCAATTTTATTCATATTGTCAATATATTACTTTTTACATAACGGGGGCGCGGGTGAGCAACGCCCACATGGCAAAGCTTGGTTTGGGATGTGGGTGATTGCTCCTCCCGCTTGTTGTCTGGTGCGGAGCTCCAGACGACTAGCGGGTGTTCAAGCCGCGCCCCCGTTGCTCTGGATGCGCAGCGTCCAGAGCAACGGTGGACTTGATGGATAACTACCCGTCAGGGTATGTTATTCATCTTCCAAGGTTTTGTTATGTGTTTTATTTTGATTCTTTATTTCAGCTTCTCTTTTTACTCTTTCTTCTGGATGAGATAATCGAATGACTTCACTTGCTAAATTATGACTATCATCTAACCCTGAAAAATATAATGACAATTTTACTTTTACTGAATTTCTCATTAGATCATTATCTATAGAATCACATAATTTTAGAGATTCTTCTAATTTTCTGTCAGATCTCAAACGATCAAAAAATTCTGACATCATTTGACGAGCTTTATTTGATTGATAGAAAAATAAAGCCGATACGGCTTCAATAATTGTACCGGCAATCACTCCAATAAAGCCATTTTCATTGTCAAATGTAAAAATTGATGTAGTAATAATCATAAATCCTAATGAAGCAAAGACCAAGCTAAACCAAAAACTAATTTTTGATTGATTTATACTATGTTGATGATATTCATCAAATCTATCAACATCATATGCTATTCTTTTTTGAAACTCAGATGGAGCAAGATGTATTGTATTGTTGTTTCCAACAATCTGAGGTACATCCTGTTCGTTTTTATTTTTTCTTATATTTTCAAATTTATTTGGTTCTAATAATTTTCTTTTATAAGCCAACCACATAGCAAAAACAGCTAATATAGTAGTCAAAAATGGTAGTATAAGCTTTGAAATTATAAATGATATTTCCTCTAAATATTCCAATTTCACTCCTTTAGTTGGGTATTCAAGCCGCGCCCCGTTGCTCTGGATGCGCAGCGTCCAGAGCAACTATTTATTCAAGGAACATTATAGGCACTTTACTCTTAATTCCCATGATTAATAGAACAGTCAAAATGTCCGTTAAAAATTATAAATATGACAAAATGATATATTTTTGGTACTTTTTTTCAAAGTGTCTTACAATTATAAAAATGGATTATGTCCTTTTTCTCTGAAATACGCTATTAACAGGACACTTTGTCTGTTAATTGGAGAAATAGGGCATTAACGGACAAAATGTCCTTTTAATTTTTGGAGGTGAGTGTAGTCATATATATGCATAGAAGAAGTATGAAAATAAATACTTACAACTTCCCTGGATCAAGAGGATCATCGTTTGAAGAGTCCTCTTCTCCTTCCCGTCTCCATGCATTTTTTTTGTTCGCACGGTAGCCGAAATAGAAGATAACCGAAATGATCAGTGCCATGGCGGCATAGAAGACCAGTATGATACTCATGTTCCTTCTCCTTTACGACTTTGAAACAGAGGCATCAGGGCTTTTTTCTTTTACCGTGTTTCTCTCTTTATGTACTTTGACCCCTTCCAGGTATCCGCTGATCTCGGGTTCTTCAAAGGCGATGCCTTCGGGTACGGCTTCGGAGTGCAGCTGAACGGCACACTGTTTGTAGTTGGGTTCGAACGATTTCGGGTCGAACTCAGGGATGGTAATATTGTTGATGAGCTGTTCATTGTAGTGGAACGGTACAAAAATGTTACCTTCTCTGACTGTACCGCTGATCTTGACAATGACATCGTCCACACGTCCTCTGGTACCCGAAAGTGCAATGCGGTCGCCGCTTTTGACTTTGAGTTTGGCGGCATCTTTGGGGCTGAGATCGACCCAGGCTTCCGGGGCGAGGTTGTCGAGTATGCCGATACTGCCCGTTTTGGTACGGGTATGGAACTGTTCGACGGTTCTTCCGGTGTTGAGAATGAGCGGCAGGCCTTTGCACTGCATTTCGCTCAGCGGCTGCCAGTCAAGAGGCAGGAGGTTGGCCGTACCGTCCGCTGTAGGGCAGGGCATCTCTTCGCTGTAGAGACGTTGGGTACCTTTGGGGGCTTTTTCGTTGCACGGCCACTGTATGCCGCCAAGTTCCTCAATGAGCCCGTAACTCATACCACTGTAGTCACAGAGCTGGCCTTTACTCACTTTTTTGATCTCGTTGAAAACATCTTCGGGGGTGGAGAGTTCTTTAAAGAGCATCCCATGCACCCCGTCAAAATATTTGGAGAATTCTACGACAATATCGAGGTCGCTTTTGGTGGTTCCCAAAGGCTCGATGGCTTTTTTGGCATAGTTGCAGCGACGCTCAGAGTTGGTATAGCAGCCCTCTTTTTCACTCCAAGTGGCAGCAGAAAAGACCACATCGGCGATCTGGGCCGTGTCGGACATAAAGGCATCCTGTACCACAAGGAGGTCAAGCTTTTTGAGGGCTTCTCTCAGCGCGTTCTGGTCGGGGTAGGAGACAAGCGGATTGGTGGCGACCACCCAGAGTGCTTTGATCTCCCCGCGCTTGATCGCATCGATGATCTGCGGGTAGGCATAGCCTCTTTTGGTCGGTATGATCTCTTCTGGTACACCGATAATGTCGGCAAAGTCCTTACGGTCCTGTGCATTGGTAAAGTTACGGTACCCCGGAATGGAAGAGGTAAAGCCGAACTCTCTGGTTCCCATGGCGTTGCACTGACCGGTAATGGACATGGGTGAAGCCCCTTCACGGCCGAGGTTTCCGGTAATGAGCGCCAGGTTGCAGATGGCAGAGACGGTGTCCGTTCCAAGCGAGCTCTGGTTGACCCCCATTGTCCAGGCACTCATGGCTGCATCGGCAGTGGCGTAAATTTTGGCGAGGTTGTAGAGCTCTTTGACATCGATGCCGGTAATGTGTGAGACTTCCTGCGGCGGGTAGTTCTTCATAATATGTTTTCTGAACTCTTTGTAGCCGTTAGTACGTTCCCTGATGAACTTTTCATCTTCCCAGCCCTGTTCCATGATGATGTAGCAAAGCCCGTTGAGAAGCGCCAGGTCGGAACGCGGTTTAAGCGGTACGAAGATATCTGCCATCTGTGAGGTTTTCGATTTACGCGGATCGACCACGATGAGTGTCGGTTTTTTGCCGGTCATCTTTTTGTTTTTGGCAATATGCAGTTTTAAAATAGGGTGGTTGTCGGCAATGTTCGCCCCAATGAGCAAAATGACATCTGCCTTGGAGAAGTCTTCATAACATCCTGTAGGGCCGTCAGAACCGAAGGTCTGTTTGTAGCCCATAACGGCTGAAGCCATACAGAGTGTGGTATTGCCGTCGTAGTTGCTGCTGCCAAGACCAAGCTGGACGAATTTGCCCAGTGCATAGAACTCTTCAGTAAGAAGCTGTCCTGTAGAGATAACAGCTACGGCACCCTTGCCGTGTTCTTTCTGTATGCGTTTGAACTCAGAGCTGACCTTGCTGAAGGCTTCATCCCAACCTGCCGGGGTGAACTCTCCGTTCTTACGGATGAGAGGTGAAGCAACACGGTTGTCTGCGCGTACCATTTCATGTTCACTGAGCCCTTTGGGGCAGAGTGTCCCCATGTTGACCGGGTGAAGCGGGTCTCCTTTGGTGTAGACAGCATTGCCGTCTTTTACTCCAATGTACATACCGCAGCCCACACCACAGTAACCGCAGGTGGTACGCACCCATTTGTCTGGGGCTTTGGCCTTGGCAACTTTTCCGAAGAGGGGGTCGTCTACGAGGGCGTATTTGTCCTCTTTGATGTCTAGTCCTAAAAATTGTTTTGCTTTGTCTATGAAACTCATTTTATTTTCCTGATTTTACGGGCAACCACAAGGGATTGCCCCTACATATGTATCTGCTATTTTGTAGGGGTGCCCCTTGTGGGTACCCAACGATTTATTCATCAATGTCTCTGATTTCCCGCAAAGAAATTCCCTGCCAGTCCGAGAGGTACGACAGTTCTGTAGAACAGGTAGCGTCCGGCGATCTCACTGGCAAATGCCCCGATGGTCGCGATGATCAGGGTGGCGACTGCCAGACCTGTCAGTCCGCTGGCACTGAAAAGAATGGCAAGCAGCGGTAGGGCGAGGGCAAAGACGGCAAGTGAATAGACTCTGAACTTCTTTACTTTAGCAAAATGTTCCTGAAGCAGAATACGGGTCCGGTTGTACTGATAGTAGAGCGGGTCTTCTTTGTCCAGGTGGCGGTAGAACATCACCTCTTCGAGGATGACCAGTGCCTGTCCCATACCTGCAAGCAGGGTAATGGCAAGCAGAACAGTTGCACCCTGTGCACCGTTGGTGGCAAGCAGAGCCATGGCAATGAGCAAAAAGCCCACATATCCCGAACCGAAGAAACGCTTGGTGGTGCTTTTTCTGTTCCAGCTTGGACGTGCCTTGATACGGTAGATCATTGACTGGGCGTAGATACCGTAGAGTCCGACAGCCAGTGTGACCGCTTCAACGAGCAGGAGAAAGAAGCTGTTGAGTTCAAGGAAATATATTCCTGCTACCAGTGTAGCAAGCCCGGTATAGGCTCCTAGAGCAATGGCTTCACGGCTGAGCCATGAGGTGCGCCAGTTCTTCATCGCCATCATTGCCATTGCAGGTCTTCCCAGGTGCATGGCAGAGAGCGGCAGGCCTATGGCTGAAGGCAGAAATGCCAGTATGGCCATGGTCAGTGTCGGTTTGGGCAGGTTGAAGCCCAGAGAGAAGAGCAGTTGCCCAAGGAAAAGCGCCAGAAAAGCCCCCACTGAAATTTGTGTAAGCACGGTCATAAAGACCAGCGGCAGTTCGGGGTGTGCCGGTTTGAGCAGGTGCTCATCGGCCACACGTATCTCTTCTCCTTCAGGAATCTCCGGCAGAGTATAGCGGGTGGTCGGTTTGGTAATGTCAATGTTGGGCAGATGGGGTGCAACACCCTCTTTTGCCATGTCTTCCGCCAGCCACTGTTCCACATTGACCGCTTCGATCTCGATGGCACCTCCCGGGCAGGCCTGGACACAGGCAGGTGTCTGTCCCGCTTCGAGTTTGTCCACACACATGTGGCACTTGGTGACAAT
>Ga0256843_1002685_pt1 | contig 12838 bp, 10 predicted proteins | sample AlvinellametaG_FD_191572 | JGI IMG/M metagenome (GOLD analysis project Ga0256843, IMG submission 191572) | Pompeii worm associated microbial communities from hydrothermal vent at the East Pacific Rise, Pacific Ocean - Alvinella | ecosystem: Host-associated > Annelida > Integument > Unclassified ... | reverse complement strand
CACCAGCCTCATCAGCAGTATTTGAAGCTACCTCTTTTACAAGTTGTGCCCCCATATCTTCTAATTTGTCTGCAAGTTCAACTTCACGTGCAACTGAAACACCATCTTTTGTAATCACTGGGCTTCCATATGATTTTTGGATTAAAACATTACGACCACGAGGTCCCATTGTTACTTTTACTGCATCTGTGAGTTTTTCAACCCCTTTAGCTAATTTATTTCTTGCATTGTCTGAAAAAATGATCTCTTTTGCCATATTGACTCCTTATTTTAATAATGTTTTAAATTTTTAATGAAAAATTATTTGTTTTATTTAATGACACCTAATACATCACTTAAATCAAGCACGATATATTCTGCACCATCAAGTGAAAGTTCTGTACCTGAGTATTTTCCATATACAACTGTATCTCCAACTTTAAGATCTTCGATCTCATTGCTAATTGCTACTACTTCGGCACGATTAGGTTTCTCTTTTGCGTTATCAGGAATGATAATTCCACTTGCTGTTGTGTTAGTATCTTCAACAGTTTTGACAAGTAGTCTTTCTCCTAGTGGTGTAAAATTCATAATATATCCTCCTAATTTTCTTATAGTTCCTAAAATTACGGTGAGATTTTACAAAAGTTTTGTAATAATGTCAATACCTTTAGTGTAATAGACTAAAGTTTTCTAAATAAAATGAAATAACTTTATTTATCTTAAAGAGTATATGGTGTAAAATTTTTAAAAATTTTGAGGAGGAAATATGGAAAAAAAACAAAAAAAAGTTGTTCTTTTTACTTCACCTACGTGCAAGTGGTGTAGTGTTGCAAAAAATTATTTCAAATCAAATGGTATAAAGTTTAAGACTATTGATATTACCAAAGATGCTAAAGCTGCAAAAGATTGCGAAAAACATGGGTGTCGTGGTGTCCCAGTTGTGTTAATAGGCTCTCGATGGATATGTGGTTTTGATCAAAAAGCGATAGAAAAAGCATTAAATTAAAAAAAATCAAGAACTTTGATGTAGTTTTAGAAAACTCTAAGAGTATTTTCCGTATAATTCCAGCCTCTTAAGCGATGTCAAGGTAGCTCAGCTGGTTAGAGCGCTGGTCTCATAAGCCGGAGGTCGAGAGTTCAAGTCTCTCTCTTGACACCATTTTCTTAAGAGTTTTTCTTAGAATATTCCGGATTAGCTCAGCGGTAGAGTAGGTGACTGTTAATCACTTGGCCACTGGTTCGAATCCAGTATCCGGAGCCACTTCATTAGTTTTATTTTCCATACTGACATTATCACTAATTAGTCTTCTTAATAGTTATCATTGAATCTTTTAGAATTATTACCTATCTAACTAAATAATAAAAATTATTCATAGTGCATTTTTAATAATAAAATAATGTAAAAAATTTCTGCAAAATAAGTCACTAAAAAGTCACTATAGAAAATATTTGTTAATAAAATTTATCTATTGAATAACAACTTTTAAGTTTTTTAAACATTATTTAAAATGAGATCATATAGAATAATAAAAATTGATTAAAAGAAGTATATAAAATGGTTTTCTATGTTTAAAAATGTTTCCCATGAAATGAAGTTGTTGATTCCAACTTTTGGTATTTTATTTATATTGATAGGGTTTGGTGCAACTATCATTTGGACAAACTACACTAAAATGCATATATTGCAAAACCTCTATCATAAAATCGTAGATGCGAATTATATTTCAAATCTTGTGCATTCATTGCAAAAAGAGCGTGGACTATCAAGTGGTTTTGTAACACAACATGATCAAACTTTTAAAAAAGAACTGCATCAACAACGTATTCAAACTGATAATATGCTATTGGTCCTTACAAGTCAGCTTGATAAAGATGCAAAAAAAGAGATCTTAGATAATTTACGACTTTTATCACAGATACGAGATTGTATTGATACACAGGAGATGGACTCAAAAGGTGTTATGGAGTCATATTCTACTTTAACAAGTTTCTTGCTTAAAAAGATTGCAATGTTGGCAAAAGTTTCCCACTTGCCGGATGTGACACAAAATATTTTAGCATATAGTAATCTTTTATATCTTAAAGAACATGTTGGACAACAGCGTGCATTGGGTGTTGTGATCCTTTCAATGAAAAATCAAAAATCGTTTAATGATTTTATGCATTTTAGTAATCTCATTGCATTAGAACAACAAAATGATTTAATGTTTCACAACTATGTTACTGATGCTATTGATCGACGTTATGATGCACTTTTACAAACACAAGTATTTCAAAAGATAAAAAAACTAGAAGTATCAATGTTACATATAGATCCTAAGCAAGATCTACAAATAACTCCACAAGAGTGGTATCAACTTATGACTAAAAAGCTTGATATGCTTGATAAAGTTGCAAAGTACATCAAAGAGAATACAACACACAAAATTGATTTAGCGCTACATGATGCAAAAAATATTTTTGTTTTTGCATCGCTTTTAGTATTTATAAGCTTACTCTTCTTTGTGGTATTGATAAAAGCATTTATAAAACTTGCTTTACAAGAGAGAAAGCTTCGCATTGTTATGGATAAATATATTATCTCTTCTATTACCGATACAAAAGGGCGCATCCTTGATGTAAGTGAAGCATTTTGTGAGATTGCAGGGTATACAAAGCGTGAACTTATTGGTAAAAATCACAATATTGTTCGACATCCAGATACACCAAAAGAGGTTTTCAGAGAGCTTTGGGAGAAACTCAAAAATGGTCAATCGTGGAGTGGTAAGATCAAAAACAGAACAAAAGATGGTGGATACTACTGGGTTTATGCTCATATAGAACCTTTATATAATGAAAAAGGGGAGATAGATTCTTATATAGCGATCCGTTTAGATATTACCGAAAATGAACTCCTCTCTCAAGAGATAGCAAAAAAAGAGGAGCAAAACAAACAACAAGAGCGCATGATGCAACATCAACACAGACTTGCTCAAATGGGTGAAATGATGAGCATGATAGCACACCAATGGCGTCAACCACTTAGTGCTATCACTGCTGCATCTGGTTCATTGGCACTAAAAGCTCAGTTGAAAAAACTTGATGATGCAGTAGTGCTTGATACTGCAAATAAGATAAAAGAGTTTTCACTGCATCTTAGTGAGACTATAGATGACTTTAGAAACTTTTTTAAGACAAATAAAACAAAAACAAAAACAGATTTTAAAAAGATCTTAGATGGTGTTCTTAAAATTATCGAAAGTTCGTTAGAAAAAAATAACATTGAACTTACAATAGATATGCAAAATCTTCAAGAGTTTGAGAGTTATGAAAATGAGATGAAGCAAGTGTTGCTTAATCTGATTAAAAATGCTGAAGATATTTTAGTAGAGAAAAAAGAGCAAGATCGAAAAATATCTATATTTATCGATGGTTTGACACTGCGTGTTCATGATAATGCAGGTGGTGTTCCATCTGATATTATTGATAAAATATTTGAACCGTATTTCTCTACAAAGCTAAAAAAAGATGGAACTGGTTTGGGTCTTTATATGAGTAAAACCATTGTTGAAGAGCATTGTAATGGTATTTTAAAAGTTGAGAATATCGATGGTGGTGCATGTTTTAGCATCATAATAAAAGGGGAATAAATGGTAGATATTGCACAAGTTGTTGAGGATGCTCAAGGTTTAAAACTTTTATATGTGGAAGATAATGATGATGCTCGGATGATGACATCAATGATCTTGGAAGATTTCTTTTCAGATATGATAACTGGAGTAGATGGAGAAGATGGCCTACAAAAATTCCTTGAAAATGATATTGATATCATAATTACCGATATCAATATGCCTAAAATGAATGGCTTGGAGTTTGCTAAAGCTGTTCGCCAAACTGATAAAGGTAAAGATGTTTCTATCATTGTTTTATCAGCACACAACGAAGATTCATTTTTCCTAGAGAGTATCCATATAGGGATAGATGGCTTTTTACTTAAGCCTATTGAACTTGATCAACTTGTGAATGTTTTTTCCCGTATTATTCAAAAGCATAAATTTGCCCAAGAAGCCAAAGAGAATATGCACTTTTTAGAGGTGTATCAAAAGGCTGCGAGTTTAAGCTCTATTGTTTCAAAAACAGATCCAAAAGGGATCATAACCTATGTAAATGATGCATTTTGTGCGATAAGTGGTTTTGAAAAAGAGGAGCTTATTGGGAAAAACCATAATATTGTACGTCATCCAGATAATCCTGCATCAATTTTTGAAGAGATTTGGCATACTATAAGAGATAAAAAAGAGGTGTGGCGAGGGATAGTTCGTAATAAGACAAAAGATAATAAAAGTTACTATGTTGATAGTTTGATTATGCCTATTATCGATCTTAACGGGGAGATAATAGAGTATATATCTTTACGTCATGATGTAAGTGATATTATGAACCCTCAAAAACAGTTAAGTAATGCAATAAAAAATGCTAAGAATCCTTTACTCATTTATATGAAATTAGATAAATATGCTATCTTTGAAGAGTTTTATGAACATGAAATTTTAGAAGAGATAGAAACAAAAACAGCACAACTTTTAGAAGAACTTTTTAGTGCACATTACAATTTTGATAAAGTTTTTCAATTGGGCAATGGTGAATTTGCATTAGTCTCAACATCACTAGATGATGCTACAAAAGAGAAGCTTGTAGAAACTATTAAAAGTATCCAAGAAAAGATACAAGAACATACAATACATTTGGAAAATCTTGAACTAGATATTGCTGTACTTGTGAGTATAGTTTATGAGTATGATAAAGTATTAGAATCAGCAAAACTTGGAATGAAAAAGCTTTTAAAAACACGAAGAGATCTTTTAGTAGCAAATGATATGGCAAACCAGGCACTAACCCAAGCTCAAGAAAATATGAAAACAGTAACAATGATTAAAAAAGCTATTGAGAGTTCAAAGATCGTATCATACTTTCAACCAATAGTTGATAATGTTACACAAAAAGTTGTTAAGTATGAATCGCTTGTACGTTTAATAGATGAAAATGAAACAGTACTTTCACCCTATCATTTTTTAGAAATATCTAAAAAAAGTAATTACTATTCTCGAATAACAAATATTGTTTTGGAACACTCGTTTTGTATTTTAAAAAATTGTGATGTTGATATATCTATAAATCTATCTGCAATCGACATTGAACAAAAAGCAACACGTCAAAAGATTTATAACTTATTGGAAAATAATAAAGAAGATGCAAAACGTGTTGTTTTTGAACTTTTAGAAGATGAAAATATTAAAGAGTTTGATGTGATAAAAACTTTTATTTCAAAAGTTAAAGAGTACGGTGTAAAGATAGCAATTGATGATTTTGGAGCAGGGTATTCTAACTATGAACGTCTTTTAGATTATCAACCAGATATTTTAAAAATTGATGGATGTTTGATTCGTAATATTGAAACAAGCAGCTATTCCCGTTCAGCAGTGAAAAGTATAGTGACATTTGCACAAGAACAAAATATTAAAACTGTAGCAGAATTTATAGAAAACGAAGAAATTTTTACAATAGTAAAAGAGTTGGGAGTGGATTTTTCTCAAGGATACCATTTTGGAAAACCAGAACCTTTAAAAGGATAAAAGGTTCTTTTCCATAATTGAGTTGCTATGTAAAAATTACTGATAAATAATGTTGATTTGTTTGTTTATGAAGTGGTGACCCCTAGGAGACTCGAACTCCTGTAACATGGATGAAAACCATGGATCCTAACCGCTAGACGAAGGGGCCAAAAAGTACAATGGTGTCCCGTGATGGATTCGAACCATCGGCCACATCATTAAAAGTGACGTGCTCTACCAGCTGAGCTAACGAGACATTTTCGTGTTCTCTTTGTTAAGAGGTCGAAATTATAGACAAAACTTTAAGATATGTCAAGAGAAAGTAAAAAAAAATACAAATTTTTTACAAAATTATCAAAATTGCTCCTCTTAATCAAAAAATAACGCAAATATCATTATACTTTAGCCAACAAAGAGGAGTTGTGATGAAAGCAAAAATATCTCTATTGATATTTGTAAGTATTTTTTTGATGCTTCAAGGGTGTGCACAAAAGGTTGTTGTTCATGCTCTTGAACCAGCACAAGTTGATGGAGTATCTGCAACAAAACGTATAGCTATTACGAAGTTTGCGAATGATCGTGTTGGACTTGGATCGAAAATAGAAGCGAAATTAAGCCAATTTACTATAGATAATAAACGTTATTTTCGTGTAATTAGCCGTGATGATCTTCAAAAAATAATAGCACAACAAAAATTTCAAAACAGTGGTTTGGTAGATGAAAAAACAGCTGTAAAACTTGGCGAAATTGTTGGAGCACAAGCACTTATCTCTGGACGCGTTTCATCACCAACAAAACAAGATACCTATTTTTATGAAAGACGTGTTCGTTGTGCAGACAAAAAGTGTAAAAAGGTTGTAGAGTACAGAGTTCGTTGTATGAAACGCCTGTTTGGACTCTCAGCTGATATGAAGATTGTAGATATCGCAAGTACAGATGTTGTTTATGCTGATACGATACGTAAAAGTGTATTATATAAACATTGTAGTGATGATTCACGAGCATTACCATCAGTCTCTATTATAGCTGAGGAACTAGCAGATAGAATAGCGAGTGAATTTACTTATAAATTAACACCACACTATCGCGATTTTGAAGTTGAATTGCTTGATGAACCTGATTTGGATTATACTGATAAACAAGAAAAACTTTTAGAAGTTTCTTTAGAATATATAGAACAGGGGCGTCTTGATAAAGCAGAAGATCTTTTAGGAAGACTGATCGATTCAACAGGTGCAAAAAGTTATGTAGCATTATATGATCTTGGTGTTGTTAAAGAAGCACAGGGAAAATATAAAGAGGCACAAGAGTATTATGAAGAAGCTGATCATTTGATGTTAGAACCAGTTGAAGAGATCAATCGTGCTGTTTTACGTATACGACAATTAATACGAAAAAAAGAAAAAACAATGGAGCAGTTAAATAGATGAAAAAAGTATATAGTACATTTATAATAGCTTTAGGAATACTACTTGGAGGATGTGGTTCATCTGCGCCACGTGTTGATATACCAGAGAAAAAACTCCCTTCATGGTATCTCAATCCACCACATGCAACTGCAACATATCTCTATGGAACAGGTGAAGGGCGAGATACTAAGGATGCTTTGTATAATGCACTCAATGATCTTATTGCATCACTTGGTGTATCACTCTCTTCAACGTATTCTTCTGATACTACCGTACATGAAAATGGGACATATACACACAAAGATGCTGTATATCAAAATAAAATTGATGCGCAAGTACAAAAGATACGAATTACAAATTTTGAAGTTATGCAGAGTCAAAAGATAGGTTTTAAGCGATATGCAACACTTGTTCGTGTGGATAAAAAACGTTTTTTTGCAACATTGAAAAAAGAGCTTGATGATACGTTTGAAAATTTTTATACACATCAAGAAGCGATACAAACACATAATGCTTTAGAGCAATTATTTGCTTACAGAGCAATAGTAGCTCAGAGTGAATCTATACAAAATAAGTTGCGTGTTATGGAAGAGTTAGATCCCTCTTTTGATAAAACTCAATATTTGAAAAAAATTCATACCATTCAAAAAGAGTATAAAGCATTAGAGAAAAAGATTACATTCTCAATACACGCAACAAAAGATGCACAACTACTTAAAGATGTTGTGGCAAAAGGGCTTTCAGATCAACATTATCGTATTGTAAACAAAGATGATAGATACCATTTTACTATATCTGTAAGCATGAAGATTCAGTATGCAAACTCTTATGGATTTACATTGGCACGAAGTGCAATCACTTTAAAAACACACCACAATAGAGGTGCTGTTGTTGCTTCAAATACTGTAACTATTACAGGACAGTCTGCTCAAGGAAGCGCCATAGCAAAACAGGATGTTGCAAAGAGATTTAACCAACTTGTCAAACAAGAGGGGATTGAAAAGGTACTTGGACTCTCTGTTAACTAACTATTAACAAACTATTTCATAACTATTTACCTCAAAGCAATATACTTTTGTTATATCAAAAGTTTAAGGTAAATAAAGAATGATTGAAAAAATCCAAAATGTAAAAAAAGAGGTAGCAAAAGTAGTTGTTGGGCAAGAGAAGATGATTGATTCTCTTCTTATTGCTCTTTTATGTGAGGGGCATATTTTAATAGAGGGTGTGCCAGGACTTGCAAAAACCACTACAGTCAATGCCCTTGCAAAAGCTTTAGGACTCGATTTTAAGCGTGCTCAGTTTACTCCCGATCTTTTACCTTCAGATATTTTAGGTGCAGAGATTTATGACCCACAAAATAATAGTTTTAAAATCAAAAAAGGACCAATCTTTACAAACTTGCTTTTAGCAGATGAGATTAATCGTGCACCAGCAAAAGTACAATCAGCACTTTTAGAAGTGATGCAAGAAAAACAAGTAACTATTGGTGATACAACCTTTAAACTTGATTTGCCATTTTTTGTAATGGCAACACAAAACCCTGTAGAACAAGAGGGTGTGTATCAGCTTCCAGAAGCGCAACTTGACCGTTTTATGCTTAAACTTGTTGTTGGATATAACACAAAAGAAGAAGAATTGTTGATAGCACGTCGTATCTCAAGTGGAGAGTTTGAAACGATAGAACCAGTCTTAACAAAACAAGAACTTCAATCTCTTAAAGATGCTGTAAAACAGGTACATGTGGATAGTGAAGTTGAAGAGTATATGATCGAGCTTATTAATGCAACAAGAAATCCTCATGAATATGGACTAGATGATATTCAAGAGTATATCCATTTTGGTGCATCACCACGTGTAAGTATTGATATGTTTAAAGCAGTAAAAGCAATGGCATTTATGAGAGGAAAAGATTTTGTAACACCTGTAGATGTTGCTTATATTATAAAAGAGTTGATGCGTCACCGTATTGTTTTAACGTATGAAGCAGAAGCTGAAGGGATTACCACAGATAGTATTATCCAAAAAGTACTTGAGATAGTACCAATACCGTAAATAAAAGGTTTGTATATTGAGTAAATTACAAAAAATTTTAGTTCGTGCTCGTCGCCAGGTTTTTTCAGAGATGGTGGGGAATAATCCATCTATATTTCAAGGTGAAGGGTATGATTTTATAGAGTTGCGTGAGTATATGCCTGGTGATGATATCCGACACATTGATTGGAACATTACAGCAAAACTACAAAAGCCCTATATAAAAATTTTTAGAGAAGAGCGTGAACTCAATGTTGTTGTTGCAACAATGCTTAATGGAAGTGTCCATTTTGGTTCTAAACGTTTTAAACAGGATGTGATAGCTGAAGTGATGGCTTTGCTTGGATTTTCTGTTATGAAAAATGGGGATCTTTTAAGTGCATATATCTTTTCTGAAGAGTTAGAAGCACATTATAAACCAACAAAAAAGATCTTTAGTATTCATAAGATTGTTGAAGATATTTTGCAGTTTGACCCATTAAATAAAAAAGCAGATTATAAAAAACTAGCAGATACGTTGTATCAACGTTTGAAGCGAAAATCTCTTATTATTATTGTTGGAGATTTTTTTGATATGCCATCATTAAAACTTTTGGCAAAAAAACATGAAGTTTTAGCTGTAATAGTTCGAGATAGACTAGAAGAACATCCTCCAGAGATGGGATTTGCTTCATTGGTAGATCCTGAATCTGGAGCAGTTTTAGAGGGTGATTTTAATAGTGCAAGTGTTGAAGCGTATGCGAAAAAAGTAAAAGAGCATGATAGAGAATTGTATGCAACATTAACAAAAAATCAGATCCGTTTTACCAAGATATATACTGATGAAAATGTAGCTGTCGCATTGAGACGACTGTTTGAAGGGAGATAGTGATGCAAAACAGTGCACAAAAGATAGATGTAGCATTACATGACATAAAACCTTTAGTTGCTGTTGATGATTATTCTTTTTACTATTTTATTGCCTTGTCTATTTTTGTTATAGTTGTTTTTTTAGGTGTTATTTATCTATTGTATCGCTATTTTAAAGAGAGAAAAAGGGTAAATATACGAAAAAATCATTATAAACATCTTGAGAATATTGATATAAACAATCCAAAACAATCTGCATATGAGTTGACAAAATATGGGCGAACGTTTGCTTATGATAATGGAAGAAATACAAAAACATATGAAGAGCTTATTGAACAATTACAAAAATATAAGTATAAAAAAGATGTACCGGAGTTTGATTCAAAAACTTTGCGTTTAATAGAGTTGTATAAAGGGATGATCGATGTTTGATGGTTTATACTTTGAGTTTCCAAAATTAGCTTTTGTAATAGGGTTTTTTATTGCGTGTGAAACACTATGTAAGATGCGATTACCATCTATCTACTTTCCCCACACAAACGATTTTATTAAAAAGAGTGTAGCTCAATCAAAAATTTTGTTCTTTTTAAAATGGATCGGGATTATTATGTTGATACTTGCAATGATGTCTCCTGTAAAAGATGAACCTTATGAGCTTAAACCTAAAATAGGTCACGAGATAGCTCTTGTGTTAGATGCGTCAAACTCTATGCAGGAACGTGGTTTTGATCGAACAAATCCATATGCAAGTCGTTTTGATGTAGTGAAGTTGATAGTACAAGACTTTATAAAAAAACGGGAAAATGACAATATAGGGCTTGTCGTTTTTGGAGCGTTTTCTTTTATCGCATCCCCTTTAACTTATGATAAAAATATTTTAACAAAGATCGTATCGCAACTTCATGTTGGAATGGCAGGAAAATATACAGCACTCAATGAAGCATTGGCTCAAGGGGTAAATCTTTTAAAAATGTCTCATGCACACTCAAAAGTGCTCATCCTTTTAACAGATGGATATTCAACACAAGGTGTAGATAAAATCCCTCTTGATGTAGCTATTGATCTTGCAAAAAAAGAGGGGATTAAAGTCTACCCTATAGGTATTGGTGGTGATGGTGAGTATAATAGACGCGTACTACAAAAAATTGCAAAACAAACGGGTGGCGTAGCTTTTAAAGCATCAAATGCAGCACAACTTCAAGCTGTATATGCAAAGATAGATAAGCTTGAAAAAAGTAAGATCAAAAATGAGAGTTTTACTTATATGAAATACTATTATACCTATCCATTGTTTGTAGGTTTATTAGCATTAATGTTATATATATATTTACGAAATAAAAGAGGAAGTGCATAATGAGTTTTTTACATCCTGAATTTTTGTACTATATGATCCCACCATTATTAATACTTTTTGGATTACTGTTAACACAAAAAGAGGCTGAAGCAAACTTTTTTTCTCCTGAAGTTATGGAGAAGTTGCGTGTGAGTGCAAATACATTGACAATGAAAGCAAGAAATGCACTTTTTATGATGATAGGTTTACTTTTAATATTTGCACTTGCAGGACCTGTTATTAATGAAGGGACTATAGAGATAGAGGCTAAAAGTGCAGATATAATGGTTGCACTTGATATATCTGATTCTATGTTAGCAAAAGATGTTTATCCAAACAGATTAAAACTTGCCAAGCAAAAGGCATTAGAGTTGTTGCGTGTTGCACCAAAGGAGCGTATTGGGGTGATAGCATTTGCACAAAACTCTTATCTTGTTTCACCATTGAGTTTCGATCATGATGCTGTTGCTTTTTTATTGCGTCAGTTAAGTACAGACTCTATTACGGAACAGGGAACAAATTTCTCTTCGATGCTTGAAGTAGTAGCAAATAGTATGCAAAAAGATACAAAAAAATATCTATTGGTATTGAGTGATGGTGGTGATAAAAAAGATTTTTCACAAGAGATAGCTTATGCCAAAAAACATAATATTACAGTATTTATTTTAGGTATAGGAACACAACAGGGCGCACCTATTCAAAAAGAGGATGGAAGTTATATTAAAAAAGATGGAAAGATTATTATCTCAAAACGAAACGATGCTATAGCAAAATTTGCGACACAAACTGGTGGAGCCTATGTTGAAGCGATACAGGCAAATGATGATATTGTTACACTTTTAGATGAGATCGAAAAACACGCAAAGAAAAAAACATTAAAATCACAAAAGATCCAACGCTATATACCATTGTTTTATTATCCTATTGGTTTGGCATTGATTTTTCTGATTATAGCAACATCTTCAATGAGCAAAAGAGAAAAAGTTGAAGTTCCATCAGCTTGGTTGCTTTTTGCATTAGTGTTTGGATATGCTCAGCCTTCACACGCAACATTACTCGATTTTCAGACATTAAATAAAGCCAAAGAAGCGTATCAAACACATGATTATTCTCATGCTGCAAAACTCTATCAACAGTATGCAAAAGAGGCTGCAAAACCACAAAGTTATTATAATGCTGCAAATGCTTTATATAAAGAGCATCGCTATAAAGAAGCGATAGCAAATTATGAAAAAGCACGCTTTAAAGAGCCGTTGCATCGTGCATATAATTTTGCAAATCTTGGAAATGCTTATGCAAAACTTGGTACACAACAAAGCTTACAAGAAGCGATCAACGCATATAAAGAGTCTTTAAAACTTCATGATGATCCTGAAGTACGAGAAAATCTTGAAAGTGTAAAAAAAGCTCTTAAAAAGCTAAAACAAAAGCAAAATAAGCAGAATAAGCAGAATAAGCAAGACAAGCAGAACAAGCAAGACAAGCAGAATAAGCAGAATAAGCAAGACAAACAAGACAAGCAGAATAAGCAAGACAAGCAGAATAAGCAAGACAAACAAGATAAGCAGGATAAGCAGGATAAGCAGGATAAGCAGGATAAGCAGGATAAGCAGGATAAGCAGGATAAGCAGGATAAGCAA
>Ga0256843_1002684_pt1 | contig 12841 bp, 12 predicted proteins | sample AlvinellametaG_FD_191572 | JGI IMG/M metagenome (GOLD analysis project Ga0256843, IMG submission 191572) | Pompeii worm associated microbial communities from hydrothermal vent at the East Pacific Rise, Pacific Ocean - Alvinella | ecosystem: Host-associated > Annelida > Integument > Unclassified ... | reverse complement strand
ACTGAAAAAACATATATTATAAATCTTAAAGAAGCAGTAAAATATGTAGATGTTTGGGAAGATGAAAACTATATCTATGTAGATCTTATGCCATACAGGATACATATAAAAGATAGAGCAAAAAAAACTATAGCAAAAAAGATATCTATTTTTAGAAGTTATATAAGTTATCTTAAAAAAAATAATATAAAAATAAAGTTAAAAAATGATGACAATATCTCTACTGAAAAAACCTTGCCAAAACCTGTCAAACACCACTATATAGAAGAAGCCTTATCTAAAGCTAGTTTGTTAGATAAAGTTATCATAGAACTTATATATGGGCTTGGTTTGAGGGTATCTGAACTAGAAAACTTAAAACTAGAAAATATAAAAAATGGATGGGTTATTATTAAAGGAAAAGGTGGTAAAATTCGCCAATTATCTCTTATTGACAGAGTTGAAAAGCTCTTAGAACACTATATGAGCAAAGAACATCCTGTTGAGTATGTTGTAGAAAAAGATGCCAAAGGTTTAACTTCTCAACAGATAAGATATAGGTTAGCTAAAGTATTTAAGGATATAGGTTTGAAAGTAACTCCTCATCAGTTAAGACACTCTTTTGCTACTGAACTTTTAGAAAATGGTGCAAAGATATCTGATGTTAGTTTGCTTTTAGGGCATAGCTCTTTAGAATCAACTCAAATTTATACAAAACTAAGTTCTTCTCAAAAAAGCAAAAACTATAAAAAAGCACATCCTTTGTCTAAGTTGGAGGAGCCTTTTGTTTAGTTTTATAAAAAAGAGATTTCTCCATAGATTTATACTTGTATATCATAACAATACAAATATAAGTATCCAAATATATGATATAAAAAATCAAAATATAGAAAATCAAATAAGTGAAGATTTTACTCTTGAAAACAAAGATGAGTTTACTGATGAAGTTGTAGAGTTTATAAATACTAAACAAGAAGAAGTTTCAAGAAGTTATATAGTAACTTTAGTGAACTCTTTGGGACAGGGAATAGTGCCAACTTGCAGTACTTCAGAGTTTATAAAGTATAGTGTGGATAGACGATATACTTACAATATATGTGTTGATGGATTGTTTGCAAATTATGTTTCAAAGATAGATATAAACTGGATACAAAAAATTTTTTCAAAAACAGGTATTGACTTGATATTTTCTCCATTTTTACTTTTAAAAGATATAGCTATAGAAGATAGAGAGATGATTGAAACTACTTTATATATACTTTATATAGATCACTCTGCTTCTATCATGATAAAAAAGGATGAAAAGTTTCTTTATGGAGCATTTTTCAACACAACAAAAGAGGAAAATCCTCTATATTGTGATTATGAAAAAGATGAAGAAGTTGATGAAGATGAGTTTGAAATAGAAGATGATATAGAGATCGATATAGATGAAGATGAGTTAGATTTACAAGATAGTCTTGATGATACTGTTGAAGAACCTGATAGTATAAAAGATGTTGAACTTATAGAAGAAAACAAAACTTTTACAAAGTTTTTAAGTAACTCTTTAAAAGAGTTTTATTCAAATCCTATTTACGATGGTAATTTTATAGATAGAGTAAAAATATATGCAGAAGAAGATATAGATAAAAGTGTTATAGAGTTTATTGAAAATGAACTTTTTTTAAGTACAGAGTTTAATTTGGTAGAACTTGATCCTATTGTACTAAAATATGCACAAAAAGAGGTGCTTGGTGTATAGTTTTATTGCTCCTAGAAAAAAAGCTTCTATAGATACTTTTACATACATGTGGATATTATTTATTGTTATAACATCTGTTTTTCTTATAGGGATTGGTCTATATATAGAAAGTGAAAACAATAAATATGACATGTATAAAACGGATTTGATAAATAAAATAGAGACAAACAAAAAAATAAAACAAGCTTTAAATAAAGATATTTTAACTATTAAAGAGATATATAAAAAAGAACAAGAAGTAAAACTTTCAAATAACTCTTTATCAAATGGAATCAAAAATCTTTTATCTTTTATTCCTGATCAAATAATCTTAAATAAAATGATACTTGGAAAATATGAGATAAAATTATATGGATATATTGATTCACCAAAAACTTATAAACTTCTTTTGGAACCACCTTTAAAATCTATTTTTGATACGACTAAAGTAGGATTTACAAAAATAGATGATGATAAATATATGTTTTCATCTTACAATAAAATCAAACGAGTAGATCATGAAAAAGAGTAATTTTTCAATATTAAAACTTTTAATCTTTCTTATGTTTTTTTTAGTTATTTTAACTCTTTTCTTATTGTTATATATTATACCAGTAATGAAAAAATATAAAACAAATAAACTGATATTAAATAAATATGAAAAAGTATATAAAAAGAGTAAAAATGAGGTAAAATTTTTAAAAAAGAAAAAAAGTTTGTTAAAAGAAAAATATAAAAAAAGTTTAACAAAATACAATCAAAATTTTGATAAAAATGATTTTATAAGTTTTATTAAAGATAAAATAAAAAATTTAAAAATTACAAAAGTTAAAGATAAAAATCTATTACACTATAGTATAGAGGGAGAGATTGATAAAATATATAATTTTACAAAGATTGTTGAAAGTTTAAATAGTTATAAAAATATAGTAAAAGCCACTTTCCCTATCACTATAGAAAAAGATAAAAAGTCATATAAAATTTTCTTTAATGTTACGATAATTAACAGAAAACTTAAATAATACTTACAAATAAGAAATAATTATTTTAGTTTATGTAAGATAATATTTTCTTATGGTATAATCAGCAAGTCAAAATTATTTAAGGAGATGAGAATGAAAATTCTAAGTATGAGTTCTATAGCAGTTGCAGCAATCGCAGCAGTTATGATGAGTGGTTGTGCTCAAAAAACAAGTTGCGAAGCTTCAGCACCAGTTGCTACAAAAACACAAACAGTTGTTAAAGAGGTAAATAGTCTTTACCCACCAAACCCAGAGCCAGGTAAATGTTATGCAAGAGTTTTAAAACCAGCTCAGTTTAAAACTGTAACAGAGAAAGTTAAAGTTTCTGATGGTACTGAAAAAGTTATAACTATCCCTGCAAAATATGGAACAGTTACTAAAAAAATACTTGTTAAAGAAGCTAGTACTAAACTAGTTGTTATCCCTGCTACATATAAAACTGTAACAGAGAAAATCCTTGTTAAACCAGCTTCAGAGAAACTAGTACCAGTTCCAGCAGTATATAAAACTGTAACTGAGAGAGTTTTAGTTAAACCAGCTACAACTACTTGGAAAAAAGGTAGAGGTCTTTTAACTCCTGTTAACAATGCAAGAACAGGTGAGAGAGGAACAGGTGAGGTTATGTGTCTAGTTAAAACTCCACCAGTATATAAAACTATCACTAAAAAAGTTTTAGTTAAACCAGCTGGAACTAAAAAAGTAGTTATTCCTGCAGTATATAAAACTATCACTAAAAAAGTAGTTGCAACTCCTGCAAGAACAAAAACTATCCAAATCCCAGCAGTTTATAAAACTGTAACTGTTAGAACTATAGTTGAACCAGCTAAGTCTAAAGTTATCAAAACTCCACCAGTTTATAAAACTGTAACTAAAAAAGTTAAAATAGCTCCTGCACAACTAGTGTGGAAAGTTGTTAGATGTAAATCAGTAATTCACTAAGAATTATTGTCTTCTTTTTAAGAAAGGGGATTTCCCTCTTTCTTTTTTATTTTATGAAGTGTATTAGCTGCAACACTTATTCATTTTCTCTTATTTGTCATGATTGTCAAAGAAAGTTTTTTACATACAAAACAACGAAAAGAGTTCTTCATGATAATCTTATCGTATATAGTTTTTATCCATATTCTCAAATAGAAGACTTTATAAAAACAAAACATACATATCGTGGTGCTAAGTTATATAAACTGTTAGCTAACAATTCTTTTAAAGTTTTTTCAAAAAAATTTGATTTTACAGATAGAGTTTATGCTATCCCTATAGATGATAAAGTAACTTCTTTGTACTCACATACTGCTATTTTAGCAAGATCTTTAAAGTCAAAGATTATTGTTCCTAGATACAATACTTTAAGAGCAAAAAATCAAGTGAACTATTCTGCTAAAACTTTAGAGTATAGATTAAAAAATCCTAGAAATTTTCACTATTCATATAAAAACGATATAGATGTTATTTTAGTTGATGATGTTATCACTACAGGAACAACACTCAGCGAAGCAAAAGCAACTTTGAAAAAATACAATGTAAATGTACTTTTTGCCTTAACATTGGCAGATGCAAGACAGTAATAAGGGCTTTTAGATATAATATCCTATTCTTAGAGCAAGGGTTGGTATATGGAAGAAAATCTTTTTGAAAATGATGAAAATATAGAAAATATTTCGATAGAAGAGTCGATAAAGACTAGTTATTTAGACTATTCAATGAGTGTTATTATAGGTCGTGCTTTACCAGATGCAAGAGATGGTTTAAAACCAGTACATAGAAGAATACTTTATGCTATGAATGAGTTAAATCTAAGCTCTCGTGCACCTTATAAAAAATCAGCTCGTATAGTTGGAGATGTTATAGGTAAGTATCACCCTCATGGAGATACAGCAGTATATGATGCACTTGTAAGGATGGCACAGCCTTTTTCTATGAGACTACCTTTGATAGATGGTCAAGGAAACTTTGGTTCTATCGATGGTGATAATCCTGCTGCGATGAGATATACAGAAGCTAGGATGACAAATCTTGCAGAAGAACTTTTAAAAGATATAGATAAAGATACAGTTGATTTTGTTCCAAACTATGATGATAGTATGAGTGAACCAGATGTTCTTCCAGCTCGTGTTCCAAATCTTTTGTTAAACGGTTCTAGTGGTATTGCTGTTGGTATGGCGACAAATATCCCTCCACATAACTTAAACGAACTTATAGATGCTCTTCTTATCATGATAGACAATAAAGATGCAACGATAGATGAGATAACATCTGTTGTAAAAGGTCCAGACTTTCCTACTGCTGGAGTTATCTTTGGCAAAAAAGGTATCAAAGATGCTTATGAAACAGGTCGAGGAAGGATCAAGATAAGAGCAAAAACTCATATCGAGACTATAAAAAACAAAGAGATCATAGTTGTAGATGAACTTCCATATCAAGTTAACAAAGCAAAACTCATAGAGAGTATTTCAAATCTTGTAAAAGATAAACAACTAGATGGTGTAAGTTTAGTTAGAGATGAAAGTGATAGAGATGGTATGAGGGTTGTTATAGAGCTTAAAAAAGATGCTATGAGTGAGATAGTACTGAACAACCTTTTCAAGTCAACAACTATGGAGATGACATTTGGTGTTATACTTTTGGCTATAGTAAACAAAGAACCAAAAGTCTTTACTCTTATGGAACTATTAAATCTTTTCCTTTCACACAGAAAAACAGTTATCATCAGAAGAACTATCTATGAACTTGAAAAAGCAAAAGCAAGAGCTCATATTTTAGAAGGTTTAAAAATAGCACTTGACAATATAGACGAAGTTATAAAAGTTATCAGAGCTTCAAAAGATACGGCTGAAGCAAAAGATGAACTTATGGCAAGATTTGGTTTAAGTCTGGTTCAAGCTTCTGCTATACTTGATATGAAACTCCAAAGATTGACAGGACTTGAGAGAGAAAAGATAGAAAATGAACTAAAAGCACTTATGGAAGAGATAGAAAGACTATCTGCTATCTTAAAAAGTGAAGAACTTTTAAATAACCTTATAAAAGATGAACTAACAGAGATAAAGTCAAAGTTCTCAACTCCAAGACTAACAGAGATAGTAGATAACTATGATGATATAGATATAGAAGATCTTATACCAAACGAACCTATGGTTATAACGATAACTCATAGAGGATATATCAAAAGAGTATCTTTAAAACAGTATGAAAAGCAAAACAGAGGTGGAAAAGGAAAAACTGCTGTTACTACATATGATGATGATTTTATTGAAAACTTTTTTGTGTCAAATACTCATGATACTCTGATGTTTGTAACAAATAGAGGACAACTCTATTGGTTAAAAGTTTATAAGATTCCAGAGGGCAGCAGAACAGCTAAGGGAAAAGCAGTTGTAAATCTAATAAATCTGCAACCAGGAGAAAGTATAAAAACTATCATACCAACAACTGATTTTGATGAAAGTAAATCTCTTGTATTTTTTACAAAAAATGGAACTATCAAAAGAACAAATCTTAGTGAGTTTAAAAATATTAGAGCAGTAGGTGTTAAAGCTATAACTTTAGAAGAAGATAACGAACTTGTAAATGCCGCTATCATAAATAGTGATGATAAATATATCTTTATAGTTACTAAAAAGGGTATGTGTATAAGGTTTAAGATAGAAGATGTTAGAGAGATGGGTAGAAGTGCAAAAGGTGTAACTGGTATCAAGTTTAAAGTAACTGGAGATGAAGTTATAGGTGGTATTATTATAGAAAGTGAAGAACAAGAGATACTTGCTCTTTCCCAAAAAGGTATCGGTAAGAGAACAGAAGTGAACGAATACAGAGAACAGCGTCGTGGCGGAACTGGTGTTATAAGTATGAAGTTGACCCCTAAAACAAAAGATCTTGTAGGTGTAGTGATCGTGGATGAGGGAAAAGATCTTATGATTCTTACTTCAACAGGAAAAATGATAAGAGTTGATATGCAAACTATAAGAAAAGCAGGAAGAAATACGAGCGGAGTTATAGTTGTAAAAACAGAAAGTAGTGATGTTGTTGTTGATATGGCAAGAGCACCAAAAGAAGAAGATACCAAACCAGACGAAAACATAGAGTTGGGTGAGTAGAGGTTTAGATGTTAAAAGTTGCCATAGTAGAAGATGATATAAATATGAGAAAATCTTTAGAGTTAGCACTCAAAGATCTTTATGAACTAAAAACTTTTAAAAATCCAGTAGAAGCCTTAAAAAAGCTGGATGATAGTTATGATGTTATAGTAACAGATATCAATATGCCCAAAATGGATGGTATAGAGTTTATCAAACAGACTCCTTTCCCTGCAAACTTTATCATCATAACAGGAAATGCAACTCTAAACAAAGCAGTTGAAACTTTGAGGCTTGGAGTTAAAGATTTTATTACTAAACCTTTTGAGATAGATGAGTTAGTAGCTGCTATAAACAATGCTTCAAAAGTGATAGAAGTAGAAAAAAAAGTAGAAAAAAGAGTTTTAAAAGATAGACGAGTAGGACTTCCAGATACTAGAAAAGTCAAAGTAGAAAGAAGAAAAAAAGGTAGTGATAAACGAAAACTTTTTTACGGGACATCTAAAAAACTTGAAGAAGTACTATCTATACTAGATAAAGCTTCCCTGACAGATGCTTCTATCATGCTTTTAGGAGAGAGTGGAGTAGGGAAAGAGCATTTTGCAAAATATATCCATCAAAAATCAGATAGATATGCAAAAGTTTTTACAGCTATAAATATGGCGGCTATCCCAGAAAACTTACTTGAAAGTGAACTTTTTGGCTATGAAAAAGGTGCTTTTACTGATGCAACTGCTACAAAAAAAGGTCTCTTTGAAAGTGCTGATGGTGGAACACTTTTTTTAGATGAGATAGGTGAGATGCCTTTGGGATTACAAGCTAAACTTTTGAGGGTTTTACAAGAAAGAGTTATCGTTAGAGTAGGTGGAACAAAACCTATAAACATAGATGTTAGGATTATATCAGCTACAAATGCAGACATAGATAAAAAGATATCTGATGGAGAGTTTAGAGAAGATTTATACTATAGGTTAAATACCATACCAGTAAAAATACCACCTTTAAGAGAGAGAAAAGATGAGATCTTGGCGATAGCTGATGAGTATCTAAAGGCGATATCTGTCAAATATAAGTTTGAAAACAAATCTTTAAGTCAAGATGCAAAAGAAGAACTTTTATCCTATAGTTGGCCTGGAAATATAAGGGAGCTAATCTCTGTTATAGAAAGATCAGCGATATTGTCTGATGGTGATGTGATATATAAAGATGATTTGATGTTAGAGTATAGAAAACCTAAAAAATCTATATCAAATATGGAAAAAGAGTTGATAGAAGAAGTTTTAAACGAGTATGAATACAATCTCGAACAAAGTGCTATGGCTTTAGGTTTGAGTAAAACAGCATTAGAAAGAAAAATAAAAAAATATGATTTATCATGATAGATGAGGGGGAGAAAAATATATGAGTAGAAAATACAATGTAGCAGTAGTAGGTGCAACTGGAGCTGTTGGAGAAGAGTTTTATAGACTTTTTGAGGAGTATGATTTTCCTATAGCAAAACTAGTGCCTTTAGCTAGTAAAAACAGCGTTGGTAAAGAGATAGAGTACAACAAAAAGTATATAAAAGTAAAAGAGTTAACACCAGAAGTTTTTGAAGAAGAAGAGATAGAGATAGCTTTTTTTAGTGCAGGTGGAAGTGTAAGTGCAGAGTTTGCAAAGTATGCTGTAGAGGCTGGAGCAGTTGTGATAGACAATACCAGTCACTTTAGAATGGATCCAGATATTCCTCTAGTAGTACCAGAGGTAAATCCAGAAGATATCAAAGCTTGGAGAGAAAGTGGTATCATCGCAAATCCTAACTGCTCAACTATCCAAATGGTACAAGCTTTAAAAGCTTTAGATGATCTTTATGGTATAAAAAGAGTGGATGTAAGTACTTATCAAGCAACAAGTGGAGCTGGTAAAGCAGGTATGGAAGAACTTGTAAAACAGATGCAAGATTTTTTTGCTTTTAAACTAGATGAGAGTGAACACAAAGCATTTGTTCATCAGATAGCTTTAAATGTTATCCCTCAAGTAGATGTACCTATGGAAAACGGATATACTAAAGAAGAAATGAAGATGGTAAATGAAACCAGAAAAATCCTCCATAAAGATATCGAAGTTAGTGCAACTTGTGTTAGAGTTCCAGTTTTAAGAAGTCATAGCGAGAGTATAACCGTTACTTTTGGTGAAGATGTGGATGTAAACTTGGCACTTGTTAGAGATGCTTTTGAAAACTTTGAGCATTTGATTGTTCAAGATGATTTGAAAAACTCTATCTATCCTATGCCAGTAACTGCAACTGATACTGACTATACATATGTTGGTAGGATAAGAAAGGATATTTATAGACCAAATATCTTACATTTTTGGAATGTGGCTGATCAAGTTAGAGTAGGAGCAGCTACAAATGCTTTAAGAATAGCACAAAAGTGGATAGAGTTGGAGGAAATATAATATATGAATATAATAGAAAAGATTTTTGAAAATACTCTTTGGAGTGGTAGGCTTTTTATACTGTTAGCTGTGATATTTGGTATGGTAGGAGCCATAGCACTTTTTATAGTAGCTAGTTTTGATCTTTGGGATATGGCAAAATATGTTTTAAATACATACCTAACACATGCCCATCCTCAAAAGTTTCATGAAGAAGTTGTTGGGATGATTATCGGTGCAGTTGATCTTTATTTGATAGCAGTAGTTATGCTTATATTTAGTTTTGGACTTTATGAACTTTTTATATCTGAACTAGATCCTGCAAAAAGTAGTGGAAGTTCAAAAATATTGGAAATTCATTCCTTAGATGAGTTAAAAGATAAGTTGGCAAAAGTTATAGTTATGGTTCTTATCGTTAGTTTTTTTAAAAGAGTTTTGCATACAGAGTACAATGGAGCCTTGGAAATGCTTTATTTTGCTGGTAGTATTTTTGCACTTAGCTTTTCACTTTATTTTTTACATAAAGATCATGAAAACCATATGGATAATAACGAAAAAGGACATAACTGATGAGTAAAATATTTGTTGATGCGTGTTTGGGTAAAGAGACACCTTATACTCCGGTATGGATGATGAGACAAGCAGGAAGATATCTGCCTGAGTATATGAAAGTTAGAGAAAAAGCAGGAAACTTTTTAAATCTTTGCCACAATCCAAAAATGGCGGCAGAAGTTACTATCCAACCACTTGATATAGTAGGAGTAGATGCAGCTATCCTTTTTAGTGATATTTTAGTTGTTCCAAATGAAATGGGTATGAAGCTTGACTTTGTAAAAGGTGAGGGACCTGTGTTTGACAAGCCTATCAAAGATGAGGCTGATTTAGATGAATTGATCGGTGGTGAAGAAGCAGCGAATAAACTTACTTATGTTTATGAAACTATAAAGTTGTTAAAACAACAGCTACCTGAAGATAAAGCTTTGATCGGTTTTACAGGTGCTCCTTGGACATTGGCTACTTATATGATAGAGGGGCAGGGAACAAAAACTTACAATATCTGTAAAAAGATGATGTATTCAAATCCTAAACTTCTACATAAGATATTGAAAAAAGTGACAGAAGTTGTAAAACTATATATGCAAAAACAGATAGAATCAGGAGCAGATGTTGTTCAGATATTTGATTCATGGGCTGCAGCTATTGAACCATCAAAATATGATGAGTTTAGTTGGCAATATATGATTGAGATTGCAGAGTTTTTAAAAGAAAGATACCCTCAAGTTCCAGTTATTTTATTTCCTAAAGGAGTCCCTGCATTTTTAGATAATGTTTATGGAAACTTTGATGTTTTTGGAGTTGATTGGGGGACACCTATGACTTTGGCAAAAGAAAAACTTGGTAGCAAATATGTTTTACAAGGAAACATGGAACCATGTCGTCTATACTCAAAAGAAGCTACAACAGAGTGTGTAGAAGCTTTACAGGATATCATGGGTGGGAAAAGACATATTTTTAACTTAGGTCATGGGATACTACCTGATGTACCTGTAGAAAATGCCATACATTTTGTAGATGAATGTCATAGAGTAAGTAAAAAGTAGTGTACACATTTGGACCAGTAAACTCGAGGAGATTTGGTATCTCTTTGGGTATAGATCTTTCTCCTAAAGAAAAATCTTGTAACTATGATTGTGTTTATTGTGAACTTAGTAGTGCAAAACCTGTTGATACTATAAAACATCCTCCAAAAGTTTTAGATATTATAAGTGAAGTACAAACAGAGTTAAAAAAACATCCTGAAGTTAAAGTCATAACTATAACTTCTAACGGTGAACCTACATTGTATCATGATTTGGAAGAGTTGGTAGATGAGTTAAACCTCATAAAAAAGGACAAAAAACTTTTGATTCTTTCAAATGGTTCAACGATTTGTGATGCTAGAGTACAAAAAGCTATGCAAAAGATAGATATAGTTAAGTTATCATTGGACTGTGCTACAAAAAGTTGTTTTAAAAAGATAGATAGACCTTTAAAAGATATAGAGTTAGAAGATATTATCTCTTGTATGAAAACTATAAAACATAAAACTTTGATTATAGAGATACTTGTTGTAAAAGGTATAAATGACAAAGAAAAAGAGTTTGAAAAACTAAATAAAATATTACAAGATATCAAACCATCAAGAGTAGATATAGGTACAATAGACCGCCCACCTGCATATAATGTTAAAAAAGTTGATGAAGAAAAACTTACTGAGTTAGCAAAGATTATTGAAAATATTCCAGTTTCTTTGATAAGAAAATCAAGTCCTAAAAATAAAGAGGATTTTTCTAAAGATGAGATACTAAACTTGTTGTCTCATAGACCACAAAGTGAGTTTGATGTAGAAAACTTTTTTAGCCAAAGATCAAAAGAAAATCTTGAAGCTCTTCTAAAAAATAATCTAGTTAAAAAAACTGATATTGCAGGTAGTGTTTTTTTTATTAAAATATAAAAGCTTTAAAAAGCTTTTTTCATATAGTTAGTTATCTCTTTTTCATCAAACTTATCATGATAAAAGAGGTTAAATGCCTTTACCCCTTGATATAAAAGCATATCACTACCATCTTTGCAAGGTATTTTTAATTCTTTAGCTAGTTGTAAAAATGGTGTGTTTTTGTTATATATGACATCTATAGCACTTTTAGTATTTTTTAAAATTTCTTGTAAAAGATTTTTAGGAGTAGGGTAGCTTGAGTCGTTAAGTCCAGCACTTGTAGTATTTACTACTAAGTCATAGCTATCTACTTTAAACTCATCCCAAGAGTAAGCTTCAAATCCTTTTTCTTTAAAAGAAATCAATCTACTTTCACTTCTGTTTAACAAAGTAACTTTTGTACCTTTTTCTTTAAAGATTAGGCTTATAGCTTTTGCAGTTCCTCCCGCACCTAGTATTAAGATGGATTTTATCTTACCGAACTCTTTTGTGCTTTCAAAAAAACCTTCAGCATCTGTATTGTAAGCTATCATTTTGCCATTTTCAAGTACTAAAGTATTTACAGCACCTATTTGCTTTGCTATGCCGCGAATTTCATCTGCTTGTTTAAAGGCTTCTTCTTTGTGTGGTACTGTAACATTTGCACCATCAAAACCTTTTTCAAAAAAAGTTTCTTTTAACTTTTTACCATCAAGAAGAAGCGTTTTATCATAAGTTGCATCAAGACCTAGCCCTTCTATGGCAAAACCGTGCATCTTGGGAGAAAGAGAGTGTTCTACTGGATTTCCAAAGATAGTAAACTTTTTACTCACTAAGTTCCTCCAAAGTAGATAAGTTAGCTCCTAACTTGTTTTGCACTTCTAAAAACTCTAACTCTTTTTGACTATCTGCCACTACTCCAGCACCAGCTTGGAAAACGATTTTTTCATCATCAAGATAAGCCGTTCTTATAGCTATAGCACTATCCATGTTACCATCAAATCCAAAATATCCTACAGCTCCGCTATAAAAACCTCTTTTTAGTCCTTCAAACTCAGCTATCAACTCCATAGCTCTTATCTTTGGAGCTCCAGTCATAGTTCCAGCAGTAAATGTGGCAGCAAAAAGATCAAACATATCATGATCATCATCTAAAATAGCATCTATATCA
>Ga0256843_1002683_pt1 | contig 12842 bp, 12 predicted proteins | sample AlvinellametaG_FD_191572 | JGI IMG/M metagenome (GOLD analysis project Ga0256843, IMG submission 191572) | Pompeii worm associated microbial communities from hydrothermal vent at the East Pacific Rise, Pacific Ocean - Alvinella | ecosystem: Host-associated > Annelida > Integument > Unclassified ... | reverse complement strand
GCCGGCGGCATCGGAGAGGTCGTCTCCATCGGCCTTCTCACCGTTTCCTCCGCCGCCATGCAGTCGGGCATCGGCATGGGGCTGTTCAAAACGATCGCCGCGCTGGTGATCTTCATCCTCATCATCGTCACGATTTTCAAACTGCTGCAGCTGTTTTTCTGGTGGTTTCCCGAGGTCGCGACGATGCTGATGCCGCACCAGGACAACAAGGAACAGGACGTGCGGCTCTCCATCGGCATCCTGTTCCTGCTCGTGGCCATCATGCTCTACCTGCAGCTCGAACTCGCCTTCGCCGCCTTCATCGCCGGCATGTTCATCCCGACCTTTTTCCAGCACAAACACGAACTGCCGGAAAAACTGGAGAGTTTCGGCTTCGGTTTCCTCGTGCCGCTCTTTTTCATCTACATCGGCACGACCTTCGACCTCGGAGCCCTCACGATAGACGGTCTGGTGTCCAAAGCACTGATGGTCACGTTCCTGATGATCGCCATCCGCCTGATCGCCGCGCAGGTCTTCACCCCGGTCATCGGCTGGCGGCAGGCGGCGCTGACCGGCCTCAGCCACGCCATGCCGCTCACCCTGCTCATCGCGATCACCACCCTCGCCTACTACAACCACAGCATCGACCGGCTCCACTACTACGCCCTGATCCTCGCCTCGCTGTTCGAAGTCATCGTCGTCATGGTCGCGATCAAACTGCTGCATGTCGACAAAATGCCGGCGGAGGAGCTGCACGGGTAAATTTTCGGGTCGGTTTCGGGTGAGTTGCGACTCGTCGTTTGCTCTGCTTCGCAATCGCGGTCATCCGCCGCGCGGCGGCAGGAATCCGGGGCTACGCCTGTTTCAGGTAGCGGTCGAACACTTCCGTGATCTGTTTGATCGACACCGGTTTGAAAATGCAGTCGTCCATTCCCACCTCGATGGAACTGCTGCGCTGCTCTTCGGTCGCATTCCCGCTGAGGCCGACGATCACCGTATGTCCGTACCCCTTTTCCTGTTCGATCCGGCGTATTTTCTCCGTCGCCTCGGTACCGTTCATCGTCGGCATGTTCTCGTCCATGAAAACCAGATCGAACGGGTTGCCGGCCTCCATCGCGTTTTTATAGATCTCGACGGCGTTCGTTCCGTCGCTGGCACTCTCCGTATCGACGCCGAGGCGGTTCGAAACCGCCTGCATGAACTGGATGTTGATCGAATTGTCGTCAACGATCAGAATCCGCTTGTTGTGTTCGACCACCCCGCTTTCAAGTCCATTGATCAGATCCTTTCCCAGCATCAATGCCTTGTTGAGCTGTTTCGCGTCGAGCGGACAGGGGATTTCCATCACCGGACCCTGCAAACCCTCCTTGAAACTCTTGAACGCATCGTTCTTGACAACGATGACCGGCAGGCCTTTTTGCAGGAGCTTCTGCGCCGCTTCCTTGTTCAGCATATCCTGCGAACAGAAAACATGCGTATATTTCTGGGTGTCGAACACCCCCCACGACTTGCGGACGAGCTGGTTGGACTTCGCGATGCCGAACGACTCGAAATAACGCTGCAACAGGGCTTCGCGCCTGCGGAAACTTTCGGAAAACAGCATACCGATCCGGCTTTTTTTCACCAGATCCTTTTCGTAAAAGACTCCCGGGTCTTTCAACTGCTCCTTTTTCAGCGGCAGCGAAAAATAGAAACGGCTTCCCTTCCCCTCTTCGCTTTCGACTTCCAGCGTACTGCCGAACAGACGTGCAAGCTGGAGGCTGATCGAAAGACCGAGGCCCGTCCCCCCGTACTGACGGGCGGTCGAACTTTTTTCCTGCCGGAACGCTTCGAAAATCTTCGCCTGCTGATCTTTCGCGATCCCCGTCCCCGTGTCGCGGACACTGAAATCGATGGTATGTTTTTCTTCGTCATAGAGTATGTCGAGCGTAATCAGTCCGTTTTCCGGCGTAAACTTGATGGCGTTCCCGATCAGGTTCGAAAGAATCTGTTTGATACGGTGGGGATCGGAAACGATTGTCTTCGGCAGATTCGGATCGATGAAGACCTCGAATTTCAGGTAACTTTTCTTCATCCGCGCCGCAAACAGCGGCCCGATACTGGCAAACTCTTCCTGCGGCTCGAACTCGATCTCCTCGAGTTCCATCATCCCCTTCTCGATTTTGGCGTAATCGAGAAGATCGTTGACCAGCGCCACCATCAGCTCCCCGCTTTTGGAAGCGGTTTCAAGATAGACCAGTTTCTGTTCGTCGGTCTCGTCCACCTTCAGAAGTTCGAGAAAGCCCATCAGGGCATTCATCGGTGTACGGATTTCATGCGCCACCTGGGCCAGGAACTTGGTACTCGATTCCGCAACCGCTTCCGCATCCGCTTTTTCCTGTTCGAGTTTCTCGATGGTGCTGTTCACTTCCACGTCGAAGGTGCCGGCACCGGCTTTCTGCGACAGGCTTCCGGAGCGGATCATCCCGACCATCCGGGAAATGAACTGTCCGACCACTCCCAGCACCGCGAGGTCGCTGTGGGTAAACTGCTGCAGATCGTCTCTCGCGTTGGCCACCTGCAATACCGCGATCACCCGGTCGCCTTTCTCGAACAGCGGCAGAAAAAGCATATCCTTTTTCGGAACGTTTTCCACGTTGTCCACCTCGGCGTCGAAACGTTCGTCTTCTTCGGCCAGATGAACATAAAAAGGCTGTTTTTCCGTATAGCACCGTCCCAGAAGACCTTTTTTCGGATCGACCTCGACACGTTTGCCTTCCACCGCGGTTTCGGAACGGAAGCGTCCCCGCTCCCCGTCGTGCATCCAGAGCGTCGCCCATTCCGCACTGACGACATGACAGCTCAACGCCTCGATCAGACGGATGACCTCCGTCTCTTCCGCCACTTTTCCGATGCGGTGCAGATAATCCAGAACCACGTCCAGCAATTCGGCATGCGAAAGCTCTTTTTTATAGACACGTTTCGACTTCACAACCAGCGCCCCCTTTCGTTTTCAGGAGTCCAAATTTACTCTAATTTATAAAATGTTCAATATTGCTATTGTACAGAAGGGAACCGCGAAAAAACAGTCGGATTTTCTGTAGGCCCGTGTCGGTGTTTTTCCTACGCCGGGAGATACGGCCGCCCTACGAAGAACACAGATGGTGTTCAAACGCGTAATGGACCAGCTGCACGGTCGAGGTCAGTTCGAGTTTTTCCAGCAGACGGGTACGGTAGGTCGAGACCGTTTTCGGGCTCAGTCCGAGTTCGTCGGCGATCTCCTTGTAGGTTCTGCCCGTACAGATCCTCGTCAGCACTTCGAACTCCCTCCGTGAAAGGAGCTCCAGGGGGTCCCGCGAGCTTTTTTCGAGGCTGACGCCGCACACCAGCGTTTCCGCGAGCGATTCGCTGACGTATTTTTTGCCCGAGGCGATTTTCCGGATCGCCCGCAGGAGTTCGCCCGAAAAAACCGTTTTGTTCAGATAGCCGGAAGCCCCCGCCCGAAACGACTGCAGCGCATACTGCTCTTCGGGAAAAGAGCTCAGTACCAGAATGGGCAGCGAAGGGAAAAGGGCGCTGATCCCTTCCACCGTCTCCACGCCGTTCCTGTCCCCGAGATTGAGATCCAGAATCAGCAGATCACACCCGGTCTCTTCGATTTTCTGCCGCAGTTGCGTAAAAGTGGAAACTTCTCCGGCGACCCGGATATCCTCCTCCTTTTCGAGCAGAAGCCTGATGCCCGTCCTGATCAGTTCATGATCGTCGGCGATCAACACACTCGTCATTGATTATCACTTTTCCAAAAAAACACTATCAAACCCTTCGAAACAATTTATATCCCATGCGAACCGATTCTGCCAGAAAGAAAAACGGATTTTATGGTTTTAACGATAATATCCCAATAAAATCTCAAAATTAATTTAAAAATGCTTTTTGGATAAATTTTTTCTTCCGCTAATTATCCTTTTTCAAAAGTTCCAGCAGCGCCTCGAACGTAACCGCACGGCTGTAGTAAAACCCCTGGATACGGTCGCAACCGAGCCGGCGAAGCGTCTCGACTTCCCCTTCGCTTTCGGCACCTTCGGCCACGACTTCGAGTTCGAGACTGTGCGCCATCTGTATCAGCGCGGCGAGAATCGACCGGTCCTTGCCGCTGCCGTCGATGCCCCGCACGAACGCCCGGTCGATTTTAAGCGTATCGACCGGAAGGTTGATCAGGTAATTGAGCGACGTAAATCCCGTTCCGTAATCGTCGATCTCGATCGAGACCCCCCTGCGCCGAAGGGCTTTCAGCTTGTGGATCAGATCGTCGATCTTCTTCATGAACGTATTTTCCGTGATTTCGACATGCAGACGGTGCGGCGGCAGATAATAGTGGTCGAGGAAGAAAAAGATGTTCCGGACAAAATCGCCGGCATAAAGGGTACGCGGAGAGATATTGACCGAAAGGGAAAAGTCGCTGAAACCGCATTCGTCCAGGGTTTTGAAACGTTCGGACACCTCCATCAGAATCCGTTCCGTGATGGGATTGATCATGCCGTTCATTTCCGCCAGGGGAATGAAGACCGACGGCGAAACCAGCCCGTAACGGGGATGCTGCCACCGGATCAGCACTTCCGCCGACAGGTATTTCCCCGTCTGCAGATCGTACTGCGGCTGAAAAAGCAGAAAAAATTCGTTGTACTCCAGGGCGCTCGACAAGTCGTTCATCAGGCCTTTCATGTAGCTGTCGTCGATCCCGGCGTTCTCTTTGAAAAAACGGAACTGGTTCTTTCCGCTCTCTTTCGCCTCGTACATCGCCCGGTCCGCCTTCTTGAGCAGTGTCCTGGCGTCGGTATCGTGACGGGGATAGAGCGTCACCCCTATGGATGCGGAAATGTACAGCGTCTGCCGCTCGATCGTCACCGGCTCGGTAATGACATCCAGCAGCCGCTGCGCGAGCAGGGTCACGTCACGGTCCGAACCGATCTGCTCCAGCAGCACGACGAATTCGTCCCCGCCGAGACGGGCGACCGTGTCCGTCTTTCGCAGCACTTTTTCGATCCTGCGCGCCACTTCGCACAGCAGCTGGTCGCCGAAATCGTGCCCGAAGGCGTCGTTGACCGCCTTGAAATCGTCCAGATCGAAATAGAGAATCCCCAGCAGACGCCCCTCCCGTTCGGCCAGCCGGATGGCATGATGCAGGCGGTCGAAAAAGAGTATGCGGTTCGGCAGGTGGGTCACCTCGTCGTAAAACGCCAGCGAATAAAGTTCCTGCGCCTGGGCCGCCTCCACCTTGTTTTCGCGGAAAATTCCGATGCAGCACTCGAAGCTCCCGTCCCGCCGCTTCAACGCGTGCAGGGTCATCTCGTATGTTTTCCTGCCGCCGTCCGCGTCGGTCACGACAATCACTTCACGACAGTAGTCGTTGTCGAGCATGCAGCGCCATTCCCGGGTGTAGGAACCCTCTTCCTCACCGATAAAGCCGAAAATGCGCCGCCCCACCACGGTCGGCCTCTCGTAACCGATCATCGCCAGAAATTCGTCGCTGACCGACTGAATCGTCCCGTCCTCCTCCAGCTCGACAAGCGCACACGCCTGCGGAACCGGACGAACATCCACGCTCTGTTTTTTCATGCGTCCATATCTTCCCGGATAGTCGTTTTTTTTGCAAAAATCGCTGGAATATCATACATAAAATCAAAACGGAACGCCATGCCGAAAGTCCGACATCCGTGTAGGATATTTACCGATATACACCACAGTGGCAACCTGATATAGTTCTGTCTTAGTATCGAAGCACTTTGACAAAAAAACAGACAAGAAGGCAGGACACCATCATGATGAACTTTTTCGCCAGACTGAATAAGTTCGTATCCGGTCCAGATAAAAACCCCTATCAGGAAAGGAAGAAAATGCTCGAAGGCAAATTGGACAGCCTCAAATCCATCGGCGGATACCAGGCTTCGGCCATTACCGACTACACCGGAGATCTGCTGACGGCGGATTTCGGACAGATACGCGAAGCGCTCGAAAAAACGACGGCGGGAGTCGCGAAACTCTACACGACCGCGGAAAAAACCGGAAAAGACCTGAAAATCGGCAACGTCCGCAGTGTGGTGATCACGACGGCGGAGAGAGTGATCCTCATCGCCTCGACGGGGGAAGACGCCCGCGCCCGTATCTACGCCGTCGTCATTCTCGACCGGAACGGCAACCGCGCCCTCGCCCGGCCCGCCATCGAAAAACTCCTCGAAGATTCTCTGAAGGCCCTGTCGGCATGACCCCCGCCGGCATGCCGGGGAAAGCCCCGGAGAAAAGAAGGGATTGAACCATGCGTTACCATATCTGCACGGAAGCGGTCGACGCCGGCGCGCTCGACTTCGAACCGACCCTGATCGTCGCGTTCTACATCGCCGATGAAGAGGAAAATTTCGGCCGGCAGTATTTCCGGATCTCCGAAACGTTCCCCGATGCGGACATCATCGGATGCAGCAGTGAAAGCAACCTCTATCCGGAACTTCCCTACATCGACCTGGGAGAGGAAAGCCGGCCCGTTTTTCTCTACCTGGAGATGCCGCCGGAAGCGTACCGCCTCCGGCGGATCCCGTTCGGCGAAACGGCCCGGCTCGAAGCACAGCTCGATGCCGTCGGCGACATGGGGGCCATCGTGCTCGGAAGCAATTCGGAAGGGCCGATAGAAACCCTGCTCGAAGAGCTCAAAAAACAGATAGACCCCTCCGCCATTTTCGGCGCGATCGCGGGACGGAAAGACATCGCCGCGTCCGAACCGGCCACGACCGTTTTCATCAACGGCACCTTCTATCCCGACAGCTGGCTGATCTGGCTGATCGACCTCGAACGCTACAGCCTGAAGGGGCAGTCCCTTCACGATTTCCAGCCCATAGGCTTCGAGCTCGAAATCACGGCGGTGGAAAACAACGTCATCTATGAAATCGACGACCGTCCCGCACTGGAAGTCGTCGAGGAAATCATCGGGGAGCTGACCCCGGAAAACATCCGTGCTTTCGCCCATCCCTTCAGCATCTGCCGTCATGACAGTCCCCGCTCCTGCCATCATGACTACAAGGCGCTGCAGCTCGTCTCGCTGATCGACATCGACCGGAAGAACAAAAGCCTCGAACTCTACCGGGACGTCTATCGCGGTGACCGGCTCAAAATCGCCATCGCGAAAGACGACTACCATCAGAAAGAGTCCTACGACAACCTGATCGAACATCTCGCCTGCGACACATGCGACTGCCTGCTGTTTCTTTTCGTCTGCATCGGAGTCAAGGCCTACTGGGAGGAAATGGAAGTAACCCACATCCAGATGATCAGCCATCAGCTCGGGATGACCCCTTTCGGTTTTCACACCTTCGGCGAAATCGGCAACCTCGAAAAAGAAGGCGAAATCCTGCTGCAGAACCAGACATACACCGCCGTCACACTTTGCGAACGCCGATCATGACGCCGACCGCTTCCTCGAGAATCAGCACTTGGGTCGCCAGGAGCCTCCGCCGGCATTTCGGAATCCCGAAATCCGAAGCCGCCCGTTATGCCGCCCAGATTCTCGACGCCCTGGACGGCAGGCGGCACGACAAACTGATCTATACCGCCCGCTACGCCCTGATGAGCCGTCACAACACGGCGTATGCGCAGCACCTGTTCCACAGCGCCTTCGAAATCTACCGCTACCTTTCCCGGCAGCCGGAACTGGCGGAAAAGCAGCCGTTCATCGACAGCCTGTTCAGCAATTTTTTCGACAACACCTTTCTGCTGCGCTGCAAGGAAACCGCCAAGGCAGAAAGAAAATACCGGCAGGCGAACACCGTTTTGAACAACATGACGGGACGTCTCAACGAGATGCTCTCGACGCAGCGCCTGATGCTGGCGAACATTTCCCATGAAATGCGGACCCCGCTCAACGGCATTCTCGGTTATATCAAACTGATGCTCGACGCCGACTCGCTCTCCATAGAGATGCGGGACTACGCCACCAAAGCGTACGATTCGGCGGACATCCTTCTCGAACTGGTGTCCGACATTCTCGACGCCACGAAAATCAACATGGGCGAAATCGAAATCAAGACCGAAACGTTCTGGCTCGACAGCCTCATCCAGCAGTGCCTCATCCCGATCCAGATGATGCTGCAGGAAAAACCGTCGGTCGTCCTGAAAACACGAACCGATATACCCGTCTGCCAGATCAGGGGAGACCGGAAACGGCTGCAGGAGATTCTGACAAACCTGTTGAGCAATGCCGTCAAATACACTCCCGACGGAGAGATCGGCTTCCATCTGAACATCCTCGGGGAAACCTCCGGAGAGATCCGGATCGAATTTATCATCAGTGACACCGGCGTCGGAATGAGCGAACAGGAGATCAAACAGCTCTTTTCACCGTTCACCCGTTTCAACACCGAACAGAAGGGGATCGGACTCGGCATGTACATCACCTACAAGCTGGTCAAGAAAATGGGCGGGACGCTTCACGTCGAAAGCAGTCCGGGGGAAGGAACGACTTTTACCCTCCACCTTCCCTTCCACAGAACCGAAAGCAACTTCCGCGCTCTCGAGGGCAAGCACATCCACTTCTTCATCGACACCAAAAACACGGCAGAAATGCCCGAATACCTCGAACTGTCCGAAAAACTCGAAACACACGGCGCCCGCACCCGTTTCCACGAAGAGCAGAAACAGTTTATCGACTTTCTGCTGCATGCGGGGAACGAACCTGTGGATTTCATCTTCGTCTCCACCGACCGGTCACGCCTGGAGGATTTCAACCACCTGATCAAAATTCTCAAACAGAGCAGCCGGTTCGAACGGACCCTTTTTCTGGCTCGACAGCGCAAAAAAGACTGCCACTGCAATTATTTCGACCATTCGACGGAGACGCTTCCCGGCCTTTCCACCTTCCTGCGGCTTGCGGAAGAAATCCCCGACGGACACCGGCCGATCGTCAACGCGACCGCCCCCCGGCACATCCTGATCGTCGACGACATGCCGATGAACATCGAACTGGCCCGTATCTATATCCAGAACAAATACCCCCATTTCCAGATCGATACGGCGGCGGACGGAAAAGAGGCCTTGCAGCTGTGCCGCCGACGTTCCTACGACCTGACGTTCGTCGACCTGAAAATGCCGGGGATGAACGGTTTCGAAACCGTCAGAGAAATGGAAAAGATCTGTCCGGCATCTCCGAAATACGCCCTCACCGCCGACGTGTACAAAGAGACGCTGCAGCTGGTGAAAAAAGCGGGGTTCCGGGGACTGCTCGAAAAACCGCTTCAAACCGAAATTCTATATTCCGTCATCGAAAAGGAGCTACATGTATCAACTGACAGCTAAGACCGTCGAAACCGCCGGGGATTTTTACCGGATGCAGGGGCTCTCCGAAGAACAGATTTCCCTTCTGGTCTCGCTGGGAGAGCAGAACCTCGACAGCGAACTCGAAAAACTCGACGGACTTCTCAAACAGAGTGAACTTCAGCGCGAAGAAATCGACACGATCCTGCACGCACTCAAAGGACTGCTGACCAATATGGGAAACGTGCAGGCGGTCGCGTACATCACAGAAATCCGCCACCGCCTCTTCCGTCGGGACGAGCACCGGGCACTGCTCCGGATGCTGAACTACCTCTGTCAGTAATCGAGTTTCCGTATCAGGGTGAAGAGATTGCCGATGGGGACGTTTTTGTCCGCGACGAAGACCAGAAGCGTCCCGGCATCGATGCGGCGGATAAAGATGCGCTCACGTTTCTCGATCAGCAGCATCTGCAGGGAGTCGTCACGAAGCAGTCGGACCAGACCGACCAGCACTTCCAGCAGTGCCTGATCCTCCTGCGCCGTTCCTTTTCCCCTGCGCGTCAGTTTCATCGCTTCGAGATCGACCCCGTAAATGGCGATCAGTCCCGGGATTCCGCTGAATTCCTTTGAGCATTTTTCCAGAAGTCCGGCAAGAGAGAGCATGAGAGCCTTTTACATAATTTTCGAGATTTCAAGTCAGGGAAGGGATTATAACAGATAACGGAGCGATCCGTCCGAAAAGGTTCCAGGGAAGAAAGAAAACGCATGCGCTTCCTTTTTCCTGTTCCCGGGTTATTTGCTCATATTGCGAATCAGGCCGTTGACAAACGCCAGCAGTTGAGGTGTCACCCCCTGGAGGTCTTCGTTCGTCACATCGAGCTCGGCCAGAACCGACATCAGTTTCTTGTAAAATTCTTTGGGTTCGATACTCCCGCTTTTCATTTCATCGATTGCTTTCGCCAGATCATCTTTTGCCATAGCCAGGTCTCCCATTTGCGTCTCCTTATTTTAGGTTTTCAAGTTAAAATAAAGTTATTTCGAAACCCCTGCTTCCGCAGAGGAAATTCTCTTCGATAACTGTTGGTTGCTTCTGAATTACAGTGCCTGCAGTTCGCTGACGAATTTTTTCAGCGCGACTACCAGACCGCCCATCTTGTAATTTGCGGGTGCGAGTACACCGAACACCACATCTTCTCCCAGGTCTTTGATCGCGACGGCGCCCTGATCGGAAGTAATGATCATTTCACTCAGTTTTCCCTTGTCGCTGTCCGTCAGAACGCTGTGTGTCGACGACAGCAGTGACGCCATGTCCGCCGCGATGATGTCGACTTCCTGGTTGCCCGTAAAGAAACTCGCCATTTCCAGACCTTCCGCCGTTGCGATCAGGCCTCCCTCGAGTCCCATTTTCTGTACGAAATCACGCAGCAGGCCTTCACCTTCGTTTGTCAGTTTTCCGATATCCAATTCCATATCCGCATTCTCCTTGTATGGTGTTTATGGGCTGTAATTTTTGTCCCATGGCAAAACTATAGCTGTTTTGATTCTGCCTGCCTATCGGGAAAAACCCTACAGCGTTGTCGGAATGTCAGAAAAAGCTGTCCGCATATTTCCGTGATCCTCCGATCCGGAAACGGCACTTCTTCCCCTCCGGCCGGGGATACCGCCTGCCGCGCCGCCGAAACGCTCCGCCCGGACATGCGAAGAGGTTTTGTGTTACTTTTTGTAACATATTATGTTATAATAGAGGTCAGAAAAACACAAGGAAACCATTATGACATTACAACAGCTATTGATCAAACTCGCCCGCGCTTCCATCGAAGAGGCGTTCGGGCACCCCTTCCCCTATAAAAAAGAGGAGCTGACCGCCCGGTTCCCGGAGCTCGCCGAAAAACGGGCGACCTTCGTCACGCTCAAAGTCGGCGGCAAGGAACTGCGCGGCTGTATCGGATCGATCCTTCCGACACAGAGCCTCTACGACGACGTGATCGCCAATGCCAAAAGCGCGGCGTTCCACGACCCGCGTTTCCCCGCCCTGACGGAGGAGGAGTACCGCCGGTGCAGTGTGGAAGTCTCGCTGCTGACCGTACCGCGGGAGCTGCCCTACGCGGACACCGAAGACCTGCGCCGAAAGATCCGCCCCGGCACCGACGGGGTTATCCTTCAGCTCGGCGGCCGCAGCGCGACCTTCCTGCCGCAGGTATGGGAGGAGCTGCCCGATTTCGACATGTTCTTCGCCCATCTGGGGATGAAAGCGGGCATCGGAGCCAACGTGCTGGAGTACCACCCGCAGATCTTCACCTATCAGGCCGAACACTTCGAGGAAGGCCCGCTGGAAGGGGGTGCGGCATGAGTGCGAGAACGACCGCCCACGCGGGCACCTTCTACCCGGCGTCCGCCGCCGAGATCGAACGCTATTTCAAAGCCTTCGAAGAGACGGGCAACCTCGATGTCCCGGAAACGCCGCGCGCGCTGATCGTGCCGCATGCGGGCTATGTCTACTCCGGCTTTACCGCCCACCTCGCCTTCGAACAGCTGCGCCATGCGCAGGCGAAACGCGCGATCGTCATCGGCCCCTCGCACCGCGTCGCCTTCCGCGGCATGAGCGTCTCGCTGTTCGACGAGTTCGAAACCCCGCTCGGTGCCTTGAAAATCGACCGGCCCTATGCCGAAGAACTGGCCGAAAAGTACGGCCTCGCCTTCGAACCTTCGCTGCACCGCGAGCATTCGACCGAAGTACAGATGCCCTTCATCCGGCACTACGCCCCGCAGCTCGAGGTCGTCGAACTGGTTTACGGGGCCTACGATCCGCAAGAGCTGGGGCGCATCGTGGCGGACCTGCTGGACGATCCGGACAACGTCGTCGTCATCAGCACGGACCTGAGCCATTTCTATACCGAAGAAGAAGCGAAACGCCTCGACAGCATCTGCCTCGCGGCCATCGAACGGGAAGAACCGGCCCTGCTGCATCGAGGCTGCGAAGCCTGCGGCATCATCGGGGTCGAAGCGGTGCTCATCGCCGCCCGTAAAAAAGGACTGAGGGTGAAGCTGCTCGACTACCGCACCAGCGCCTGGGCGACGAAGGACACCTCCAACGTCGTCGGATACGCCTCGGCGATGTTCTACTGATCGAGCTTTCTGATGACGTCGTCGTCGCGCCGCAGCGTCTTGTCGTGGTCGAGGATGTGTCTGGCGATGTAGTAGCCGTGGTTGAGCCCGAGCGCAATGGAACCGCCGCGTTCCTGCGTGATGTCTCCGGCGACGAAAATGCCCGGGACGTTGGTCTCGTAATGCTCGTCGTGGACGGGACAGCCGTTTTCGATGGCGATGCCCGAGCCGGTCAGAAAAGCGCTGGGCGTGGTACCGCCGATGGCATAGATCACGCGGTCGAAGGTTTCGGGTTCGCGCTCTTCGAAAAGCACTTTCACTTTCCCGTCCGCTTCTTCCAGCCCTGAAATGTTCGTGTTCAGGATCGGGCGCACCTTCGCGTGGGCGATGGCGTTGGCGATGGCGGTCTGGTTGGTGGGGTTGGCGCGGCGGAACGTCGCGCGGCGGTAACAGATGGCCACGTCGTGCCGGTCCGCCAGATCGAC
>Ga0256843_1002682_pt1 | contig 12843 bp, 14 predicted proteins | sample AlvinellametaG_FD_191572 | JGI IMG/M metagenome (GOLD analysis project Ga0256843, IMG submission 191572) | Pompeii worm associated microbial communities from hydrothermal vent at the East Pacific Rise, Pacific Ocean - Alvinella | ecosystem: Host-associated > Annelida > Integument > Unclassified ... | reverse complement strand
AAACTTTATATCTACACTTAAATATAAGTAAGATTAAATCCAGAAAAAATACACTTTTTTCTGGAAAAAATAAAAAGGAATTACTCTAATGAAGCTCTATGATAAGGTATCTTACTTTATTTCTGGTCATGGTAGGGGGTGAGTATTTTCTCCAAGTGATTTACTTGAAAAATGAACTGAAAAAAGAGTATTTTAATACCTCTTTTAGTATAATCGCATCAATTTAATTTAGGTGTATTTATGAATGAAAAAAAATTATATCGTCCAAATGTTGCGATGATAATTTTATCTAATGACTATCCTCAAAAAAAAGAGATTTTTATAGCACAAAGAAACGATTTGAGTGATATTTGGCAATTTCCTCAAGGTGGTATAGATGAGGGAGAAGAGGTTCAAGAAGCTATGTTTCGTGAACTTGAAGAGGAGATAGGAACAAATAAAGTTGAGATTATTGCTGAGTACCCTGAGTGGATATCTTATGATTTTCCTCCTAAGATAGCTAAAAGTATGAAACCTTATTGTGGGCAGACACAAAGGTATTTTCTAGTAAAACTAAAAAAAGATGCAAAGATAGATATAGATACCGAGCATCCAGAGTTTAGTGACTTTAAATTTGTTAAAGTTGATGAAGTTTTAGGTCTTAGTGCTTCTTTCAAACAAGAAGTTTATAAAACAGTTATACAACATTTTAAAAACGAGGGTTATCTTTAGATGTTAATAGTACAAAAATTTGGCGGAACAAGTGTAGGGGATTTGGATAGAATCCAAAATGTGGCTTCGCGTGTTAGTGAAACTAAAAAAGCTGGGAACAGTGTTGTGGTTGTTGTATCTGCTATGAGTGGTGAGACAAATAAGCTTGTAGGTTATGCTGAGCATTTTTCATCAAATCCACCAAAAGCAGATATGGATATGTTACTTAGTTCAGGGGAAAGAGTAACAGCCTCTTTACTCTCCATAGCTTTAAATGAGATGGGGCATAAAGCTATCTCTTTAACGGGAAGAGGTGCTGGAATAGTTACAGATACTCTACATACAAAAGCTCGTATAGAGGAGATAAATCCTCAAACTATGAAAGATGCTATAGCAGATGATACTATAGTTGTAGTAGCTGGTTTTCAAGGTGTTTCTGCTGATGGAAAGGTAACAACTCTTGGTCGTGGTGGTAGTGACTTGAGTGCTGTTGCTATTGCTGGAGCTATAGATGCAGACCTTTGTGAAATCTATACAGATGTTAGTGGAATCTATACAACAGACCCACGCATAGAACCAAAAGCAAAAAAACTTGATAAAATCTCTTATGATGAGATGTTAGAGTTAGCTTCTTTAGGTGCAAAAGTGCTTCAAAATCGCTCAGTAGAGTTGGCAAAAAAATTAAATGTAAATCTAGTAACAAGAACAAGTTTCTCAAATGAAGAGGGAACACTAATAACAAAGGAAGAAAATATCATGGAAAAACCATTAGTAAGTGGAATCGCACTGGATAGAAATCAAGCTCGTGTATCTTTGATGGGTGTAAAAGATAGACCAGGCATCGCATCTGATATATTTAACCGTTTGGCATCTAGTGAGGTAAATGTGGATATGATTATCCAAAACAAAGCTCATGATGGTAATACAAATATAGACTTCACAGTAGCAGAGGGTGATTTAAATGATGCAAAAGAGGTTGTTGAGTCTTTTATAAATGATAAAGAGATAGTTGCAGTTTCTTATAATGATAAAATTTGTAAAGTTTCCATAGTTGGTGTTGGGATGAAGTCTCATACTGGTGTAGCTGCAAAAGCATTCTCAACTATGGCTGATGAAAATATAAATATAAACATGATATCAACTTCAGAGATAAAAGTGAGTATGGTTATAGAGGAAAAGTACGCAGAACTAGCTGTTAGAAGCTTACATAGTGCATACGAGTTAGATAAATAAAATATGTCTGATTTTGCACAATGGAGTTTAGATAAGATAAGAGAGGATGGTGCTTCACTTAGTTGGTTGGAAGAGCAACGATTTGAGTGGACAAATCCACTCTCTTTGGCACTTGAGCAAATCTTAAATGCAAAAACCATTATTCTCATAACAGATGAAAAAAGAAAATGGCTTGAAACATATATCTTAAACTCCATAAACTCTATAAGTTTAGAAAGACCATTACTCCCTATCGTTAGTATGGATAGTATATATCCAGATTATAGTAGTGTAAATGGTGGTGAAATGATAGAGATAGTTGAAGATATGATAACTCTTTCATATAAAGAAGACTACCTTTTTTGGTACATAGGAAAAGGGGATAACAAACGCTCAGATATCGCAAAAAGAAGAGATAATAGCTATTTTTGGATATTTGATGAGGAGTTTCATAACGCTTTTACACTTAAATCTTACGATACAAACTTAGATATAAAACTTTTACAACTATATAAACTATTCGATGCTTCTCTCAATGCCGCTATGTTTGGAGAGGTAGATGTCAGCTCCTAATGAAGTAAAAGGGTATATCCTTATCTCTAATGAGGTTGAGTTTGAGTTTGAAAAACTGCAAGAGAGCTTAAAACCACACAGAGTTGTAGGTTTTATAGAGGATAAGTTTCTTCTAGAACACGCAAAAGCAGTTGTTAAAGAGGCTTATATAAGTGAATCTAAAGTAAAATACATAATTTTAGGTGCAAATGAGTTTCATAATGTAGCTCAAAACTCCCTTTTAAAACTTCTTGAAGAACCACCACAAAATATAGAATTTATCATCATAAGCCCAACAAAATCAAACCTGCTTCCTACTGTTTTATCAAGGTTGCCTATAAAAAAAGGGACAAATAAAAAAAAAGAGGTTGATTGTGAATTAAACATAGCCAATCTTGATTATGAAGCTATATTTCAATTTTTAAAAAAACACTCAAGAGTTAGTAAAAATGATGCAAAACTTTTAGTTGAGGGTATCTTTTATAGAGCTACAGTTGTAGATATGTTGATACTTTCACAAAAACACTTAGAAGATTTTGATAAAGCATATAGGCTTTTAGAGTTAAATTCAAGACCACAGAGTGTTTTGGCACTTGTACTTATGGGGTTTATGGATGTTGGTTGAGAAGTTATCTAATGATATAGATGCAAAAAGCTATCTAAAAAAAATAGGTGTTGATGGTGGTGGAGTTGATATACTAGCTTCAAAGATGAAATCCCATATTATATATATAAAAGACTTGGCTGTTGGTGGAGCAAATATCCTAAAACAAGATGCACTATCTGTTGGTGCTGATTTGGCAGTACCTCGTGGAACTGTTATAGCTGCTAAACCTTTTGTTGATTGTATATTGATAGCAACAACAAAACAACTTAAAATACTAAGTAAAAAAGAGTTGTCTCAACCCTTTGGACTTAAAAATTTAGCTTTAGAACTATCAAATATGCTTAAAGTAAAAAAGAGTGATAAAGTTGAGATTATGGGTGTTATAAATACAAATGATGACAGCTTTTTTAAAGGCAGTAGATTTGTAGATGCAGACGCTATAAAAACTATAGAACAGATGATAGATGACGGAGCTGATATTATAGATATAGGTGGTGTCTCATCCGCCCCAAATAGCGTAAGTGTAGATGCTAAAGAGGAACTAAAAAGGGTAAAACATATCTTAGATGCAGTATCTAGGGAAAAACTATATAATCATGCTAGATTTAGTATAGATAGTTATGCCCCAAATGTGATAGAGTATGCCCTTGAGAGTGGATTTAATATAGTAAATGATATAACAGGATTAAGAGATGATGAGGTTTGTAAACTTTGTGCATCTTATGGGGCTACTGCTATAATTATGCATATGCAGGGTACTCCTCAAACGATGCAAAATAATCCAAAATATGAAAATATATTGACCGAGATATATAACTTTTTAAAATCTTCCATAGATAAAGCTCAATCATTTGGTGTGAATGATATAATAATAGATATAGGGATTGGTTTTGGTAAAACTCTGCAAGATAACCTAACTCTTATCAAAAACCTTGAACATTTTTTGACACTTCAAAAAAGGGTTTTAGTGGGTGCTAGTAGAAAATCTATGATAAATGAAATTTCTGTATCTAGTGTTGAAGATAGATTAGCTGGAACTATAGCTTTACACCTTGAAGCTTATAAAAATGGTGCATCTATACTTAGAGTTCATGATGTTAAAGAGCATTTTCAAGCTATCAAAGTTCAACAAGCACTTAAAAATATCTAAAAGGTAAAGTTTATATGAAGTTCCCAAGAATAAGTGATATAGCTAGTACTTCAGTTGTTTATATAAGTATAGAAGAAAGTATCTCAGATGCATTAAATACAATGCTTAAATATAATCATAGAAATGTAGTAGTTACGGATAAAAGTTCATTTAAGATTTTAACTGTTATAGATATACTAGATGCACAAGAAAGAGGGATAAGTTTAGACTCCCCTTTATCTATGTTAAATCTTTCTGTAATCCCTGTTATCTCAAAAGATAAAAATGTTTTAGATACCTTGTCTTACTTAAACGAATCTATAGAATATATATGTGTTTTAAATAGAGATGGCTCTTTGTATGGTATAGTGACACACACAGATATAACAAGTAATATAGATCCAGATACTTTGATGGATAATTATAAGCTTACAGATTATCTCAAGCTAAATCGTAGGATGAAGTGGGTTGACAAGGATGAAATCTTATCAAACCTTTTAAAAGATATGATACAGAGTGCTTTTGATAATGCAATCATAGTTGATAATATGAAACCAATAGGGATTCTTACAACAAAAGATATCATAAGACTTATAAAAACTGATATAAATATTGAAACAAAAATATATGAACATATGTCTTCTCCAGTTGAAGTGATAGATAAAAATGCATCAATAAGGGAAGCTTTAGAGTTTGTTAAGAAAAAGCACTATAAAAGAGTTATAGTTGTGGATGATGAGGGTAAACTCTCAGGTATTATAACTCAAAAGGAACTTATATCTTTAACATACTCAAGATGGAGTATCCTTATGAAAGAGTATCAAGAGGAGTTGGCAGAGTTAAATCATATACTTGAGAGTAAAAATAAAGAGTATGAGATGAAGGCTTCTATAGATCCACTGACAGGACTTTATAACAGATACAAATTTTCAGAACTTTACTTATCTGCATATAAGACTATGACACAAAGATATAACGATATGTCTTTGATTATGATGGATATTGATTTTTTCAAAAAAATCAATGATACTTATGGACATAATATGGGAGATATCGCTTTAGAAAAGATATCAAAAACATTGTTAGAATCATTAAGGGATATAGATATCATATGTAGATGGGGTGGAGAAGAATTTATCGTACTGTTACCAACTGTAAATATACAAAATGCTTTTACCATAGCTCAAAAACTAAGAACAAATATAGAAAAACTAAGTATAAAACCTATTAAACATATAAGTGCTAGTTTTGGAATTTCTCAGGTGAAAGAGGGTGATACAATGCAAAGTGCGATAGATAGAGCAGATAAAGCACTCTATCTAGCTAAAAACAGTGGAAGAAACTGTGTTAAAACGGAGTTTGATAAGTAGTAAAATAATGGTTTAGAAACTATCTAAACCATTATCCCTCTAATCATAAAGAATAGAATTGATGCAAGAACAGCTGCTGCTGGAACAGTGATAATCCATGCTGCTATAATTTTTTTGATAGCATCTCTTTTTACATACTCAACTTTTTTAGCTTTTTTGATATGCTTTTTAGTTGATTTTATGTTTTTGTTCTCTTGTGCTATAAGTTTATAAAGCTCTACGATTCTTTCATAATCAGCTTCATTTTTACTCTCTTTAACTTCAAGAGTTTTTAGCTCTTCTTGATAAGCATTAAGAGTTTTTTTCTCATCTTCTATAGTTTGCATATCCTCTTCTATAGTACTAGAAGTATCACTTATATGCATATATTCTCTTAAAAAACCAACACCAAAAACACCACCGATGGCGATATGTGTTGAACTTACAGGGAGTCCAAGTTGTGAAGCTATGATAACAGTTATAGATGCAGCCATAGCGATAGAAAATGCTCTAACTTGGTCTAGTTCTGTAATCTCACTACCAACTGTTTTAATCAGTTTTGGTCCATAAAGAGCTAATCCTAAAGCAATACCCAATGCACCAACACCCATAACCCATAGAGGGATAGATGCTTTTGAAGAGATACCACCATTTACAACTGCATCATTGATAGCAGCTAAAGGACCTATAGCATTTGCAACATCATTCGCACCATGAGCAAAACTAAGAAGTGCTGCAGCAAATATAAGTGGGATAGTAAAAAGAGTATTTACCGATGCTTTAGAGTTTTCAAGTTTTGTTACACCTGACAATCTTTTCTTTAGCATGATATAAACTATGATAGCACTTATAAGACCTAGAGTAAGTGCAGTCATAAGAGTTGGTTTTTTTGTCATCTCTATAGAAACAAGTGGCAAAAGGTTTAACAGATCTACAACACTTGGCCAGATTTTTTTCAACCCTTTTAATGTTAAGTATGTTATAAATGCCCATGACATTAGAGCTACGAAAACAGGTACATATTTCTTAGCAGCTTGAACTTTATCTTCTTTAAATAAAATCGATTTTTTGATAGAAAATAAAAAAGCAGCGGCTATAACACCACCTAAAACAGGAGATATAACCCATGAAGCTACAATTTTACCCATTGTACCCCATGAAACTATACTAAATCCAGCTGCTGCAATCCCTGCACCCATAACACCACCAACTATGGAGTGAGTTGTTGAAACAGGAGCTTTCATAGCTGTAGCAAAATTTAACCATAATGCAGCAGCTAAAAGTGCTGCCATCATAGCCCAGATAAACGGGTCAGCATTTCCACCAAAAGCAGATATATCTATAATCCCTTTTTTGATAGTTTTTACAACTTCACCACCGGCGATTAAAGCACCACCAGCCTCAAAAATAGCTGCTATAACGATAGCAGTTGTAAGAGTTAAGGCTTTTGAACCAACTGCTGGACCAACATTGTTTGCAACATCATTTGCACCAATGTTCATAGCCATATACGCACCTATGAGTGCAGCTACTGCTAAGAACATATTGTTTGGGATACCACCATTACTTACAAAACTAAATGTTAACACCGCTATCATAAAAAATAGGGCAAAACCAAGTCTTATAAAGTCTGTTCCACTTTTTTTAAGTGCCTCTTCTTCAAGTTTTTTCATAGTTTGGATTTCCATAAACCAACCCTTCATTTTGTTTTGTAAAATTATACCTTTTTAAAGGTTACGAAAGCATTACAAGAAACTATTTTTTCACATATGCTTTTATAATTTCCACTCTTTGAAGAGGTCTATCTCCACCTCTTCTACCAGAAGTTTTTACATTGTTTAGTTTCATAAGAGTTTTCATACTGTCTTTTGTTACATAACCAAAAATTGTATGTCTTCCATTTAACCAAGGAGTTGGTGCAGTAGTGATAAAAAATTGACTTCCATTTGTGTGTGGTCCTCTGTTTGCCATAGCTAGTATTCCAGCTCTGTCAAATGTTTTATCTTTGAACTCATCTTTAAAATCTTTTTTCCAGATACTCTCCCCACCTCTACCAGTCTCAGTAGGGTCACCACCTTGAATCATAAAGTCTTTTATAATTCTATGAAAGGCTACACCATTATAGTAACCATCTTTAACATGTGTAATGAAGTTTTCAACTGTTAGTGGAGCTATATCTTTGTATAAAACCAACTCTATATCACCTTTTGTGGTTTGTAAAACAACTCTTGGAGCATTATCATTTGCATAGATATTTATAGAAAACATCAATAAAAATGTGAATATCACTTTAAACATATTTTTCCTTTTAAAATTTATTTTGTGTTAAGAAAGAGAATTGTAAAAAAAGAGGGAGACTCATCACCTATTATGATGATAAGTCTTGAAAATTTATTTACCAGCAGCTACACGGTCTTTAAGACCTTTACCAGCTTTAAATTTAGGAACCATTTTATCTTGAGTAGTATAAGTTTTATCTGTACCAGGAACTTTACCACTTTTACCTTTTTGAAGTGTTGCGTTAAAACTACCAAAACCAACCAAAGAAACATCTTCGTTTTTAACAAGAGCTTCTGTTACTGCATCTGTAAATGCTTTAATCGCAGCTTCCGCTTCAACTTTAGTTTTATACTCACCACATGTTTGTACTAATTCAACGAATTGAGCTTTATTCATATATTTACCCTTAGATTCATAAAGATTTCCGAAATTATCTAGCTAAAGTACAACAACACTCTATGCAAAAATAATTCAGCTATAGGTACTTTATAGTTTATTTGCTTAAATTTTTCTTCTTTTTAAGGAAAAATTCGATAAATCTTGATTTTTTTACCTCATTTAGTCCTATTTTAGCCACTTTGATTAACTTTATAGTGCTTATACTTATGTTTTTTGATATCAAGATTTTATCATTTGACCCACCTAATGATAAAAAAATATCTTCCAAACCATCTCTTTCTTGCTTAGTTAATGCACCCATTAGTTTACCTCTTTTAAGTTGTTTATTTTTCTTACAGCTCTAATAATTTCATCATCATCCAATCTTCCCAACATCTTCATAACCACTCCTGCAGCTTGAGGTTTTGCACGACCAAGTTTCCAGTCTTGATATGTACGCATAGATATCCCAAGTGAAGAGGCCATATCTTTTAGGGATATCTTTTTACCATTGTTTTGAGACTCTAGAGAGTTATGAAGGATATTAAACAGATCATCAATTTGCATAAGGAGAATTATACGGTTTATATACTTAAATATACATATAATATATGTAAAAATAAAATATATAGTGTATTTTATAAATAAAATATTATATAATATATACTATAAAGTGTATATAACACGGTTTTTCGTATATTATAGATATTAAAAAAGGGGATGAAATATAGTTTTCATCCCCTTTTTTTTAAATCTTTTTAATTAGGATAACAAATCACTATAGTCATATTTGGAAAAATCCAAGTAAAGTTTGCCATTTTCTTGCATAACGCGAACATCACTGTCATAAACTGCTAGAAATCTTCGTTTAATAACTTTTTTCTGATATGACTTTAAGTTTAGTGTTTTTAAATACTCTTTTAGCTCTATCTTACCTAAGGGTTGTTCCTCTTTTGGTTCTAATGTTTGAACTTCATGAATGGTTTCATTTTGATTTTCCAACATCATCTTTGTATTTACGAGTTCTAAGATACTTTTTAGTTGAACATCTTTTTTGTTATAAAGTTCCTCTATTTTGTCTCTTTCATCTCTAAGCATCTGTTCTTTGTCATTGATAAGTTTGTCAATTTTTGATTCAAGTTGTATTATCTTCTCTTTAAGTTGGATATTTTCTTTTTGATATAGAGATATCACAGTAGCAACTGTTATTTTGGTTTTTTTTGGTATAGTTTTTTCTTCTACTTCATTGTTTGATTTCTTGTCATCATCAACCACTATATAAACTATAGAATCTTCTATAATATGTTGTAGTTTTTTTGCTTTTAATTTGGAATGAACCATCTCTTTTGACATTTTAAACTGTTTTGCGTATTCATCTACAGTAAGTTTCATATATTATTTATCCTTTTAATATTGAGTTGAAATTTGTATGTGGTGGGTTTATTATCCCTGCTTTTCTTAACCAGACTAAACGAGCCTCTTTCTCTTTTGAATGTTTGTCTTTAAACTGATAGGGTGCTGTATATTTAAACTCCATATCGATTAAAAGTCTATTGAAATTTGGGTATCTTTTTAAGAAGCCTCTGAGGTTGTTATAAGCATCTTCTGAAACAACTACGGTATTGGTCCTGTAGTTTTTAAATTCCAAATATCTACTACAATCATTGAGTCCATCACCAATATAGTTTTTATGCCCTAAAATATCGGTAAATTCATATATTTTACCTGTATGGATGGCAATTCTTAAACCTTGAAAGTATAAAAATTTCTTAGCTATGTGTTCAGAGAGGTGATTAAATCCCAATCCTAAAATAACTCCATAACCTTTTAACTTTGGATTTAATATACAGTAAAACCCATCACCTGTAGAGATGTAACCTAAAATAAGATTTTTTAAAGACATATTGGAATCTTTTAACATCTTGTTTATCATGTTTGTATAGCTTTTTGTGACAAAAGTTATGATTTGAAGTTGATTTTGTGCATCTAACTTGGAAAAATTTATAATATCTATCAAAATAATATCACTTGTCCAATAATTTTTATCTCTTCTCAACATACAATCTTTAAGTTTTTTACCCATTTTAACATAAAAAGTTTATAACAAAGTTATTTTAAATGATGTATATAATATAATTGAGCATAAAAAATGATTTAAGATGAGGAAAACAGATGAGTAAAGGTGTATTGGATATAGTAAAACCAGGTGTGTTATTTGGGGAAGATGTACAAAAAGTTTATGATATGGCAAAAGAGAGAGGCTTTGCTATCCCTGCTGTAAATGTAGTAAATACAGACTCTATAAATGGTGTTTTAGAAGCTGCAGCAAAAGCAAATTCTCCAGTTATCATACAGTTTAGTAATGGTGGTGCATCTTATTTTGCAGGAAAAGGTTTGAGTAATGAAAATGAAAAAGCTGCTATCGCTGGTGCTATTGCCGGTGCAAAATATGTTCATGCTATAGCTGAAGCCTATGGTGTTGCAGTTATCTTACATACTGATCATGCAGCAAAAAAACTTTTGCCTTGGATAGATGCTCTTCTAGATGCAGGGGAGAGATATTTTAATCATGTTGGAAAACCACTTTTTTCATCTCATATGCTTGACCTTTCAGAAGAATCTTTAGAGGAAAATATCTCAATTTCAAAAGCTTATTTACAACGCATGAGTAAAATCGGCATGAGTATAGAGATAGAACTTGGTTGTACAGGTGGGGAGGAAGATGGTGTTGATAACACAGATATGGATAACTCTTTACTTTATACACAACCAGAAGATGTTTGTTTAGCATATGAAACTCTTAGTGAAGTATCACCTCATTTTACCATTGCTGCTTCATTTGGAAATGTTCATGGTGTTTATAAACCAGGTAATGTAACACTTACACCAAAAATCTTGGATAACTCTCAAAAATATATAAATCAAAAGCATAATACACAAGACAAACCTGTAAATTTTGTTTTTCATGGTGGTTCAGGTTCACTTCCGTCTGAAATATCCGAAGCTATCAGTTATGGTGTTATAAAAATGAATATAGATACAGATACTCAGTGGGCAACTTGGAACGGTGTTCGTGAATATGAGTTGAAATATCATGATTATCTGCAAGGTCAAATCGGTAATCCAGAGGGTGAAGACAAACCAAATAAAAAATATTATGACCCTAGAAAATGGTTACGCGCTGGACAAGAGGGATTGGTTCAAAGAGTTATACAAGCATTTGAAGATTTAAATGCTATGGATAGAAACTAAATCTTATAATCTTATATTTACACTACATATATAAATAGTAGTGTGAATATATATATTCTTCACTTTTTAACAACACATAAACTCAATTTAGATAAAATTCCACAATTTATTTTACATAAGGTCATTTATGAAAAGAGCATTAGTTAGCGTTAGTGATAAAAATGGTGTAGTTGAGTTTTGTACTTCATTGGTAAAAAACGGTTATGAGATAATCTCAACAGGTGGAACTTACAAGCTTTTAAAAGAGAGTGGGGTTGATGCTATCGAGATAGATGAGATTACAAAATTTCCAGAATGTTTTGAGGGGCGTGTAAAAACTCTAAACCCTTATGTACATGGTGGGATTTTACACCGTCGTGATAAGCAAAGTCATCTAGACCAAGCAAAAGAGCTAGGTGTTGAAGCTATAGATTTGGTTTGTGTAAATCTTTACCCTTTTAAAGAGACTATAGAGCGTACTGATGATTTTGATGATATTATAGAAAATATCGATATCGGTGGACCTGCTATGGTTAGAAGTGCTGCTAAAAACTTTGACAGTGTTATCATAGTAACAAATGTAGAGGATTATGCAGAGGTTATAGATGCGATAGAAAATGAAAAAAACACAAAAGAGTTCCGTCGTGGTTATATGATAAAAGCGTATGAACATACTGCAGCTTATGACTCTATGATAGCAAACTATATGAATGAGAGATTTAATGATGGTTTTGGAGAGAAACAGTTTGTAGTTGGAAATAAAGTTATGGATACTCGTTATGGGGAAAATCCACATCAAAAAGGTGCTTTATATGAGTTTGACAACCATTTTACAAACAATTTTAAAACACTTAAAGGGGAAGCTAGTTTTAACAACTTAAATGACCTTAACGGTGCAGTTAAAATAGCTGCTGGTTTTGGAGATGATAATGCAGTTTGTATCTCAAAACATGGTAATCCTTGTGGATTTGCTATAAAAGACACACTTTTAGAAGCTTATACAGAAGCTCTTAAATGTGACCCTGTTTCAGCTTTTGGTGGTGTTGTTGCAGTTAATGGTGTAGTTACAAAAGAGTTGGCTCTAAAAATGAATGAGATTTTCTTAGAAGTTATCATAGCTGGTCGTATCACTGAAGAGGCTCAAGAGGTATTTGCATCTAAAAAGCGTATAAAACTTTTTGAGATGGGAAGTGATAAACTTATCTTGGCAAACGATAAAAAAGATTTTAAACACATAGATGGCGGATTTGTTTTTCAAGATGCAGATAAAGTTGGTGCGGATGAAGTTAAAAATGCAAAACTTGTGAGTAAAAACTCTGCATCTGCATCTGAGATGAAAGATTTGGAGATAGCTTATAAAGTGGCTTCACTTACAAAATCAAACTGTGTTGTTTATGTTAAAAATTCGGCTATGG
>Ga0256843_1002681_pt1 | contig 12844 bp, 6 predicted proteins | sample AlvinellametaG_FD_191572 | JGI IMG/M metagenome (GOLD analysis project Ga0256843, IMG submission 191572) | Pompeii worm associated microbial communities from hydrothermal vent at the East Pacific Rise, Pacific Ocean - Alvinella | ecosystem: Host-associated > Annelida > Integument > Unclassified ... | reverse complement strand
TATCAAGCCTAAGTGGGATGAAACACCGCATGTGATGAGCTATGATCCAAAAGAGAGTACGAATCCTATCATAGAATTTGCGCAGATCCCTGTACGTTCGCGCTATCAATTTCTGCTTGATAACTCCCACTATATTATTATGAACTTTATTCGTGGACCGGTATGCAGGGGGCAGATTGCACTCAATGTCATTCATGACCATTTTTGGGTGATGTTTAAAGATCCTGATTATGATATTGGTGTATTAAATCCACAGTTCTTAAAAGATGAAGCAGAGAACCTGACACTGCCTATACAAGATGTGAACAATCCGATTTTGGATGTCTTTAGTAATGCATACCGAAAGAAATATGCACACTACTACAGAGATAAACGCAAGATGATGAAAGCTGAGTTTCCAAATGGTGTCGGATATGACTCTATCTGGAGAGGTGATAAGCCAGCAGATGCACCACTGCTTACAATTTACAGACATTTTGACAGTGCTTCGGTAAGTAAAGGTGTGATAGGTGAAGAACCACGTACCATGTGGGTTATTGACTATGCGCAGTTTGAGAGAATTTACTATACTTTGGTCGCTGGATATGATGTTTTTGGAAATGTTTCTCATCAGGCAAATATCAGAAGATACATGGACTACCTACGGCTTGAAGGGGAGTTGAACTTTTTGGACTATATGCCACAAGAGCAGCGTATTGATATGTTTAGTTCCTGGTACATCGGTGATAATTCATTTAAAGCAAAAGATAAAGCACTTATTGAAAATATTGGTGATGTGATAAAATATAAAACGATTTACCCTGAAAGTGAGTTCATAGAGCATGTTGTAAAGCGTCATATCCTTAAAACGACAGATATCCGTTTTGATACACTGAACTATAAAAAAGCTTGTGATGCTCCTATCGTGATGCCAAAAGAGTTTAAAACGATGAAGGATTATATGCAGGCTATGCGCTCAATAACACGTTCGGGAAATAACTTCGTCCGTTTTGTGACTGACCATAAAGCAAATCTTATCTTTGTAAGAGTTGCCATGCCTGATGGTTCCTATCGTGTCAAATATCTTGTTATCAACAGATGGCATGACAATGTGAGCTCAATGTTCTTTGAAGAGGGTACACTGAATCCGAAAAAGGATACGATGGATATTTTAGATGAGAGCATAGGGTCTTATCCAAATGCTTTTGCACTTATAGATTTTAAAGATCTTGGTGATTTTTTGGCGTTGATGAAAAATTATGATGGCAGTGAACTGCAGAGTAACAGACTTAAAAAATATTTTATCAGTCGTAGTGATAATAGGTTTTGGAACGTTTATGATTGGTTTCAGAACCATTATGATAAAAAAGAGCCTGTCAGAGCAGGATTATATGATTTAAACAGATATTCAAGCAAGGTATGGAGCAGATAGTGGATATAGTACTTTTAGTAAAATCGATTGCAGGTCTTTCCGTTATTTTAGGCATACTGCTTTTTCTTTTTCTCTATTCGCCAAGTAAGAAAAAAGAGGATAAAAAAGGTAGTAAAAAGAAACACTACACAACACCGACCCCTCCTCAGCCAAAAACAGACTGGGATTCTCTTGCCAAAGTGATACGCAGTAAAAAATCAACACCACAGGAGCTTGGCGAAGCACTTGATTTGATACTCAAATACCATGGAACGATACCTAAAAAACTGGGTATCAGAGTCAATCCTGAATTCGATAAATATTCAGAAGTGATACTGCGTTTATGCAGACATCCAAATACAAATAAAGATCTGATAATAAATTTTGATAAAGAGTTAGAGAAGAGAAACCCGGAATATGTAAAAGAGATAAACGACTCTCTTACAAAAGGGCTGAACTCAAGAGGGGTTTAAGCTTTTTTAGTTGTTTTTTGAAGTCTCTTCTTTTACAGCTTGGAGTAGCTCTTCAAAGCCTGCTTCACTGGAGTGTTCTACTTTTTCAAGTGTACTGAGCGCTGCATCAAGATCACCTTTTTTCGCTTCTGTCATCGCTAGTTTCAAGCCTTGATGTACTGTTGCATGGTGTTTGGTAATACTTGGAATATGTGAATTACCTTTAAGAAGTGTAGATGAGACTTGTGCAAACCATCTTCCAAATCTACAGCTGTTCTCATCTGCAATAGATGTCTCTTCTTTGTTTCTAATAGCTTTGTAACCAGTAATTTTAAGTGCAATATGGTCAATTTTTCCATTGCTTACATTAAACTCATTTGTAAGGTTCGCTGTTTTCTTTCTGATCTCTTCACTGTTAGATACGACCTTGTCGATATTTTCACCAAAGACATCCAGAATATCCATTACCTTGGATGTTTCATCCATAAATGTAGTACTGATCTCCATCATAGAGTTAGAGTTTTGTTTGAGTCCGTTGATATTGATCTCTACTTCTTGTGTTGCTTTTTGTGTGCGCTCTGCAAGTTTACGTACTTCATCAGCAACAACAGCAAATCCGCGTCCATGTTCACCTGCACGTGCCGCTTCGATAGCTGCGTTTAGCGCAAGGAGGTTTGTCTGATCTGAGATGTCTTTGATAAGATTAATGATTTCAGCAATGGACATCACACTGTCATTAAGAGAGTTAGAGTCATCTCCCAAGGTATTTGCATGTTCTTGGATATTTTCAATAGTCGAAGATATCTCTTGTGTTTGGGCGCTTACATTGTCCATTCTTGTATTTGTTTTTGCATTGAGTTCATTTATCTCTTCAAGTTGTTCAAGATTATCCTCGATTGTCTCTTGTAAGAAGTGAGCACCACTGCTGTAACTACGTATGATAATATCTTCAAGTCTACTCTCTTGAGCTTCACTTTGAGTCTCTTGCGGTATAGACTCAAGTTGATGAATTTGGTTTCTTAAAGAAGCATTCTCTTCTTCTAAACCTTTAATTCTCTCTTTGTAAGCTTTCTCAAGTTTTTCTATTTTTGCGCTGCATCCAAACATTGCTGTATCCCCTTGCTGTAAAATTAAACTATTTTAGCACATACAATCTAAATCGTATCTACAATTGCACCTTGAAGTTTGTAAATGTTGTATTTTCTTAACATTTGTACATCTTCCTCTGTTTTTACTCCTGTTGCGATGATCTCAATATCAAGCGAACTTGTAATCACTTTGAGGTTGTTGATGGCATCTTGCGATTGGTCAAGTAAAAATTGTGTGTCTACTTTTATAAATTTCGGATTGATATCTTTAAGGTATGAGAAGTCACTTGCACTTGCTGTATAGGAGTGTATCCCAAGAGTGAAACCATATTTTTTAAAGAGATCAACATAACCCAGAACTGTCGCTGTTTTGTGTGAAGCAAAGCTGTCGGCAACTTCAAAACAGAGATGTTTGTGGTTGTTCTTTTTCTGCTTTTTGAATAAGAGCATAAGCTTATCGAAGTTGTCCTCGTCTTCCAAAAACTCTTTTGGCAGTTTCATAGCGTAGTTTACATGTTTGAGTTTTGTGTTATATGTATCAAACAGGAGTTTTAAAACAGCAAGATAGAGCTCACTTGTCATTCCCAGTGTAATAGCCGGTGCAATGAGCGAATTATAGTTATATGATCTCTCATCATCAGTGAAAATTTCAAAAGAGACCACATTGTGAAGCAGCTGTTTTGTTTGTATATCTTTTACAGGAGTAAATTGGAATTTGAAACTGGCATTTTGAATACTTTGCTCAAAAAGGTTTCTCCACTGGGTCTTCGTTAGTGAACTCTCTTCATCGCTTTCTTCATAAAGATAGACAGAACTGTTTTCATCATTTTTTGCATGTAGTAGGGCTGTATCGACTCTTGTAAGCAGGTCTGCTACACTTATATCTGCTTTATAACGGTAGATACCGATGTTAAGATTTGACTGTGTTTGAGAGATATTGTACCGTTCTAAAAGCTGAGTAAAGTTTTGGATTATATTTTGAGCGATATGGTGTGCTTCATCTTTTTTTGTATTTGGCAGAACTATGATGAACTCTGTGCCGTTTACTCTTGCTGTAATAGTGTCATCATCTGTGATTGCAGCCTTTTTAAAGAGGGCTCCAAGTGCATAAAAGAACTCATCTGCTTTTTGTCTGCCAAGTGTTTGGTTGATATGCTCTGCACCATCGAGTGCGAGCAGCATGATAGTTCCACCATCCGTTTTTCCTTCAAGTGAAATAAGCTCAGGAAGTTTTATCATAAGATATCTACGGTTGAAAAGTTTGGTCACAGGGTCATTGTATTGTAGTTCTTTATTGCGTTTGACCGCTTCTGTTGCCTGTTTGAAGATCTCTTTTACTCTACGCACCATTGAGTTCATAGCATTGGATACATCTTTAAATTCAGTTGTATAAGGCTCTTTCTCTTCGATGATAAATTCATTGTTGAGAATTGCTTCGGCTTGATGTTTGACACGTTTGAGCGGTTTGAGTATGAAGTGCAGCATCACTGCTAAAAGAGTCAGGGATATAAGTGAAACAATGGCAAAAAGATAAAGAAGATTTATGAAAATTTTATACAGTGCTTTGTATGTGAGGGTAATATCCCCAAGTACTGTGAGCTTTCCTATCTGCATCCAGTTGTGCGTTACTTCTGTTGATATCGGCTCTATCTGAATGTCTGATAGTTTGATAAACCATGTGGGAACACCTTCTATGGGCTCATTGTCGACCTGTTTATAAGTGTAAGTGTCTGTTTTAAATTCGATGAGTTTGTAGTAACCACTGTCAAACGCAGCGTCTATGATGCTTTTCACAATTGCCGGTGTTTTATCTTCTGGCGTAGTTTTGTCGTTTGGTGTTGCATTTAGAATGCTTTTCATAACGGCTGCTTTATTTGCATTCTCAGCCAGAGTAGAGCTCAAAGAAGAGATATTGTTGACGGTCATCTGATAGAGACTCTCTATCATGTCTTTTTTAGCAGTTTGATAGTTTTGAATCATTACAGCGGCTAAAATAGCAAGTATCAATAAAGAGACAGCAATTGCCATCTGTTTAAATAGTGTCATAAACGAACCTATATAGTAAAATTTAGAGTATTAATATAGTTTATAAAGAATATGCTTAATTAATCCAAAAACAGCATTTATTTTGTCTCTTTCATTGGCAATGCAATGGAAAAACAGCATCCCTCACTCTCGCAGTTCCAAAAAAGTTTACCATGAAGCTGCTTTGTCATAATGACTTTGGACATATACAGACCCAAACCTGTTCCGTTCTCTTCTTTTGTTGTGACATAAGGCTCTGCAATCTTACTTTTTATGCTTGGGTCTATCCCTCCGCCATTATCACAAACATCTATTTGCAGTTCATTCTGTTCCTGCTTGGTTGTAATGGATATTCTTGGCTTTTGAGGTGCCGTCTCGTTGATGGCATCCTTTGCATTGTTGATGAGATTGAGCAGTACTTGAATCAGTTGGTTTGGATAAGTAAAGAGTGAGATATCAAGCCCATTTTCAATAGTTAGTTCTATGTGATTATCTTCTAAAGATTTCAACACCAGATTTTGGAGACGTTCTAAAAGTGTCGAGAGTGCTATCTTCTCTTTTGCTTTATCGGGTTTGAAAAAGTCTCTGAAGTCATCTATGGTCTGAGAGAGGTACTGCGTTTGGGTATGTAAAGAGGCGATGAACTTCTTCAACTCCTGAGGTTTGATCTCATCAGAGAGTTCAAGCTCTATTTGAATGTTGTTGGCGATCATGGAGATAACACTAAGAGGTTGACGCCATTGGTGCGCTATCATAGAGAGCATATCACCCATAGCAGCTTGACGTGACTGTGCCAGCATCAATTCATCTTTTTTTTGTATCTCTGTGATGTCGAGCATAGATATCATGTAGCTTGCTTTATCTGAAATGTTTTTATCATAGAGCCTTACTGCGTTTAGAAGCTCTGTCTTTTGTTCTTTGCTCTTTGTTGTGATGAGCTGTTTCATCTGTTGAGAGATGGTCGGATTCTCATAGTAAGTCTTTATCTTTTGAAAGTCACTGTGAGATATATCAGCAAAAGCATTTTCTAAAAAGGTATCAAGTGTAGGAATCTCAGAGAGTTCATATCCTAATGTTTCTCTAAATTCTCGATTTATAAGTGTAATGTTGCCCTCTTCATCATATATGAGAATAGGAATAGGAGCTAACTCAAGAATACGCTCAAATTTCTCTTTTTCGGCTTCGAGTTGCTGCATTAAAAGTTTGAGCTGTGAGATATCACGAATGATCTTTAAAAAGTACAGAGGCTCTCCCTCATCATCTCTTAGTAGAACTACAGCGAGGCTTGTCCATATGATAGAACCATCTTTTTTGATGTATCTTTTTTCCATATGGTAAGAGTTCTTACCTCCGTAAAGAAGATGTTTTTTCATCTGTTCATCTAAAAGTCTGTCATCAGGATATGTGAGTTGTGAGACTGAGTGTGTAAGGAGTTCCTCTTTTGTATAGCCGAGCAGATTTGTAAGGTGTTCATTTGCATCGATCCATTTTCCACCTAAAGAGCTGTGTGCGATACCCACATCCGCCTCTTCAAAGGTAAGCTTGTAGAGATGCTCTTGTTCAAAAAGTTTTTGTGAGAGTTTGTGCTCTTGTGTAATGTCAATACCTGATGCAAGAATTGCTGTCGTGTTGCCATTTTCATCTTTGATGTAGTTGTTGGTCCAACGTATAAGATGCTTAGTCTTTTTTGTATCTATGATATGGTTTGTGTAATGTTTTTGCATCTGTGCAGACTGTTCACGCAGGGAGTGAAAGACTTTTTTTACATTGTCCGTAATCTCTGGAGGTATAAAATGCTGTAAAAAGTTTTTTCCAAGGAGCTCTTCCTTTGTTGCATCAAGAATTGCACAGCCTTCTTGATTTATATTGATGATATTACCATTTGTATCGAGCATTAGTACGATTGTACCGAGAGTGTTGAGGTAGATGTCTGCAAGTTCATGCTCTCTTTGTGCCTCTTTTTTGATTCTATTTTTTTCTGTTATATCATGAAAAGAGAGGACAGCACCTAAAACAATTCCATCTTCAATAATAGGATTTTGTAGAACATCTACTTCAAAAGAGGTACCGTCCTTTCGCCAAAAAAGTTCTTCATTTGCATATGATTTACCCAAAGAGAGAGAAGAGTGCAGTGTACACTCCTCTTGCAGGTAGCGGCTTCCGTCTTTTTTTGTATGGTGCCACAGAAGGTGTCCGTTTTTACCGATGAGCTCATCTTCTGTGTAGCCAAGCATCGCAATCGCTGCATCATTGACAAAGGTATGTTTGCCGTTTTTATCAAGCCCGATGATGCCGTCTTTGGTAGAGTTGAGGATAAGAGAGAGTTTTTGGAGCAGGTTCTGCTCATTCTCTATGGCAACATGAAGTTCTTCATTTGAACTTTGGAGCTCTTCATTGGAAGTTTCGAGCTCTTCGTTCGCGCTTTGGAGCTCTTCATTTGAGCTTTGCAGCTCCTCATTGAGCAGTTGTGTACGCTCTACCGAGAGTGTGATATTGTCAAGCAGCTCTTTGTTCTCTTTTTTTAGTTCTTGAATCTGCTCTTTAAAACTCTGAATCAGATGTGTCTCACTTGCAGTAAAGACCTCTGCTTGTGTACTAAAGCAGAGGTCCATTGCCGTTATCTCTTGAAAATAGAGTAGAATCAGTGGATTTGAGGTCTGCTCATGCAGAGGAGAAGCGATAATCTTGACAAATGTTGTTTTATCTTTTTGTAGGGCAACTTCGATGTATTTTGTACTCTCAACCTCTAAAGAGTGTGAAACGGTATTAAGCAGTTTTGCAACATCATAATGAAGCTCTTTATGCAGATTATCGATGATATTTGACGTAACATATCCATCTGGAATACGTAAAAAAGGATTATTGCCCTGTTTATAGACGATAGAGAAGTTGGCATCGACGATCACGACCTCTCTTGCAAAAATCTTATCGATCGTATTTGCAATTTTCTCTTCCATGTTAAACTCCTCTCGTGTTACCTGGGGCAGTACTGCGTTTAGACTCTTTTCCTGCAGATGTTTTGAAAAATAGTGTGGTGAAATCTTTGGCGGATTTGGTGAAGTGAGCTTTGTATATACTCGGCATGAAGAGTTGACCTGTGCAAAATAGTGCTGCTTTGAAAGGATAGACTCTGAGGTGCCCAAAAATAGGATACCGTTACTCTTAAGTGAAGAGTGAAAAAGCTCCAAGGTCTCTTCCTGCGCTCTTTGCTGTATGTAGATAAGCAGGTTTCTACAGCTGATGATATCTTGATTGATCAGGGGCGGATCCTGTAAAATATCATGATGTGTAAAGATTATCTCAGAGCGGATAGAGTTAACTATCTGGTAGCCTTCATCACTGCGGATAAAATAGTTTTGGAGTATCTCCTCTTTGACATTTGAAAGTGTTTTGTAGTGATAACATCCTTTTTTTGCAACTTCAAGAGCACCCTCATCAATGTCTGTTGCAAAGATAGTAACATCAAATCGTTTTCCTAGCTTTAGAGAGACCCTGTCAATTAAAATAGCTAAAGAGTAAGCCTCTTCACCACTTGAACACCCTACAGACCAAGCTCTGAACTTGTAGTTTTGCGGCTTGTTTTTCAGATATTCAAGAAGAACTTTTTCTAAAAGTGCAAATGCCTTTTCATCCCTGAAAAAATTTGTTACACCAATAAGAATATTTTGATAGAGATGGTGTATCTCTTTTGGATTATTATGCAGATAAACAAGATAGTGTTCAAGTGTTTGGGAATGTGTCAAAAGCATACGTTTCTCTAAACGTCTTGTAATCGTCTCTTGTTTGTACTTGCTAATGTCAAAGTGCTCTTTTTCTCTCAGTAAATTTGCAATTTCAAGCAGGGGTTTTGGTCTGTTTTGGATGATGGATTCAAGCTCTTTTGCTATATCTTCTACGGGTAAAATATAATCGACGGAACCACTTTTGATGGCACTTTGGGGCATACTTGGATGCAGAGCGTCATTTGTATCTTGGGCAATGGTAATACCACCGCTCTTTTTAAGTTCTGCTACTCCCTCCGCTCCATCATGTCCTGTACCGCTTAATATTATGCCAACACATAATCTTGGTCTGTATGCACTTAAGGCACTAAAGAGTTTATCAACCGAAGGTGTGGGCATATGTGTTTGTGGAGCTATCTTTTTTAAGAGTAGATGCTCATTTACACAGATGAGATTATGTCCTGATGGAATTATGTAGATACTGTTAGCTTTAAAGTACTCCTGCTTGTCAATCAGCGAGACAGGCATCTCTGTGTAGGATGCGAGTATATCGGCAAGATGACTTGGTTTGTGAGGGTCTAGATGCTGGGCTATGATATAGACATAATCTTGGTCATGGGGCAATAAGGGCAGTAGATTTTTAAGTGCTTCTAAACCTCCCGCACTTGCACCGATGCCAATAAAAACATTCTCTTTCATCCAATACCCTTTAGAATCTATGATGTAGATATTTTAGCATTAATTAGGTAAAATAACTAGATGATGGATTTAAAGAAATTACAAGCGCTTACACAATCCCTGAAAGTTTTGTATGTTGAAGATGATACTTCTGTGCAGATAGTAGTGGAGGATTATCTGTTAAAACTCTTTTCAAGTGTTATTACGGCCAATGACGGAGAAGAAGGTCTGCAGAAATATGAAGAGGGTGTTTTTGACATTGTGATCACAGACCTTTCTATGCCGCGTATGGGTGGTCTGGAGATGATATCTAAAATTAGAGATATCGATGCAGCACAGGCAGTACTTATAACAACAGCATATACTGATACAAAGCATATGAGCGAAGCTATTAAATTGAGTATTGATGGATACATAATCAAGCCGTTTGAGTATGAGCAGTTAAATTCAGAGCTCTATAAAATCAGCCAAAAGATTCAAAAGTTCAAAGAGAATGAAGAGTATAAAACAAACTTGCAAAAGCTTGTTGCATCAAAGACCTTAGAGCTGCGTTCTTTGATAGAGTCTCAAAAAGAGAACTATGAACATACGCTCCTATCACTGGTAAATATGATAGAGCAAAGAGATAGTTATACAGCGGGGCACTCTCAAAGGGTCTCTCATTACAGTTACCTGATAGCCAAAGAGATGGGCTACAGTCAGGAGGAGTGTCTGGCAGTTTCAAAAGCAGGGGTATTACATGATATCGGTAAGGTTGCTACTCCTGATGTGGTACTGCTCAAACCACAAAGTTTAAATACACTGGAGTACACACTTATCAAAGAGCATGTCAATGTCGGTTATGAGGTTCTAAAGAATATACCGATGTTTTCAAATCTTGCAGAGATCATTCGGGATCATCATGAACGGTGTGACGGGAGTGGTTATCCAAGAGCAATAGAGAAAAAAGATATACACCCCCTGTCCCTTGTGATGATGGTTGCAGACTCTTTTGATGCGATGACGACAAACAGAATCTACAAGGGGAGAAAGAGTGTTGCTCAGGCACTTGAGGAGATCAAAAGTTTGACTCCTTTGCAGTATGATGAGAGTGTTACGCAGGCAGCTTTGAGAGCTTTAAAAAATGTTAACATAGCAACAGATATCAACCAGCTTCCCCATACAGATATTGAGAAAGAGCGTTTTGCCTATTTTTATAAGGACAGCTTGACAAATCTTTATAATAAAAACTATCTTGATGTTATCCTTGTCCAAAATGAGTATGATAAAAGATATAGACTACTGCATTATATAGAGCTCAAATCTTTTTCTACGTACAATAAAAAATATGGTTGGAATCAAGGGAATGAGATGTTGATAGAAGTTGCATCACTCTTGCGTAAGATCACTACGCCTAGAATGGTATTTACCGTTTTTGGAGATGATTTTGTTATTCTTGACAGTGAAGAGTATGATACAACAGAACTGCAAAAGAGTATGCAAAGTCTCTTAAAAGAGACAGATATCACTTTTAGGATAAGAACTATTATATTAAGCGAAGTATCGCTTAGTTGTGCAGATGACCTAGAGAAGCTATAACTTTTTTTCTTCCATATTTATTTCAAGTTTTTTCCATTTTTTGGACTTTGGACCGGTGTCGCCATTTATCATTTTTATCATCTTGATAAGGTCTGGACGTTGTGAAGCAGGAAGAACACGTTTATTATTATTTCCCAAAATAAGAATATCATTTTTAGATTTTGGATTTGGTCTTTTAAGATAAGAGAGTACCATATGCGCATAGAGATGACCGCGTTTATCTCTATATACAACATAGGTGAATTTCATCTTGTGCGGGTCGACTCCCAAGGCTTTGAGTATGTAGTACTTCGCTATTGTGTAGTCTTCACAGTCTCCCCTGTCTTTACCCACGAATTGATACAAAGTAGCCCAGTAATCACCTACACCATATACATGCATATCACTGTCATATTTGAGTTTGTTGACCCAGGTATTGACTGCGTTTAGCTTCACTGTATCATTTGCATCTTTATATTTATCTATCAAATCTTTTTGGATGGAGACAAATCTATTTTTTGCGAACACTCCATACTTCTTTTGTGCTCTTAGCTCTAAATCTTTGGAGATTAGCTGTGCATTTGATAGAACTGATAGTAAGATGACTATAGGGAGAAAAAACTTCATTAATTAATTATACTTAATTTATTATGTCCTCTTACTTAGAGTTGTCTTTTATTAAAACCGGAGCTTCCGAGTTTGGCATCTGCTTTGAAATTTGCAGCGTAGGGTTTGAGATAGTGCGGAATAGCCCGCCCCTTGAGTTTCATCATATCTTGAAGCATCGCCTCGGCAATTTCTTCAGCAGAGAGCTCTTTTTTTGTAGTGAGATAGTCAAAGAGCAGTTCACCCTGTCTTTGCAGGGAGATCTTCCATGTAGAGTCGGTCTTCTCATATATCCAAAGTCCAAAAGCATAGAAGTTGTCAAAGACCTTTGGTGCTTGCGCATTGTCATCCCAAAGCAGTTTGAGCGAACTTTTAAAGTTACCGCTGTTGTAAAAGAGATCCCAAAAACGTGCAAAACGTTTCATAATCTGAATATCTTCAAAACTAAGCTGTGCATTTTTGAGAATATCGTAGGGAGGTATGTCACTGTAGACCATACCAAATGCAGTGTCATGACGGCTGATATGTGTTCCTGAGAGTTTTTTGAGTATGCCTATCTGTATCTCACAGCTGCTCATCTGCATAAGCTCATCAAGGTTGGCTCCAAAGCTCTCAAGACTCTCACCCGGAAGTCCTACTATCAGATCAAGATGGATATGTGCTGTTGTCTCATTCTCTAAAAAGGCGATGTTCTCTTTTATCTTGTCGAGTTTGAGCTGTCTTGAGATATTGTTTGCTATTTCAAGATTCAGTGTCTGGATACCTATCTCTAGCTGGAGTGCCCCATGAGGAAAGCGTTGTATCTTCTCTCTGAGCGAAGCGGGAAAATGGTCTGGAATAACTTCAAAGTGTGCAAAGTAGGGTGGTTCTTTGGCTAAAAAGAAGTCTAAAATACGGTTCGCAGCTTTCATGTTGAGGTTAAATGTTCTATCTACAAATTTAAAATTTCTAGCACCTCTTTGCCAGAGCTTCTCAAACGCAGCGAGTACCTCGTCAAGATCAAATGCACGTACCTTCTCATCCATAGAGGAGAGACAAAATTCACACTCAAATGGGCATCCTCGAGAAATTTCTACATAGATATAACGGTTTTTTATGTCATCATCCGTGTAGTAGTCATAAGGGAGTTCGATCTCTTTGAGGTTTGGCAGGCTCATTCTGCTGATACGCTCGTGCTGCGTTTGAGAGATGATATCTTTGCAGAGTTGGTAAAAGGCCAGATCACCTTCACCCTGAATGATGTAATCAGCATCATCATAATTTACACGAAATGGCAGATAGGTGACCTCAGGGCCTCCAAGAACAATAGTGGTCTCTGGAGAGACC
>Ga0256843_1002679_pt1 | contig 12850 bp, 10 predicted proteins | sample AlvinellametaG_FD_191572 | JGI IMG/M metagenome (GOLD analysis project Ga0256843, IMG submission 191572) | Pompeii worm associated microbial communities from hydrothermal vent at the East Pacific Rise, Pacific Ocean - Alvinella | ecosystem: Host-associated > Annelida > Integument > Unclassified ... | reverse complement strand
TGACTTTGCTGCAGAGAGTGCAAACTTCTCTAAATTGAATATCTTAGCACAATCTGGTTCTTATGCTATGAGTCAGGCTAATGCTGTTCAACAAAATGTACTAAAGTTATTGCAATAATATAAATTCAATTGATAAGGTTTCCATTAGTGGTAACCTTATCTTTTTAACTCTTCAAATGTTTCTAATGCTTCTAAAAACTTATTTACAATTTTTAGTAATTGTTCTGCTAAAATTTTTTGAAATTGCTTAATACTTCTTTTTGGATTTTTAATACTTGTGGTATTTAAGAAATCTCCTATGTATCCACCAATATTTTCAAGATAAATAACATAAACTTGAGAGAGTTCATGAGAATGAAAATCTTCTGAACAAATTAATTCTGTTGCCATTTTTGAAAAATTTGCTCTAAATTGATCAATAGTTGGTGATTTTTGTAATGTAAATGTCAGAATAAGTTCTTTTTTCTTTAGTGCATCTTCTTTACGTTTATGAAGTGCTTTCATCTCATCTATATCTGGAATACTACTAGCATTTTTATCAAAAAAGGTTTTTAATGTTTGGATATGTTCAGACTCTTTTTCTTTGAGTGTCATGAAATTTATATCTTTTGTCTGTTTTGGAATTATTTCATTGAAATAGGCACCATCATTGAGATTATAAACTTTTTGATCTATATTTTTATATTGATTTGTAAAAAGGTTGAGCCTTATTCGTGACATATCAAAGAGTGGCGTTGTTGGTACAGTTTCTCTAAAGTTTCCTTTGATAAGTAATTCGCTGTTACGAAGAGAGACTGAATCACCTGATGTAGTACTGATAAGCTTTTGTTCCGTATTTGCTGTAGTGTGCCCCTCTGTATGTGTTTGTTTTGTTTGAGCATCAAGTGCTAAATCAAGTCCCAATAGATACAGTTCTCGTGTATCCCATAAGAGAGAGAGTGCATAAGCAATTTCTCCAACACTTGGAGCTTCTAAAAAACCTTTATTAAATCTATATCTTGTTCTATCTTCAAAAAGATAGATATTATCTTTTCTTCCAATTTCTAAAAAATAGGTTATATCAATACTTGGAGATAGGAAAAAAAGGCTATCTTGTATAAATTTTTTATTTTGTAGTTTTGAAATAGTTTTTTCTAAAGCATCTGTTTTTTCATCAATATGTACAATAATATCAGGTTTGATATTGTGTTCTTCTAAAATAGGAAGTGTCATAAAAAGAGCAACAATTGTGACATAAGGAGCATTATCTTTTAACCACTCTATATTTTTACCGAGTGAGGGGCCTGATGCAACGATAATAAGAGGTTTTTGACTTAAAGGTGTCTCTTTATAATGTTTTGATACATCAAAGAATTTATAAGCTTCATGAAGAGACTTTAAAACCATTATATTCTTTTTTAAGAGTTTGTCTTGAGGATAGGTAAGATTTGATTGTGTCACCAAAAATTCTTGAATAACAGATATTTTTGTTTTATAAGTATCATAAAAAAGAGAGTACTTAATGTAGTTATTTCTGATAAAACTGTTATGATAAAAATTATCAAATGTATATTTAAACTTGTCTTTATTCTCCATAATTGAAAAAAACAGTTCACTATTTAGAGCAAGAACTGTATAATCAGTTACAAAAAGAGAGAGTCTAAATATTTCTAAATTATCTTCTATGATAAGATACATTCTAGATGCGATTTTTTTATCAATCTCCGTAAGATGTAGACCAAGTCCAACCCCAAAAAAAATGAATTTATAAATATGTTTCATTTGTGTATGTTTTTTATCAATTAAATCTCTTGAAAATTGAATGATAGGAGCTGTAAGAACGTACTGTGATAATGTTGGATCTTCTTGTTTTGCAAAATTTAAAGCATCTTCTGAAAAACTGAAGTTATAGAATGTTTCAATTACAGTATCATTTTTTTTATAATTTATCTGCTTTGCTGTATCTTTAGCGAGTTGGATACTTGAAGAATTATAAAGATACTGATTTGTTCGTATATCTAAAATATCAAAATAGTCAGTTTTATATTCAAGAGAATAATTTTCTTGATATTGTCCTTGTTCAATTGCTGTTGAGAGTAAATCAATTTTTTTATATATATCAGGATGTTTTTCTTTAAAATAGGATATATTCGTTTGGTAGGTGTTGATCGCTTTCGTCTGTATATCTTGCATTAAAATCCTTTTATATCTAATTATAGCAAATAATTTTAATGGAATATAACTTGCTATCTTACTATTTAGGATGTTAAGAACATTAATAGATTTTAAGTTATTAGAAAGATACTACAAAAAAATAATTTTTTGTCGAAGTTTAGTTATATTATAAAGAATGTTTCAGAAATGAAATTGTAAAAATAGGAGAATATAAATATGTTTAAGTTTGATTATAAAGAGCCTAAAGTAATAGCAGAAATAGGCTGTAATCATATGGGAGATTTTAATCTTGCTATAGAATTAATTGATCTTGCCAAACAGAGCGGTGCAAAGTATGTTAAATTTCAAAAGCGTAATAATAAAGAGCTTTTAACAGAAGAACAATATAATGCTCCTCATCCTGTACCTGAAAATTCATATGGAAGTAGTTATGGTGAGCATAGAGAATTTTTAGAGTTTGATGTGGAACAGCATGCAAAGTTAAAAGAGTATTGTGACACTATTGAGATGGTTTATTCTACTTCTGTTTGGGATGTTACAAGTGCAAAAGAGATGATTAGTTTTAATCCTCAATTTTTAAAAGTGCCTTCAGCATGTAATAATAACTTTGAAATGTTAAAAGTGTTAAGAGATGAATTTTCCGGTCAGGTACAATTGTCAATTGGTATGACGACAAAAAAAGAAGTTGAAGAGATTGTACAATTTTTTGAAGAGACTAATCAGGCAAAAGAGAGATTGTTGGTATATTCGTGTACTTCAGGTTATCCGGTTCCTGCAGAAGATGTGGCTTTATTGGAAATAAATTGGCTGTATGAAAAATATGAAAAGCGTGTTAATGAAATAGGTTTTTCAGGCCACCATTTAGGTATAGCATTAGATGTGGCTGCTTATACACTTGGTGCAAGATGGATTGAAAGGCATTTTACTAAAGATAGAACCTTTAAAGGTACAGATCATGCTGCGTCATTAGAACCTGATGGACTCCGAAAGCTAGTACGAGATTTAAATGCTGTTTATCGAGCATTACACTACAAAGAGAAAGATATATTGGATATTGAACAAATTCAACGAGATAAATTAAAAAATAGAAAGTAATTCAATGAATATAGCATTTATACCCGCAAGATGCGGTAGTAAAGCGATACGATTTAAAAACATTAAAGAGTTTTGCGGTAAACCACTTATATATTGGAATTTAGAAGCGTTGCAAAGAAGCAAACTTATTGATGAAGTTTATGTTGCTACTGATTGTACAGAAATTGCAGAAGTAGTTAAAAGTTTTGGGTTCTCAAAAGTTAAAATATATCGTCGCGATACAAACAATGCACAGGATCATTCTTCTACTGAAGATGTGATATTAGAATTTTTATCAAAACATCATTTTGCAAATGATGATTTATTTATGTTGGTACAAGCTACCTCTCCAACAACGCAAACAGAAGATTTTGATGGAGGAATAAATGAATTGCTTCGTTCAAAAAAAGATTCTTTATTAAGTGTTGTTAGAGAAAAGAGATTTTATTGGAATGAAAATGGGAAACCAGTAAACTATGATTATAAAAATAGACCAAGAAGACAAGAATTTCAGGGTTTTTTACTTGAAAATGGTGCATTTTATATTAATAGAACAGCTAATATCTTAAAAGAGAAAAATAGGTTAAGTGGTGAAATAGCTTTTTATGAAATGAAAGACTATACATCAATTGAGATAGATGAAAAAAAAGATTGGTCAATTGCTGAAGAATATATGAGAGAGAATATTTTATATAAAAATATAAAAGATAAAAAAATAAAACTTGTTTTATCAGATGTTGATGGTACATTAACAGATGCTGGAATGTACTATGGAGAAGATGGCAGTGAATTTAAGAAATTTAACACACATGATGGAAAAGGTTTTGAACTTTTAAGAAAAGCTGGAATAAAGACGGGCTTGATTACAAGTGAAAATACTAATATAGTTAAAAGAAGAGCCCAAAAACTTAAAGTTGATTATCTTTATCAGGGTGTTACAAATAAAAGTAAATTGAATGTTGCACGGGAAATATGTAAAAAAGAAGAAATTACATTGAATGAAGTTGCTTATATAGGTGATGATGTTAATTGTAAAGAACTTCTTGAAAATGTTGCAATAGCTGCTTGTCCAAAAAATGCAATACAAAGTATAAAAAGAATTCCAAATATAATAGAATTAGAAAAAAGTGGTGGTGATGGAGCAGTTCGAGAATTTTGTGAGTTAATTTTAACTAAAAGTTGAAGAGTAAAAAATGAAAAAAAGAAGTATATACTATTTTAATAGAGATGTTGCAATAGAAGATGCATATAAAGATTCTAATATTTTAGCTTTTTATAATGGCGAAGATAAAGATGATCTCCCTGAAAATTGTAAGAATGTTAATATTGAGTCTTTTTATGATTTTTTTGTGAAGACATATTATCCTTTAATAACAGAAGTAAATTTTAATGGTGTTGATTTTACTGATACTATCAAGAAAGATATTACAGAAAATATTTCACAAACGATTAATATTATTAATGAACACAATATAAAAGTTGTGAATCGTTTTTTAGAAGAGGAAATTACAAATGAGAATGTTACTGTAGCATTATTTAGTTTTTTTAAATATATATTACAAAACCAAGAGGTTAATAAAGATATCCTATACAAATTGACAAAGATTATTAAATATCTAGATAATTATAATATAAAAATAGAGGATAATACAGTTCTTGCATTAGCTCAATTAATAGAACAATATTATAAAGATAAAGAAAGTTTTTTAAATATACAAATATATGCTTGTGCATATTATGTTGTACATGGTCATAAAAAATTTGAAAATGTATACTTTATGAAACTAGCACAACTCAATGATGTTTTGGGATTTCAAACATACTTTAATTTAGTAAAGATATTATATCCTGAGGAAAAATTTGTTTATTATATAAAACATTTTGCAAATTATTTATTTGATAAAAATTTTTATGACTTATCTGAACTTGAGCAAAAAATGCAAATATATAAGTTGTACTATGTGTCACATATTCATTATCAACGAAAACCAGAGAATAAAGAGTTATATAAAATTTTAAAAGTTATATTTTATCAAGCCATGGAAAGACACATTGATGAACTTGTGTTTTTTCTCTATACACCTTTGCAAATGTCATGGAATGGTGTTTCTATGAAACAGGAAGATTATAAAGTATTTAATGATGAAATAGAAAAGAAATTAGAAAATTATATTCAGACTTATATGATGAAAAAATATAATATTTCACCAAATAAAAGAAAATATAAAAGTAATCAAAAAATAAAAATAGCATTTTTACAAGAACGAATAATGGATTATTCGATGAATTATATATTTACATCGTTACTGCAATCATTAGATATTCATTCAAATCAATATGAAATTATTGTGTATGATTTAAATTTTATGGAGATGGGCGGTTCTGTGGAAGAAGCTGTTACAAAATTACAAAATATAGGTCATAAATATATTGATTTACATAAAGAGATTATAGGTAATATTAGTGCTGTTTATTCTATCACAGATAAAGTAAAAAAAATAAGGGAAAAAATTATTGAGGATAAAGTTGATATTTTAGTTGGTATGCATACTCGTCCAGAATATAATTTTTTATTTACAACTAGAACAGCTCCGAAACAGGTATATTGGTCACATGGTAACTATGCTTATGATTTAGAAAATATTGATCTAAAAATAGGGCATTTCCTTTCAACAGAAGCAGTAGAAAAGTATGGATTTAAAAGTTTTGAATTTTCCTATGCAAAAGATCTTCTTGATCCAGATATTGATTTCAATGAAGTTGAAAAAATTAAAAAATCTTATGGAAAAGAGAAGATTATTTTAGGAACTATTGGTCGTGTTTTAAAAATGAACTCTATTGAATATCTACAAAGTATTATTTCTGTTATGCAAGAAAATGAAGATACGATATATTTGGCTTGTGGAAGTGGAAACACAAAAGAAATTGTAGAGAAAATTACAAGTATTGATGAAAATATTTTAAAGCGTTTCTTTTTTCTTGGGCATATTGATGCTCATCTTTATGGACATGTTATAGATATATTTCCAGATACCTTTCCAGATCATCAAGGAACATCGAAAGTAGAGTTTGCTGCAAAAGGAAAACCTACAGTTGTCATGATGGATGACATAAATCAACAGAGATATCACGAAGGTAATTTTACTAATCTAAAAAATATTATTGTTAATAAGCTGGGAACAGAAAATTATCCTATTAATACCGTGTTAAAATATAGTTTGTTACTCAAAAATCTTATCAAAGATCAAAAATTCCGAGATGAGTGTGCACAATTTAATAAAAAAGCATATGCACAAAGATATATAAATTTAGATTCTTCTAATTCATTTATTTCATTAATTGAAAGTTCATTATGATATTAGATAAAGCACTCCCCTTATATCTTGATGATAATCATCCAATGATTGCCTTGACATTAAAACAGAGACATTCTTTATTGGAATATAGGCATAAAATAGATTCTCAGGAATATAGATTAATTCCAAATCTGTGTCTTTGTGGAAATAGGAATGAACAAAAAGATATAGTACTTTCAGAAAAAGACAGGTATGGATTATCTATGACTTTTAAAATATGCACAGATTGTGGTTTGATACGAACAGATCCAATTTTAGATGAACAATCGCTATTGGATTTTTATCAATATTTATATACTAATATATATAGAAATATTGGTTATGAAGAATTTTTTAAAAAGCAGTATACGAGAGGACAAAAGTTTTATAAGTTATTAAAGCAATTAGATATAGTAGATAAAGTCAATACTATTGTTGAAGTTGGTTGTGGTATGGGAGGGATACTCCAAGTATTCAGAGAAACAAAGATCGAAACAATAGGATATGATTATGGAATTGAATATCTCAAGTATGGTAGAGAAAAGGGTTTGAATTTAGTTTATGGAGGTTTTAATGAGGTGCAGAATAATAAATATGACTTGATTATTTTAAGTCATATTTTAGAGCATGCATCTGATCCATTAAAAATGATACAAGATAGTGTATTAAAAATAAAAAAAGGTCAATATATATTAATAGAAATTCCAAGTATATTAAATCAAGAGACACAAAAGGTATTTCACCATTATTTTCAACAAGCACATACTTTTCATTTTTATAAGGACTATTTAATTGATTTATTTGATACTTTAAAATTAAAAATTATATATTGCAATGAAGAATCAGTTTTTATTCTTCAAAAGCAAAGTCAAAGTATGGATAATAAAATATCTGCAATAAAAAGAGATATTACAACAAATGAAATAGAAATATTGATAAAAAAATTACAATTTGCTAAAAAATTAAGTCATGAACTTTATTTAAAAAGATGTTTAGTTCATGAAAACTAATGTTATAGAATATAAAAAATGTATTATATGTACTAGTAATGAACCAAAGATAGTATATTCATGGAAAAAAAATTATTATAATCCTGATAAATATGAAACTTGTAGTTGGGATGCTAGATATAACTTAGCTTTTAATATTGTTAGATGTAAAAAATGTAAGCATATGTATACATACCCTTCAATTAAAAAAGAATTTTTATCCAATGTTTATCCCCAAGATTTGATTAATAATAATGTAAAACCTTCAGAACTGAAGAGTGATAAAAAATTTCTACCCATAATAAACATTATTTCTAAATATAAAGATTCTAAAAATGATTTAATAGTAGATATTGGAACAAGGTATGGAACATTACCATATATGTTAAGACAGATGGATAATGATAGTTTAGGTCGAAAATTATATAGAAAAAAGTGGTATTACTATCAATCTGCAGCACATATGCATTATTTTGATAGAAGAAGTTTGGAAAACTTATTAAAGAAATATGGATATAAGATAATTTTAATTCAAAAACCATCATTCTTCCGCAATATACAGCTTTTTTTTCGGCAGATTTTTATGAAGAAAAGAACAGTAAAATTTAATAATGGTAAGTTCCATTATCTGAATGAAAGAAAAAAACTAAGAGATATTTATACATATATAGTAGTTAAGGAATAAGATGTCTGATACGGGTAATATAGATAAATTATATTTAATTCATGAAATTGAAAAGAGATTTCACCCTCAAACTTGGAAGATAGATGATATTGAAATATGGCCACTTATTAGAGTTTCATTAGGTGCTAATTTAGTTAAGGGAGTTGAATCTCCTATAAAATATAAAAAACGAAATCAATCTTTTCATAATAGTGAATTTCAAAGCGCTGATATACTTTTTTTAACTAATGATGTCTTAAAAAGAAAGATTAATGATAAGTGGTTTGATTCTTTAATAACGCCAATAGCCATTGAAGCAAAAAAGCATAATTTGAGAACATTAAGTTTAGAATATTTAAATAGTAATAATGGTTTTTTTAGAGAAGTTCCTGAATTTGATTATTATTTTTTAGAAAATTTTAATGATGATGTTATTGATAAAGTTTCCATAGAAAACTTGAAATGGGATACATTTGAAGATTTTTTGCTATTTATAGAGCAGAACTTACCAGATATTCAAAAACCATCAATTGAAAAAACAGTAGCTAAGTATCTGAAAATTAAAGAGATATCCAAAAAATTTGAAAACATTTTAGAAAGATGTAATCCAAAAATCATAATGATGGTTCCATCATATAATGAATATGGATTTGCTTTAACTTTAGCGGCCAAAAGAAAATCTATTCCTTGTGTTGATATTCAACATGGTTTTTTTAGTACAGAACATTTTGCCTACTCTAAATGGATTAATATTCCAAAAAATGGTTATAAGCTATTACCCGACTATTATTGGTCTTGGAATGAAGAGAGTAAAGATATAATTGAAAATTGGGGAGTTTCAGCACATAAAAGCTTAATTGGCGGGCATCCTTTATATAACTATTTAACATTGAATCATCAAAATGAAGATAAAGAGTATACTATTTTATATTCTATACAGCCTAAACCTTATTTCAATAAAGAAGAGATTATAAAATTAATTAAAAATAGTAGTAGTAATTATAGATGGATAATAAAACTTCATCCAACGATGAATCTAGATAAAAAAGAGTTAGAAAATTATTTTGGTGATAAAGTTATTGTAGAATGTGGTAATACTAATTTATTGGAATTATTAACAGTAGTAGACTTACATGTAACAAAACATTCAAGTACAGCAATTGAAGCAGCATCGGTTGGGGTAGCAACAATTTTTTTAGATAAAAATGCTATACATATGTTTAAAGAATTAATAGATTCAAATTGGGCTATTTATAAAGAAGATTATGAATCTTTTGAAAGTGCTATACAGTCTTTAAAGAAATTATCTCAAAAGACTAGCAAAAGTCTAATTCAAAAAAAGAGTATCTCTGTAATGTTAAAGGAGTTTAATTTATTATGATATTTGATAATGATTTGAAAAGTTTAAAACGTAATGGTTATTTACTTATAAAAAATATTTTTACAGAAAAAGAAGTTATTGAGCTACGAAATAAGTCACTAGAATATTTTTCAAATGATAACAATCACTTTGTATATCATAATTGTGGAAAAGTTTTACCAAATGCTTTTGAATACTTTCAAGATTTACGAAGTGTATTAAATAATAAAGTTGTCTCTCTTGCTAAAGAACTACTCGGTAATGATATTTATTATATTTACCATAGTGATTTACATTACAATATGTTTAATAACTGGCATAGAGATTTATCTGATCAATATATAGATGGTTTTAATACTTTACAAACATTCACAAAAGCTAAAATCTATAAAATAGCTATATATCTTCAAGATCATTCATCTGATAATAGAGGTCTTTCTCTTATTCCAAAATCACATAACACATTTGATGAAAAAAATTTTGAAGATGAGTTGACTATTCATCCAAACATGGGAGATATTATTATCTTTGATCAAAGACTTATGCATAAAGGTGATCGAATAGATCCAGAAAGTGTAGAGGTGTGCAAATGGATAGAGCAAAATAGCTCTAATATCGATGAAGATAAGTTTAAATACTTTAAAACTAAGAGAGAAAAGATAGATAGTACAAAACTATCTGTCTTTTTTGGTATAGGATATAGTGATGAAATTACTAAAGAGTTTGCTAAAGCAACCATAAGAAGACAAAATATACAAAATAATGTGAAAGATTATCAAATATCTATTGAATTTAAAAGATATTTAAATGATATTGGCTTACCTGCATTAGATCTAGAGGGAGATAAATGAAGTTCGCATTAGTAGGATGTGGAAGAATAGCAAAAAGGCATTCTGAATTACTTGGATACTCTAAAATTGATAATGCAGAGTTAGTAGCAGTGTGCGATATTGTTGAATCAAAAGCGAAGATAATTGCAAATAGATTTGATATCCCATATTATACAAGTATGGATGAGATGATGTTAAATGAAGAGATTGATGTAGTTTCTGTTTTAACTGAAAGTGGTAATCATGCAAAACATGTAGTAAATTTAGCTAAATATGGGAAACATATAATTGTAGAAAAACCGATGGCATTGACATTGGAAGATGCGGATGCAATGATAAAAGCTTGCGATAAATATAATTGTAAATTATTTGTGATAAAACAAAATAGATTTAATTTGCCAATTGTTAAATTAAAAGAGGCTATAGATAGTAATCGCTTTGGTAAACTAGTTCTTGGTACAGTACGAGTGCGATGGTGTAGAAAACAAGATTATTATGATCAAGACTCATGGCGGGGAACTTGGTCTATGGATGGAGGAGTCTTGACAAATCAGGCTAGTCACCATATAGATTTGTTAGAATGGATGATGGGAGATGTTGAAAGTGTTTTTGCAAAAAGTACAACTTCTTTAGTCAATATTGAAGCTGAAGATACTGCAGTAGTAACTTTGAAGTTTCTAAATGGAGCGTTAGGTATTATTGAGGCTACAACAGCAACAAGGCCCAAAGATTTAGAAGGCTCTATCTCTATTCTTGGGGAAAAAGGAAGTGTTGAGGTTGGTGGTTTTGCTGTCAATAGAATGTTACATTGGAATTTTGTAGATAACCAGGATATTGATACTGATATATTGGAGAAGTTTTCAACAAATCCTCCAGATGTATATGGGTATGGGCATAAAGAGTATTATAAACATGTGGTGGATAGTATTTTACATAATAAACAACAGCTTGTTGATGGACTTGAGGGAAGAAGAAGCTTAGAACTTATCTCTGCAATATATGAATCAATTGAAACTTCAAAAGAAGTTTTTTTGAGATTTAAACCTTCTAAATGTAAATTAGGTCATCAGTAGTGAAAATTGTACATATAATATCTATTGGAGTTAATGGAGGTGAGAATATACTCCAAAAATATTTGAATTATATTGATATTTATAAAAAATTTGGACTTTCATATAAACTTATAGTCATATCACCATTATCTTTAAAGGTTGATACTATATGCAATAATAATGTTGTTTTTATTCAAAAACAAACGACTACTCAAAAATGTTTTTTGAAAAGATTATGGCTTCAATCAATGGAAACTCTATCTCAATTTTTGGATAGAGAAGAGTACTCGCATATAATTTTACGATTAGACTTTATAGATAAAAATCTTTTAAATTTTATAGAAAAATATAATCCTATTTTAGAGTATCCTACCCCACCATTAGAAAAGACATTACAAGGGAAAGACTTTTATGATAAGCTTGCTCAAAAATATAATCTTCAAGCATTAATGAAATCAAAATTCAATATAACTGTTATAGATGTTAATTATAAAAATAGTTATATATTTCATAATAGTTTATATGATCAACATAATGAAAAAAATAATTTTAAAATAGGTAATACAATAAACGTATTGTTTATGTCTTCGAAATATGGGCTAGATGAGTATAATGGATATGATAGGTTTTTACGTGGGCTGGAGGAATACTTAAAAAATAATGATGATTATCAATTTAAATTTTATATAGCAGGTAATGATAAAGAAGGATTTGAATCTATGTTGTTACCAACTATAGTACAAAAAGTAAAAATAGAATATCTCGGATTTAAAACTATAAAAGAGTTGAATCAAATTATAGAGGATATAGATCTTGGTTTAAATGATTTAGGTTTTCATCGAAAAGGTTTGAGTGTTGCAAATACTTTGAAAACTATAGATTTTCTTGGATGGAATTTACCTTTTATTGTTTCTCATAATGACGTTAATGTAAAATTAGATCAGAAGTATTTTTTAAAAGTAGATGAAAACGATACAGCGATCAATATTGAAGATGTTATATCTTTTTTGTTAAATTTTAATAGCGCAGTAGCAAAGCAAATGAGAGAGCAAAAAAAGAGTATAACACTACAAAAACGTGTACAAGACTTTATTTCATTTTTACAAGAGAGATGATATGTATAACATAGAAGATTTAAACTTTATGGTTTCTCTTTATTGCCCGGGAAAGTGTAAAAATTGTAATATTTGGCAATATGATAAACAAGAAATTACTCAAAACGAATTAGATATAGATCTATTTGAAACAGTTTTACAATCTAGTGTACTTCAAAATATAAAATATTTTGATTTAACAGCAGGAGAATCCCAGTTATCAGAAAAATATGTAGATGTAGTTAAATTGATAGCAAAATATTTCCCAAATGCCATGATTCATACAAATATTAGTGGA
>Ga0256843_1002677_pt1 | contig 12852 bp, 15 predicted proteins | sample AlvinellametaG_FD_191572 | JGI IMG/M metagenome (GOLD analysis project Ga0256843, IMG submission 191572) | Pompeii worm associated microbial communities from hydrothermal vent at the East Pacific Rise, Pacific Ocean - Alvinella | ecosystem: Host-associated > Annelida > Integument > Unclassified ... | reverse complement strand
CAGATTTAAAGATATAAACGATATGTATGGACATGCTATTGGCGATGAGATTATTAAATTAACAGCAAAGACAATTAGTGGATTATTACGAACATCTGACATATTTGCAAGAATGGGAGGAGAAGAGTTTGCAGCTGTTCTTCCTGGTACTTCTAAAAGAGGAGCTGTACAAGCAGCAAAAAATATAAAAAATGCTATTAACAATCTAATTTATGAAACAAAACAAAAACAAAAAATCTCTTTTACTATCAGTATTGGTATTGCTTTGTTACAACCAACTGATGCAGATATTGAAGTGATTTTACATAGAGCTGATTTAGCTTTATATGAAGCGAAACAAAAGGGAAGAAATAAGGTAATTTTATATAAAAAAGAGAAGTAGTATAAAAATATTTTACACTACTTTTTTTATATAAATCTAGCTAAACTAAATCTACCCCTTTTTCACCTTGAGTAATTTGACCAATAATATATCCATCTGTATTTTTTAATACCTCATCTACATTACTTGGATTTACAACAAAAATCATACCAACACCCATATTAAAGGCTCTAAACATCTCAGATTCTTCAACATGCTTTGACATTAGTTCAAAAATTGGTAAAACTCTTATATCCTCTTTATTTACTACTGCTTTTAAATTATCTGGTAATACTCTTGGAAGATTTTCAACTATTCCCCCACCAGTAATATGAGCCAATGCATTTATATATTGTTTATTCTTTTTAAACTCATCCACATAGATTCTAGTTGGTTCAAGCAAAGTATCAATTAATGGTTTACCATTAAAATCATCCTCAAATTTCATACCCAATTTATCAAATAGAAGTTTTCTTACTAAACTAAACCCATTTGAATGAATACCACTACTTGGTAATGCAATTAGAATATCTCCATCTTTTACCTCATCAACTCTGTTCATCTCAGATTTCTCTGCAATACCTACACAAAAACCTGCAAGATCAAAATCTCCATCACTGTACATACCTGGCATCTCTGCAGTTTCTCCACCAATCAATGCACATTGTGATTGAATACATCCTTGAGCTATACCTTTTACAACAGCAGTTGCTTCTTCAACCTCAAGCTTTGCTGTAGCATAGTAATCCAAGAAAAATAAAGGCTCTCCAAAATTACAAATTAAATCATTTGAACACATTGCAACCAAATCAATACCAACAGTATCAAACTTTTTACTCTCTATTGCTAATTTTAATTTTGTTCCAACACCGTCAGTTCCTGCTAATATTACAGGTTCTTTATATCCAGTAGGTAGCTCAAAAGCTCCTGCAAAAGATCCAATCCCTCCCAATACTCCAGGGATCATTGTTGATTTTACATGTGGCTTGATATTCTCTACAAAACTATTTCCTGCATCAATATCAACTCCAGCATCTTTATATGAAATAGTACTCATTATGCACCTTCTTGAGGAAGATCACATTTTTTTGTAATTATACATAAAGGACAAAAGTTTGTAGCTCCTGCAATTAATGGAATTACTCCTAAATAGAACCAAGGGTTACCTAAAATAAAACCTGTAGCAATCAACCCTGTTCCTAATATTATTCTAAAGACTCTACAAAATGATCTAATTTTGTTATAATTCATATATATCCTTCAATTTAATTTTTTAATTCATTGTAATTTAAAAATTCTGTGGTATTATAGCAAATAATTAACTAATACAATATAAAAAGAAAGGCTAAATAAATATGGCAAACCTAAACAACAAAAACTTTTCACTTAATGAGATGATGGTACATATCCCATTATGTACACATAAAGAACCTAAAAAAATTTTAGTGGCAATGGATGTAGATGAAGAGTTTAAAAATGAGATGAACAAACATACTGTAGAAGTGGAATATACAAACTTAGATTCTTTAAAATCTAAAAATGATCAAGAATTTGATATAATAATACTTGGTAAAAATGATATTGACGATATGCTTATGGCAAATATTAATAAAATTTTAAAATCTGATGGTGTTTTGGCTATGATAACTTCAAGCTATCATAAAGATGAACAAAAATTAAAATCAGATTTAACACTTTTGGGTAAAAGTTTTTGGATTGTTATGCCATTCTCTTTTGGTCACACTTATGCAATACTTGCGTCAAAAAAATATCATCCAACAGCAGATATAAATCTTCAAAGATCAGATCTTCTTGATGATTTAAACTATTACTCAACAGAGGTACATTTGAGTTCATTTGTATTCCCTGCATATATACATAAAGGCTTGACAAACATTGCAAAACGATAACTTCACACATGCAATCGCTCTTACTGGTGGAATAGCTACTGGTAAGAGTACCGTAGGTAATCTTTTTAAACTTCACGGTTTTTTAACAATAGATGCAGATAAAATTGCACACACTTTACTTGATCTTTATCATAAAGATATTGCTGATCTATTTGGTGATAAATATATCAAAGATCAAAAGGTTCAACGAAAAATCTTGGGAGAGTTAATCTTCAATAATGAACAAGAGAAAAAAAAACTTGAACAGTTTATCCATCCAAAAATTAAAGAACAAATAATCAAAGAGGCTAAAATTTTTGAGGAGCAACAAAAACCATACTTCATAGATATACCACTTTTCTTTGAAACAAACAATTATAAAATTGATAAATCTTTAGTGGTTTATACACCATTAGATATACAAATTCAAAGACTAATGAGTAGAGATAATATTTCAAAAGAGGAAGCTCTTATAAAAATAAATAATCAAATGAGTATTGAAGATAAAAAATCAAAAGCCTCAATGATAATAGATAATAGTAAAAATTTAAAACATCTTCAAAAAGAGGTAGAAAGAGTTGTAAAGGAACTAAAATGACTTATAGTAAATATAGTGCAAGTGGTAATGATTTTGTAATATTTCATACATTTATTAATAAAGATTATTCACAAGAAGCACTTAAATTATGCGATAGACAAAACGGTATTGGTGCTGATGGCTTAATCGTATTGGTTCCACATGATGATTATGACTTTCAATGGCTATTTTATAATAGTGATGGCAGTGTTGCAAGCATGTGTGGAAATGGTACAAGAGCTTGTGCCCATTACGCAGTAAATAATAATCTAGCTTCTAATAATTTATCATTTCTAACTGGTGCAGGTGTAATTAACTGCATAGTTGAGGATGATATTGTACAAACACAAATGACAAAACCTATTGTATTAAAAGAGCCGTTTGAACAATATGGATTAACTTGGTTTTTAATAGATACAGGTGTTCCTCATTTGGTAACCATTGTTGATAATTTGGATATATACAATAAAGAGTTAGCATCAAAAATGAGATATGAATACAATGCAAATGTAAATTTTGCAAAAATTAAAGATAATGAGATATTTGTAAGAACATATGAAAGAGGAGTTGAAGATGAGACTCTTGCATGTGGGACAGGGATGGTAGCTTGTTTCTTACGAGCAAATCAATTAAATTTAGTTACAAATGAAGTATTTGTATACCCTAAAAGCAAAGAGCAATTAACAATAAGCAAAAAAGATGGTCAAATATATTTTAAAGGTAAAGTTGTAAAGGTATTTGATACATGCGTATAAATAAATTTCTTTTATTTATCTATTTTAGTACAGTTTTAAATGCTACAGGTTTACCAAAAGAGTATTATAAAATAAAAGATACAAAACAAAAAACAACTGCTTTTTTTAACTACCTTTACCCTTTGGTTGTTGAATCAAATAATAATATTCTAAAACAAAGAGAGTTTGTAAAAAATTATCTAACTAATCTTAAAAAACCTGTAGATACCTCAACTCCTGAATATAAAAAACTTTTAGAATTAGCACAAAAATATAAAATTAAAGAGAAAGATTTATATAACTTGTCAAAATATTTAAAAAAAATAGATACAGTTTCACCTTCAATGGTTCTTGCTCAAGCTGCAGTTGAAAGCAACTGGGGAAAAAGTAGATTTACAAAAGAGGCAAATAATATATTTGGACAATGGACATACAAAGGCAAAGGTTTAATTCCTAAAAGAAGACGATCTGGACACAAACACAAAATCAAACTTTATAACTCTTTGGAGGAATCTATACAAGGTTATATGGAACTTCTAAATAAAGGGACTGCTTATAAAAAGTTTAGAACAATTAGGCAAAGTTTTTCAAAACAAAATTTGGCACCAAATGGATTGGTATTATCACAAACAATGGTAAATTATTCTGGTATTGGAAGGAAATATCTAAAAATATTAAGATCGGTTATAAGAAAATACAATCTTCAAAAATTTGATAAATTATATTATGGGGAAAATAAAAATAAAAAATAGTGACTTTTTAAATATCACTATTTTCCATAAGTTTTGATTGATAGTCTGCTATTAGGGGATCGATTATCTCATCAAATAATCCATCATTCATAATAGCTTCCAAACGATATAATGTCAAGTTTATTCTATGGTCACTTATTCGACCTTGTGGATAATTGTAAGTTCTAATTCTTGCACTTCTATCCCCACTTCCTACTTGCTCTTTTCTACTTGCACCCTCTTTTTCCATCTGCTCTTGCATCTGAAGATCGTTAAGTCTTGCTTTTAGAACTTTCATAGCTTTTTCTTTATTTTTATGTTGAGACTTTTGATCCTGATTTGTTACAACTATCCCACTTGGCAAGTGTGTGATTCTCACAGCAGAGTCTGTTGTATTTACAGACTGTCCTCCACAACCACTTGAACGCATAACATCTATTTTAAGGTCATTTGGATCAATTTCTATTTCTACATCATCAACTTCAGGCATCACTGCAACTGTAATAGCTGAAGTGTGAACTCTACCTTGAGATTCAGTTGCTGGAACTCTTTGAACTCTATGAACTCCACCTTCAAATTTAAATCTTGAATATACATCATCACCTTTAAATAAAGCAACCATCTCTTTATATCCACCTGATTCAGATTCACTTGAGTTCATAATCTCAACTTTCCAGCCTCTGTTTTCTGCATATCGTACATATGCTCTAAATAGATCCCCTACAAACAGTGCGGCTTCATCTCCACCAGTACCTGCTCGAAGTTCTATAAATATATTTTTATCATCATTTGGATCTTTTGGAACCATAAGTATTTTAATCTGTTCTTCTAATTCAGTTTTTCTAGGTTCTAACTCTTTTAACTCTTCTTTTGCTAAATCACCTAACTCTTTGTCTTCTAATAATATTCTATTTTCTTCAATGTCATTAATTATTTGAATATACTCTTTTGAAGCATTAACAATTGGTTCAAGACTAGATTGCTCTTTTGATAACTCTGTCATTCTTTTTATATCACTTAAGATATCAGGAGAAACCAATGATTCATTTATCTCATTATATCTATTGATAAATATTTGAAGTTTGTCTTGTAACATTTAATTTTCCTTATGATTAGTTGTACGAATATGTACGAATTAGAACAGAATAAATAAAAGGCTACACAATTTTGTATAGCCTAATAGATAATTGTTAATATTTATATTATAGAGCGTTAACTTTTGCTTGTAATCTACTTACTTTTCTTGCAGCATTACCTTTTTTGATAATGTTTTTACTTACACAGTGGTGGAAGTATCTATTTGCAGTTTTCATAGCTTCAGTTGCTTTTTCTTTATCAGCAGCTTCTACTGCTTCTAATACGCTTTTTGTAATATTTTTAATTCTAGCTTTATAGAATTTATTTCTTTCTGTTTTTACTAATGTTTGCTTTGCTCTTTTTGCAGCAGATTTATGATTTGCCATAATTAATTAACCTCTTTATAAAATTTTTAAGGGTAGAATACTACTAAAAGTTTGTTTAAAGTTAGTTTAAGCATAATATAAATTTAAAGGTTTTTTATGAAATTGTTTGGTACAGATGGAGTAAGAGGAAAAGCAGGAGAGTTTTTAGATGTAATCACAGCAGTAAAATTAGCAAAAGCTGCTGGATTATATTTTAAAAAGAATTCTTCAAGAAAAAGCAATAAAATCCTGTTAGGAAAAGATACTAGAAGAAGTGGTTATATGATTGAAAATGCACTTGTTGCTGGTTTTACATCTGTTGGTTATCATGTAATTCAAGTAGGACCTATGCCAACTCCAGCTATTGCATACTTAACTGAAAGTATGCGATGTGATGCAGGTATTATGCTAAGTGCTAGTCATAATCCCTTTGAAGACAATGGTGTAAAATTTTTCAATTGTAGTGGAGACAAATTAAGTTCCAATGCCGAACAGGAGATTGAAGATATATATTTTAATACTGACTTACTTCAAGAAAATCAGTGTACAGGGAAAAACATAGGTTCAGCAAAAAGGATTGATGATGTTATAGGAAGGTATATTGTTTCTATTAAATCATCATTTCCAAAAGAGTTATCTCTAGAAGGTACTAGAATCGTGCTTGATTGTGCAAATGGTGCAGCATATAAAGTTGGTCCAACTATTTTAGAAGAACTTGGAGCAGATGTAATTACAGTACATAATAAACCAAACGGATATAATATCAATGAAAATTGTGGAGCACTACACCCAACTGAACTTGGTAAACTTGTGCAACAATACAGAGCTGATATTGGTATAGCTTTAGATGGAGATGCAGATAGGCTTGTTGTTGTTGATGAAAAGGGTGATGTAGTTGATGGAGACAAACTTCTTGGAGCTTTATGTCTATCTTTACATAAAAACAATCAGCTTATTGGAAATGCTTGTGTTGCAACAGTTATGAGTAATAAAGCTCTTGAAGATTACTTGGCAAAAGAAAATATTAAACTAATAAGAACCGATGTGGGTGATAAAAATGTACTAGAAGCTATGAAAACTAAAAATATAAACTTTGGAGGGGAGCAAAGTGGACATATTATATTTAGTGATGTGGCAAAAACAGGTGATGGGCTTGCTAGTGCACTTCAAGTTTTAGCACTATTAATTCAAAGTAAACAAAAAGCTAGTATTGCATTAAATCCATTTACACTATATCCTCAAGTATTAAAAAATATCAAAGTATCACAAAAGATTCCGTTGGATCAGATTGATGGTCTTGAAAATATTTTAAAACCTATTAGAGAAAAAGGGCTAAGAGATCTAATAAGATACTCAGGAACTGAAAATAAACTCCGTGTTTTAATTGAGGGTAAAAATAAAAAAGATGTAAATAGTGCAATTACTACTCTTGAAGATTTTTTTAAAAAGGCTTTAGCATAAACAATAAAGCTTTATATCTCAAAGCAATAGGATTATTTATAATCTTATTTACTCTTGACCAATATATCAAATTTATATTTGTCAATAACTGGGAATGGAACAGCTCATGTATCTCCTTGGTTTTAGCATATAACTATGGTGTTGCTTTTTCTATGTTCTCTTTTCTTCAAGAGTATTTAAAATATATACAAATATCTATATTTATAATTGGAATTATCTACTTATATCTTAATAAAGAACTTATAATCACCTATATATACCCAATAACTTTACTATTTGCTGGGGGGCTAAGTAATATACTAGATAGATTTATTCATGGAGCTGTAGTTGATTATATCTATTGGCACTGTGGATTTGATTTTGCAATATTTAATCTTGCAGATATTTTAATCGATCTGGCTATTGCTTTAATTTTCTATATAAACTACAAAAAAAGCAAACAAAACACTTAACCACTTTCTTAGATATTTTTTTGTATAATCATCTGTTTTATATAAATAAATTTAATCTAATAAAAAAGGTTTTATATGCTTTTAACACCAGGTCCAACACCTGTACCAGAATTTGTTCGTACAGCGATGTCAGATATTACTATTCATCATCGAACTCCAGAATTTGAAGCTATATTTGAGAATACAAGAAACTCTCTTCTAAAACTACTTGGTATGCCACAATGTGTAATATTGGCATCTAGTGGAACTGGAGCTATGGAAGCTTGTATTACAAACTTGTGCCACAAAAAAGCACTTACTATAAACTCAGGGAAATTTGGAGAGCGTTTTGGAAAAATTTGTGATGCATTTAATATTGAAAAAACTGAATTAAAATATGATTGGGATACACCTGCATCAATTGATGATATTATAAATACTATAAAAAATGACAATGAAATTGATGCTATATTTATTCAAATATGTGAAAGTGCTGGAGGGTTAAGACACCCTGTTGAGCAAATAGCAAAACAGATAAAAAATATCAATCCTGATATTATGATTGTTGCAGATGGAATTACTGCAGTTGGTGTTGAAAAAATTGATACAACAAATATCGATGCATTAATTACAGGTAGCCAAAAAGCATTAATGCTGCCTCCAGGATTATCTATGATTGGATTTAGTAATGATGCCGTATCTAAAATAGAAAAAAAACCAGCTGGTTATTATTTTAATCTTTTAAGTGAAATTAAAAAACAAAAAACAAATACAACTGCATATACTGCAGCTACAACTTTAATAATTGGTTTAGGATCAATTCTTGAACATATTGAAAATATTGGTTTTGATAATCTTTATAGTAAAACTGCCCTTAGAGCTAAAGCTACGCAAGAAGCGCTTAAAGCTATTGGAGAGAAGATATATCCAAAGACTCCAGCAAATGCAATGACGGCAATATATAGTGAGAATTCTAATGAGATTAGAAAAATATTAAAAACAAAATACAATGTTAATATTGCTGGTGGACAAGACCACCTAAAAGGTAAGTTATACAGAATAAACCACATGGGTTTAGTTGAAGATTATGAAGCTGCATGGGTTGTTAATGCAATTGAGTTAGCATTAGATCAACTCAAAATCAGAACATTTGACGGTACTGCTTCAAAAGTATTTTCTCAAATTATGTTTAAAGAGGCAAAATAATGGTCTTTGAGCATGAGATACCACAAGGGAGCCGTTTATATTTTGGAAAAACTGCAAAAAATAAACGGGCTTTAGAAAATAAAGTAAGTCAAATATTTATTGATAATAATTTTGAAGAGATAGTAACTCCAAATTTTTCATTTACTCAACACCAAAGTGTAAATGATATTTCAACTTTAATAAATACATTTGATCAAGATAATACAAATTTAAATTTAAGAGCAGACAGTACTTTGGATGTTGTAAGAATTATTACAAAAAGATTAGGAAGAACAACATCTCACAAAAAATGGTTCTATATCCAACCTGTATTTACATACCCTTCAACTGAACATTATCAAATGGGATGTGAATATATAGATCATGAAAATATAAATGATATTATAGATCTTGCTACAAAAGTTATCTCAACACTTGATATTAAACCAGTTTTACAAATATCAAATATCAATATACCAAGATTATTAAGCAAACATCTAGATATTGATGAAAATATACTAAAAAATGGTGATATATCTAAACTGTACAAATTAGATATATCTTGGTTAACTCAATTATTAGAAGTGATAAAATTGGAAGATTTACAAAAACTTATGAAAAATAGTGATATTCCAAAAGAGATTTTAGAAGAGTTAGAGATTTTAGAAAATACAGTAAAAAATACAAATTATTCTAATATTGTAGTTGCACCATTATATTATGCACTATTACCATATTATGATGGAATATATTTTAGAGTTATAAATGACAATTTAACAATTGCAAAAGGTGGAAGCTATCACAGTGAAGGTATTAATTCATTGGGATTTGCATTATATACAGATAATTTATTAAAAGTTTTAGAGGATTAAGAAGATGAGTAAAGCAGATTTAATTGTAGGGATTCAATGGGGTGATGAAGGAAAAGGTAAAATTGTAGATAGATTAGCAATGGACTATGACTATGTATGTAGAAGTCAAGGTGGACATAATGCTGGTCATACAATTTGGGTAGATGGTGTAAAATACGCACTTCATCTAATCCCATCTGGAGTTTTAAACCCAAAAGCTATAAATATTATAGGTAATGGTGTAGTATTAAGCCCTGAATCAATAATTAAAGAGATGGAACAATTTGAAAATTTAGAAGGTAGATTATTTATAAGTGACAAAGCACATTTAAATCTTCCTTATCATGCACTTATTGATCAAGCAAGAGAGAAATTAAAAGGTGATAAAGCTATTGGTACTACAGGTAAAGGGATCGGTCCTGCATACTCTGATAAGATCAATAGAATTGGACATAGAGTTGGTGAACTTTTAAATCCTAAAAAATTAACAACTACAATTTTAGATTATTTTGAACAAAATAAGGCAATCTTTGATGTACTAGAGGTTGAAGTACCAAAAGAGCAAGAGTTATTAGAGCTGTTAGTTTCATATAATCAAGATCTTGCACCTTATATAACAAATACTACAAATATGGTATGGAAAGCTCTAGAAGATGATAAAAAAGTTCTTCTTGAGGGAGCTCAAGGTACTATGCTTGATATTGACCATGGAACATACCCATTTGTAACAAGTTCAAATACTGTAAGTGCTGGAGCATGTACAGGGCTTGGAGTTAATCCAAAACAAATAGGGCAAATTACAGGTATAGTTAAAGCATACTGTACACGAGTTGGTAATGGACCATTTCCTACAGAAGATTTTGGACCAGATGGGGACAAAATGGCAGATGTAGGTAAAGAGTTTGGAACAACTACAGGTAGAAAAAGAAGATGTGGTTGGTTTGATGCAGTTGCAGTAAAATATGCTTCTAAATTAAATGGTTGTGATCAATTATCACTAATGAAACTTGATGTATTAGATGGTTTTAAGAAAATTAAAATCTGTGTAGCATATGAAGTAGATGGAGAAAAACTTGATTATGTACCAAGTAACCTTGACAATGTTAGACCAGTTTATGAAGAGGTTGATGGTTGGGATAGCGTTGTAGGTTGTCAAGAGTTTGATCAATTGCCACAAACTGCAAAAGATTATATTGAAAAAATTGAACAACTAACACAAACAAAAGTAGGAATTATTTCTACTAGTCCAGATAGACACGATACAATCATAAGGGATTAATATGAGATTAAAATTACAACATGCAGCATATCTATCAAGAAAAATTACAAAAGATTTAATAAATTGTGATTTTGTAGAGATAAGAAGAGATAAAAATGCAATTGCAGCACAAATTCAAGATATGATTGAAGAGGATATAGATAAAGAGTTAGCTTTAGATGAGAGAGTTGCTGAGATCCTTGATAATCAAGAGGAAAGCATAGAGTTTTATAATGCAGATTATAGACAACTTTTCTGGATGACTAAAAAAAGATTATCAAATGAATTCCATGTAATCTTAAATAATGAAGATAGATTTAAAAATATTGCACATAATATCTCAGGATATTTATGGGATGAAGATTATATCCACTTTACAGTATCTGAGAATTTAGTCAACAATGTAATATATAATGCTATTGAAGAGTTTATGCACGGATTTGAAGAAGCTGATGAAATTGTATATGAAAAAATTAAACACTACAAAAGAAAGTTAATACCAGGAACTGAAGAGTATGATTTAATCTATCAAAGATTATATGAAGAAGAATTGGTAAGAAAGGGATTGATATAATGCAAAAAGTTTGGATTTATATAGAAAATGGTATATTTCTAGAAGCTCACTCTTTTGGAGCTACAGGTACAAGTGTTGGTGAAATTGTATTTAATACATCATTAACTGGTTATCAAGAGATAATTACAGATCCAAGTTATGCAGGACAATTTGTAACATTTACTATGCCTCAAATTGGTATAGTTGGGGTAAATGATGATGATATGGAAAGTAGTTCTGCACATTGTAAAGGTGTACTTGTAAGAGAATATAACAATGAATACTCTAATTTTAGAGCACAAGATACTTTACATAATCTTTTAGAGAAAAACAATGTAATTGGTATATGTGATATTGATACAAGATATCTAACTAAAATGATTAGAAATCAAGGTGCTATGATGATGATAGCATCAACTGAAATTTCAAATAAAGAAGAGTTAGCAAAAATATTAAGTCAATCACCAAGAATTGAAGATATCAACTACATAAAAGAGGTATCAACTAAAGAATCTTATATTCATAAAAATGGCGCTTGGAACCATAATAAACTAGCATATAATCCTGCAGTTATGAGTGATAAAAAGATTGTTGCTATTGATTTTGGTATTAAAAGAAATATTCTAAATGAATTAGTAGAGTCTGGTCTTGAAGTTGAAGTAGTTCCAAGTGATTTTAAAGCGCAAGATTTAATAACAAGATACAATAATAAAGAAATTGGTGGTATATTTTTATCAAATGGTCCAGGTGATCCACTTACATTAACAAAAGAAAAAGAGCAGGTACAAATTTTAATTGATGCTAATATACCTATGTTTGGAATATGTTTAGGTCATCAAATGCTTTCAATAGCACATGGTTATGATACATATAAATTAAAATTTGGACAACACGGAGGAAATCACCCTGTTGCTAATCAATCAAAAATAGTAGAAATTACTGCACAAAACCACAACTATAATGTTCCAGATGATATTACAAAAATATCTGATGTAACACATATCAATCTATTTGATAATACAATTGAGGGAGTTAAATATCATAATAAAGATATCTTCTCTGTACAACATCACCCAGAAGCTAGTCCAGGTCCTCATGAGAGCAAATATATATTTAAAGAGTTTGCTAATATAGTTAAATAGTTTTAAGTGCCTCTATGGTACTTAAAATTACAATAAATAATTCTTACATCTCTACCCCACACTACACAACATATATCATATTTAATATATAATCCAATAAATCATAATATATAAATAAAAAAACAAAGCAGAAATAAATAGAGGATGAAATAGGAGTAGGGGAAAAAAGATAAAAAAAAAGCTCTTACTAATATCATAAATAAATGATATAAGTAAAAGCTTAAAAAATCTCAAAGT
>Ga0256843_1002676_pt1 | contig 12857 bp, 12 predicted proteins | sample AlvinellametaG_FD_191572 | JGI IMG/M metagenome (GOLD analysis project Ga0256843, IMG submission 191572) | Pompeii worm associated microbial communities from hydrothermal vent at the East Pacific Rise, Pacific Ocean - Alvinella | ecosystem: Host-associated > Annelida > Integument > Unclassified ... | reverse complement strand
TACAAACTTTTTTACAAAGTTCCTTAAAATGGCACTGTTAAGTAGATTAAATATTTGACAAAACGTGGTAGTTTCCCACAATATAAACTATGACCCGACCGTAGAAATACGAAAGGGGATTGAAACAAAATCCCCCTGTACCAATACATAGTCTCCTTGTCGCGATTATGACCCGACCGTAGAAATACGAAAGGGGATTGAAACCAAAATACATTTGATAACGGATCATATCTATCACCATGACCCGACCGTAGAAATACGAAAGGGGATTGAAACCTCGTTTACCATTAATTTTAATGATTAACTTTTTATTTAATGACCCGACCGTAGAAATACGAAAGGGGATTGAAACATAATATATATGTTTTTTCACCCATCTATGCATCCTTATGACCCGACCGTAGAAATACGAAAGGGGATTGAAACGCTTTCGCCGGGTCCCACATACATACGTTCTTAATACTATGACCCGACCGTAGAAATACGAAAGGGGATTGAAACCCCTTTAATAGCTCTACCTGTTGATGTGGGATCAATTCATGACCCGACCGTAGAAATACGAAAGGGGATTGAAACACTTCGCGTTGTAGCTTGTTTTCCATCGCCTGGACCATGACCCGACCGTAGAAATACGAAAGGGGATTGAAACTCTTCCCAAATTGAAACAAGTGCCTCTGTTCTTTCAGTATGACCCGACCGTAGAAATACAAAAGGGGATTGAAACTCTTTAGCTAGTTGAGTAAGTGTGTAGTTAGTTGTCATGACCCGACCGTAGAAATACAAAAGGGGATTGAAACTTGAGACCATGTGATTGCCGATAAAAGCAATATCACGATCATGACCCGACCGTAGAAATACAAAAGGGGATATTAAGTTGTTTCAATTGTCAAACAGAGGGCTATCCAATCTACTTAATAAGTTCTGCTAGACATTTTTTGTCCAAAAAATCGTCTATACTTCTCTTTTCTTATGCACGTATATCTATCAATAATCTAAAAGGATGAGAGATGAAATCAAGAGATTGGCACAAATTGGCAATGATTCGTCGGGAGGCTCGGGGGAATACCTCGTTTGTCCCTTCCAAAAAGGTCTACTCTCGTAAAGAGAAGCATAAATCCAAAAAGGGTCTCAACTAGACACTTTTTGTCCTCAAAACTCCCTATAATATCAAAAATTAAAAAAGGAAAACCATGAGACAGCTATTTTTACTATTTTCGCATACCCTAACTCCTGCTCAAGAGCAAGATGCCAAAGAGAGCTTGGGCATAGAGCAGTTTGTGACCTTGCCAACGGAGCTTCAACAGCTTTGGTCAAACATTCCTCCGCACTTAAGAGAGCTTTCTGACTATTTAGCCCCATTAAAGGAGTACATTCGTAACCATGCCAATGAAGGTGATGTTTTTTTGGTGCAGGGTGACTTCGGTGGGTGCTATGAGATGGTAAACTTTATCAAATCATTAGGTTTCAAAGCCGTTCACTCGACTACCAAACGGGATGTGGTCGAGAAGATGGTTAATGGAAAAGTAGAGAAGTTTTCACGTTTTGAGCATGTGATTTTTAGATTGTATTAAGGGGGAGAGAGATGAGATTGATAGCAACAATGGGAGCAAATCAGCTAAGCCATAAACATAAATATCTAATTAATGGAAAAGAGTATTTGAGTGAGGTCTCATTTATGGCTTTAGCCAAAGCGTATGCTATAGAGGAGATTATTGTCATAGGTACAGAAAAGTCTCAAAAATCTATAGAAAAAATTTTAAAAGAGCATCCATATATAGATATGGTCACCATAGAGAGTGATAGTGTTGAAGATGTTTTTAAAGAGAGTCTAGAGTATATTGGAAAGGATACGATTTTAGATTTAACACAAGGATATAGACATTATCCTATGTTAACGCTATTGGCTTCTGTATTTTTACAGAATAGTGCATCTAAAAATATAAAAGATATTTTCTATGCTCAGGTAGAAGATGAAGATTGTTTAGCGTATAAGGAGAGTTGTCGTTATAGATTTACATCTTTAATAAAGTATTTAGATATTGCAAATATGTCAAGGATTATTAATACTTTTACAAAAACACTTTTAACACTTGATTATAAGGTAAATAATAAAGAGTTTGATAAAGTTAAAAATGGTTTAATGGAAATTACAAAAGAGCTTTTTAGCAATAACTTTAAAGTCAGTAAAATCAAAGCACAAGAAATTGAAATCGTAGTTAATTCTATTTTAGAAGAAAAAAGTTTGGAGACCATAGAGGAACATTTGATTTATTTAAAAAAAGAGCTTCAAACTATTCAAAATTTGGTTAGAATAAAAGAGTCGCAAACGCTCTTAAATGTATCGGAATATTTCTTAAAAAAAGATATTTTACTTCACTCTATAACATTGCTTTATGAATCTATGGTTGCTTTCTTGGATGAAAAGATCAAAAATAATCAAAAATGTAAAGGTGAACAGGATATTTATAAGCGAAGGAATTGTTTAAAAAAATCTTTGGGTGATTGTAGAAATATTAAAAATATTAATAATTGTAGAGAGTTTAGTAGAAAGTTGAGAGAGATAGATAGGTTAAGGAATACTTCTGCTCATGGACATACTACAGGCACCTATCAAAAAGATTTAAGAAAAGAAATAATGAACACCATTAAAATAATTAAACCAATTATGGTACGATAATGGCACTAAACAAAAAAACAAAAGCCCTCTTCAAACTCATGGAACGCTTTCTTATCCAAAAGGAGATTAGCAATGATGATGCTTATCTCCTCGATGAGTTTGGTTGTTCGTCTAAGACTTTAGAGCGTTATCTTCAGGAGATAGAGTCGAGTTATGACCATATTATGACCATTAAAAAAGGGCATAAAAAGGTCTGGAAGCTGGTGAGTGTTTCGGATATTTTTGAGGCGTTTATCAAAAACAGTGAAGACCTCTCTCAGCTCTTTTTGATGGCACAGGAGTTTGATCCTGAAATCCTCAAAGAGTTAGAAAAGGGTACGCTCTCTAATATCGCCAAAAATGATGAAAATCTCTTTGTGTTCAAAAACTCCATCATGGAAGAGTTAAAGAGCAAAAGTCGAAAGCAGATGTTTAAAAACCTTAAAACTGCCATCAAAAATCATGAATACCGAGATATCGTTTATCACTATGAAAGGGAGAGGGTCTATAAAAATGAGAAGTGCTTAAAGCTCATGTTTATGGAGAACAATTGGTACTTGGTGGTGGTCGATGGAAAGGGGATTTTACGTTTTAGACGCTTGAGCTTTATCTCTGAGATAAAATATTCCCAAAAAAATAGTTTCAAAACCAACGAGCTAAAACCCTACTTAGCGTTTCTCAAAACCGTTCAAAATGCCATGACCCTCTACGGCGTAGAAAAAAAGATCGCCACCATCAAAGCCTCTCCTGCTATTGCCAAGTATTTTGATGAGGGAATGAAAAAGTTTTTGCCCTCGCAAACCTTTCAGTCCAAAGAGGCAGATGGTTCGGTTATCTTTACGTTGGAGTACACCCAAGAGTTAGAGATCTTACCTTTTATTCAAAAATGGTTGCCCGCCTTGGTGATCATGGAGCCACAAGCGTTAAAAGAGGCATACAGACAAAAACTTCTCTCTGCTTTAAGCGAGCATGAAGAGAGTTCTCTCCTATAGTATCTCTTTTTTCTTCTCTTACTCTTTACAATACGGCATGCTCAGTCGTGTGCTGAGATGATAGATCATACCATTTTTAGGAGGTGGGAGACAGTCTAAGCTTTCAAAGGCTTTCCATTTGGGGTGGAGGTCTTTAGGGGGATTGATCTCTATGCTTTTTTGAAGTTGCTTTAGATACTTGAGGAGGGGAATTTTGGTACTTTTTGGAAGATTGGTAATCAAAAAAGAGTCCACGGTGAGTGTGCGGATGGGGCGTGTGAGCCAATGGGGGTAGTGGCTTGGTTGGATGGTTCCAATTTGGTATCCTTGAAGCGGTTGTTGGGGTTGGTAGGAGAGGAGCTTGATCTTTTTATTGAGTTTTTGAAGTTTTTTGAGGGGGTCTCCCCCCACTAGAATCACGGCATCTACTTGGTTGTGCATGAGTGCCTCAAGGGATTGAATAAAATTAATACGCAAAAGGTTATAGGGTTTGAGGCTTTTGGATTGATGAATGGCAAGGTACCAATTCCCCTCCGCATAAATAATACGGTGCAGTTGAATATGGGCATAGGTTTTGAGGCGATGGGGCGGTTGTTGGTAGTCTAGGTTGACGTATTGTCGGTGTTTAATGGCACGTTTAATGCTCTCTAGAAATCTTCCATCAATCATCTCTAAGGGGGGTTCATGAATGAGGTAGATCTCTTGGATCTCTTTGCGTAGGTTTTGAATCAGGTGGGGTTCCTCTTGTTCAAAGAGGCTAAGCATCTTATTATCAAACACCATTAAAAACTCGATTAGCTCTTTGATTTTGATGCCATCACTACTCAAGAGGTTTTGTAAAAAATAGGGAACTTTAATAAGTTTGTGGCGTTGGGAGAGGGTGATGATTTGATGGGGAAAGTGTTGCTTGAGGCGTGCGATGTCCATTTGAATGAGACGCTGTTTATTGCGTTGATCGCTTCCAAAGATCTCTTGGGTGAGCTGTTGGGTGGAGCAGGGTTCTTGGGCGATGCGTTGGAGGATGTAGAGTACTCGTTCTTGGCTATTCATTCCTTATTTTAGCTCTTTTTATGTTAGGGATGCGTTAGTTTTTTAAAAGCGAAAAATAATTTCGCCAAGATGCTCTATACTTGTTTTTGACATTAGCGTTTTTACAAAACTAGGAAATGTGGCTTTAGCCTCATCCTCTTTTTGTGGAGCTGAAGCACCACTTCCAAAAAGTTTTGCAAGATGTCTATTAACAACTAGGAGAAAACAATGAATGATTTTATACTCTTTTTACTGATTGCCCTGATTTTGGGTATGGGCATTACGGGAGCCATGTGGCTCTATTTGATCTTTTCAGAGAGCTCCACAGAATCTTCAAGTAGCAGTGATGGTGGTGGGATCTCTTTGGCTGAGAGTAGTGATGGAGGATCCTCCTCAAGTTCGAGTAGCAGTGATGGTGGTGGATCAAGTGGTGATGGTGGAAGCAGTGGCGAAGGGGGAGGTGGAGGAGGCTCTGGCTGTGGTAGCGGTTGCGGTGGATGTGGAGGTTGATGATGGTTTTTTTACTTCAATGGCACCTTACCGAACGGTGCAATCTTCACTGCACCCACTGCTATCAAAATGAGAAGATTATTCAAGAGGAGCTCTCCTTGGAAGAGAATTTTTGAGTCATTGATCAGTTTGTGGCGTTTATTAAACATCTTCCGCAACCCTCCCGTGGGATTATCAATCTCACAGGAGGAGAACCCTTTGCCTATCGAGACCTTGAACCACTCTTGGCATACGTGAGTCGTTTTAAGGGACGGATCTCATTTAACTTTCTCTCCAATGGTACGATGATCTCCGACAAGATCATACGTCTCTTGCGTCGCTATCCTCCCGCATGGGTACAGATCAGTGTGGATGGTGATCAAACCACCCACGATCAGATTCGTGGCGAGGGGGCTTTTGGGCGTACGGTGGAGGGAATTAGACGGCTCAAATCCGAAGGAATTACCGTGCTTATATCCTTTACCGCACACAAGCAGAACTACAAACACTTTCCCACTGTGGTCAAAATCGCTCAGGAGATAGGGGTGGATCGGGTCTGGAGTGATCGCTTGATTCCTGAGGGGGTTGGTGAGGGGATGCGTGATAGGCTTCTCTCGCCCAAAGAGACCCAACGCTACGTGCGAATGATGAAGTGGGAGCAGATCAAGTCTCGTCTCAATCCTTGGCACGCAACCCACGTGGCGACCCACCGTGCGTTGCAGTTTGTCCCTTTTTTAGATACACCCCATCGATGCAGTGCAGGGCGTTATCTCTTTGCCCTGATGCCCAATGGGATGCTTTATCCTTGTCGTCGACTCCCCATTGAGCTTGGTAACATTCGTCAAGAGAGTTTTATTGAGATTTATCAAAAACACCCCTTGGTTCAAAAGCTCAAACAGCCCTTTATCCCCACCCAAGGGTGTGAAGGGTGTCGTTTTGAGCGGACGTGTAATGGGGGATTGCGTTGTCTCTCGTATGCCACAACGGGGGATCCCTTTATCAAAGATACGGGGTGTTGGCGTTGAGCCTTAATCGTCGGTTTTGACCCGTAGCAATCCTGCCTCATACAGAAAGGGGGAGGGTTTAAACTCGATCTTTTTAACTCGATCGTATTTGGCATAGGAGAGATAGAGTTTCTCCTTGGCACGGGTGACGGCAACATAGAAGAGTCGTCGCTCCTCTTCTAGGCTTCCACCGCTTTTGCCCATCAGTTTGGTATTGGGAAAGCGTCCATCCATCAGATCGGTCACATAGACCTCAATAAACTCCAACCCTTTACTCGCGTGCACGGTGAGCAGATTCACCCCATCCCCTTCGCTCAGCTCATTGCCTCCTAGTACCATTGCATTGACAAACCTACTCACCTCTTTGTAGTGAGAAGCAAGATCCCTCAAGAGTCGGGCTTTGCGTTCGATTCGTTCTTTGGCTAGGGCTTTGCGATCGGGGTCAATTTCACCCGATTTGAGTTTGGCACGCTGTTTGGCGAGCATCTCAATAACTGCTTGATAAAGGGGGGAATCAATCAGTTTAATCAGCATGGTTTGCGGGCTCTTAACCCCACGAATGGATCGAAGGTAGTCATGGTAGGCTTTAAAGAAGAGCACCCCATCTTCACTCACTTTGGGGTGTTTGAGAATGGGGTTGGAACGTACCGCTTCATTGAGTGGCAGATGGGCAAAACGGCTTATGGAGCCAATCTCGGTATCATCATCAAAGAGTCCAAGCTGGAGGTTTTTGGTGGGGTTAAGCTTGGGCAGGGTAAAGAGGCGTGGTGAGAGTATTCCCGTAAAGAGATGCCCCTCTCCAAAATGCACAAAACACTCAAACATCTCTTTTGCCAGTGCCGAGCCGATCCCCTTGCCGTACTCAAAGATATGGATAAACGCCATCATGTCCTTGGGGTTGATCTGCAGGGCAAGCACATCAAGCAAAAATTTAATCTCTTTGGCTTCAAAGAAGCTGTTGCCCCCTTTTCGCTTACAGGTGATGCCAAGCTCTCTTAGACTCGCTTCAACTCCATCGGCAGAGGCATTGTTCCGAAAGATAACAGCGATCTCACTGCTGGGCGTGTAGCTGTTTTTGATGCTCTTGGCAATCGCTTGATACTGCTCAAACAGCTCAGGGTAGACCATTAGGCGTGGAGGGATAGCTTTGCCCGTTTTGGTCACCTCTAGGCGTTTGGGATAGATGCGTTCATTACGTTCAATCACACGGTTTGCTAGTGAGAGAATGGGGGCGGTGGAGCGGTAGTTTTTGCTCAGGGTAAAGACCTTGGCATGGGGGTAGCGTGATCCAAAGGTGGCGATGTTTTGAATGTTGGCTCCATTAAAGGCATAAATGCTCTGATCATAATCCCCCACGCAAAAGAGTGACTCCTTTTTGAGGGCATCAATCAGGGCACTTTGTAAGGTGTTGGTGTCTTGGTACTCATCCACAAGCACCTCTTTCATGCGTTTGTCCCCCTCAAGAAGGGCTTGACGCATCTTGAGCAGGAGATCATTAAACGAGACAAATCCAAACCGATCTTTGGTCGCCTCATACTCATCGATGATATTAAGATAGATATCCATGAGTGCTCGATGTTCTGGATATTTCTCTAAAAACCACGTGTCAAAGCCTTCGAGTGAAGCGTTTTGGTAGAGATTGTACTGCTCATAGAGGTAGGTAGAGGAGAAGGCTTCGGTATCAAGATTGAGTCGTTTAATTTGACGTTTCTCATAGATACTGCGAAAGAGGGTTTTGAGCTCACTGGGTTGCTTGAGGGTAATATGGTGATTCATCGCTTTGAGCCATCGGTAGCTTACCGCGTGAAACGTTCCTGATTCAATCTGATTAACCACATGACTTGGAAAGTAGCGTCCTACCCGCTCAAGCATCTCGCCTGCGGCTTTGTTGGTAAAGGTGAGCAGTAAAATCTTGGAGGGGTCTACCCCGTTATGAAGCAGATGGGCAATGCGTCCGACGATGGTGGAGGTTTTTCCCGTTCCTGCTGAGGCAATAATAAGATTATTGCCCAGCGGAGCGGTGGCAGCTTGATACTGCGCTTCGTTAAGTGTACTAAGTGGCATTATTGCCCGAGAATATAATAGGTTGGTTTATTGGGTACTTTTTCAAGTTTGACTTTGTATTTGTTTGCCCATGATTCAACCTTTTTGGTGAACTCTTGAGCCATCTCAGTAGAGAGCTCTTCTCCTCGTTTGATTTTTAGATAGTTATTGGAGTTGGACATGGCGACAAAACCTTTAATGGGTGCTAGGCTGTCATGAAGGGAGAGGATGTGCTTTGAGAAATTCTCAAAGTTATGGGTGTTATCGATAATTTTTTTCATCTGTTCGATGGTTTTTTCCGTGGTTGGGTATCCCAATTGAGAGAGGAGAGCTTCGGGTGATAAATCAATGGTCATATATTATCCTTAACGTGTTATATTGCCCTAATAATAGAAAAGAGCAATATCTAACTTTAGCAAAAATTAAATTTATATCAGTTTATTTTCGCTAGAATAAGCCTTTGAAATTTAATATATGGATACTTTATCATCATGGACTTTTTACAAATTAAAGGTGGTGCCAAACTTAGTGGTGCCATCGATATCTCCGGTGCAAAAAACGCAGCTCTTCCGGTGATTGCCGCTACCATTCTCTCAAATCAACCCGTTACCCTAACCAATCTTCCCAATGTTGTGGACATTCGAACCCTGCTTAAACTCCTCAAGATCTTAGGGGCAGAGGTAGAGCATCAGGATACCGTAGCAACCATTAATAATGGAACAATCAACTCCACCAAAGCGGTCTATGAGATTGTTGCCCAGATGCGGGCATCTATTCTTGTTCTTGGACCGCTCTTGGCTCGTTTTGGAGAGTGTGAAGTAAGTTTACCTGGGGGGTGTGCCATTGGTCAACGCCCCATTGATCTGCACCTCAAAGCCCTTGAGGCGATGGGAGCAAAGATCGAGATCAAAGGAGGGTACGTGCGTGCCGAGGCTCCTGAGGGGCTTCAAGGTGCCAAGATCATCTTTGATAAGATTACCGTAGGAGGAACAGAGAATACTATTATGGCGGCTGCTTTAGCTCATGGAACCACGACCATTGTCAATGCGGCCAAAGAGCCTGAGATTGTTCAGCTTTGTGAGATGATTGCCTCTGCAGGGGTGGGCATTGAAGGGATTGGGAGTTCTGAGATTGTGATTGAAGGAACCGGTGGAAAGCCTCTTCTTTTTCCAGAGATTGAGATTATTCCTGATCGTATTGAGGCAGGAACCTATCTTTGTGCTGCCGCCATTACCAATTCGACCATTACCATCAATCGAGTCAATGCCGAGCATATTCAAGCCTCTATTGATAAGCTTGAAGTGATGGGGTGTACTTTTGAGATCAAGGGGGACAGTATTACTATTCATGGTACCGATCGACTCAAACCTGTTAGCCTCATTACCACCGAGTACCCAGGTTTCCCCACCGACATGCAGGCACAGTTTATGGCAGTAGCTACCATGGCAATCGGGGAGAGTGTGATTGAAGAGCGACTCTTTGAGAACCGCTTTATGCACGTGAGTGAGCTCAATCGTTTGGGATCTGATATCTGGCTCAAGGGAAATATCGCTGCGGTTCGTCCGGTGGCGGAGCTCTATGGGGCGGATGTGATGGCAACGGATCTACGGGCAAGTTCGGCACTGGTTCTGGCAGGATTGGTCGCCAAAGGAACCACCAACGTGCATCGTATCTATCATCTTGATCGTGGGTATGATAATTTAGAAGGAAAACTCTCAGCACTCGGAGCCAATATTGTGCGTTTAAGCGATTCGTAGGGAAGAGCCCCACGGAACGGTGGCTTTAGCCTTAGCCCCTTTTGGTGGAGCTAAAGCACCACTTTTGTTTTTTATTTTTGCTTTTGAATAAAACGCTCCATGCGTTTAATCCCTTCTCGGATGGTATCGATATCGGTCGCAAAAGAGAATCGGATAAACCCTTCAGATCCAAAAGCAATCCCAGGGACGACCGCGACACCCTCTTGTTCGAGTAGCTCTTTGGCAAAAGCCATGGAGTCATTGGTTATCTCTTTGATATTGATAAAGAGATAAAAGGCACCATCGGGTTTGATCACGGAGAGACCATCAATATCGTTAATAAGACGTACTGCTTCATCGCAACGTTTTTCAAACTCCACACGCATCGCTTCCACGTCAGCATCAATTGTGCCATCAAGCCCCGTAATAGCGGCCACTTGGGTAATGGAGTTGATGTTGGAAGTACTTTGAGATTGCAGTTTGTTCATGGCCGCTACGAGTTCAACTTTAGGCGTAGCAAGGTAGCCAAATCGCCATCCCGTCATCGCTGCTGATTTACTTAGACCATTGACGGTAATGGTTCGGTTAAACATGTCCTCAGAAATAGATGCCGTCGCAACAAACGTGGCATCCCCATAGACCAACTTCTCATACATCTCATCAGAGATCACGAGTACCTCGGTATCTTTGAGTACCTCAGCAATCGCTTTAAGCTCCTCTTGGGTATAAATCGCTCCTGTGGGGTTGGAAGGGGAGTTGAGAATGAGCAGTTTGGTACGAGGCGTGAGGGCATTTTTGAGTTGCTCGGCGGTAATTTTAAACCCACTGGTATCGTCGGTATCAATAATCACAGGCGTTCCCCCTGAGTAGCGTACAAGTTCGGGATAGGTAACCCAATAAGGTGCTGGAATAATCACCTCGTCTCCTTCATCAATGAGCGCTTGAAAGAGGTTAAAGAGCGAGTGCTTGGCTCCGTTGTTGGTTTGAATCATGTTGGTCTCATACGTTAGGTTGTTGTCACGCTTGAGTTTTCCTTGCACCGCAACGAGTAGTTCAGGAATTCCAGGGATAGCGGTATATTTTGTTTTTCCCGTATCGAGTGCTTTTTTAGCTGCCTCTTTGACCGCATCAGGGGTATCAAAATCTGGTTCACCTGCAGAGAAAGAGAGAATATCTTTGCCTTGGGCTTTGAGTTCAAGAGCCAAAACGGTAATGGCAATGGTCATGGACGATGAGAGTGTCTGTATGCGTTTTGAGAGCATGGTAATCCCTTTTTTATGTAGTTGAAAAATCTCAGGATTATACAAAAAATATGATTACATCGAATTGAGAAGAAAGGCACTTTTTGGAGGATTTCCAAAAAGTGAGGAAAGATATGAAGTTGAAGTATCAAAGGAGGGTTACAAAGGAGTTTTTAATGAAAATAGGGTTTCTCATAGTTTTATCTTACTTCGGTATCATTTTAGAGGAGTTTCCCCCTCTAAAGCAAAGCCATACGTGGAGTGTATTAAAAGGAGATGTTTGTATGACTTCACATCTTTCATAACCGTATTATAACCCCCTTGCATGTACGAATAGACAATCAAAAATTAATGAAAGATTAACAAGGGTTGATTCAAGGTCGAGCAAACCCCGCTTAAGCCCCTTTCTTGTATAATCCCCCAATTAAAATCAAGGGTACACTTCTATGCCAAAACGCACTGATATTAACACCATTTTACTGATCGGCTCGGGTCCAATTGTGATTGGACAAGCCTGTGAGTTTGACTACTCCGGTACACAAGCTGCTAAAACACTCAAAGAGTTAGGATATCGGGTTGTTCTGATCAACTCCAACCCCGCGACTATTATGACGGATCCTGAGTTTGCGGATCGTACGTACGTTGAGCCCATTACCTCGGAGGTGATTGCTAAGATCATCAAAAAAGAGAACGTCGATGCCATTTTGCCCACGATGGGAGGGCAGACGGCACTCAATGTTGCCATGGAGATGCACGATAAGGGGATGCTTGAAGGAGTAGAGTTTTTAGGTGCTAATCCTGCAGCAATCAAAAAAGGGGAAGATCGTCAAGAGTTCAAAGAGGCGATGATCAAGATCGGAATGGATCTGCCCATCTCGGAGTATGCTTATAACATGGATGAAGCGATGGAGATTGCTAAGCGGATTGGTTTTCCATTGATTATTCGTGCCTCTTTTACCCTTGCAGGTGGAGGTTCGGGAGTGGCGTACAATATTGACGAGTATAAAAAGATCGTTCAAGGGGGGCTCGATGCCTCGCCCATCTCAGAGATTTTGATCGAAGAGTCCCTCTTGGGATGGAAAGAGTACGAGATGGAGGTGATTCGTGACAAGGCAGATAACTGCATTATTGTCTGTTCGATTGAGAACCTTGATCCCATGGGGGTACATACGGGTGACTCGATTACCATTGCACCTGCCTTGACCTTGACCGATAAAGAGTACCAAAAGATGCGGGATGCCTCATTTAAGATTCTACGCGAAGTGGGCGTTGATACAGGGGGCTCAAACGTACAGTTTTCGATCAATCCCGATACCGGTCGAATGATCGTAATTGAGATGAACCCACGGGTAAGTCGCTCTTCGGCATTGGCTTCTAAAGCAACAGGGTATCCCATTGCCAAAGTCGCCACCCTTTTGGCGGTGGGCTTTACGCTTGATGAGATTACCAATGATATTACAGGAACACCTGCGAGTTTTGAGCCGGTGATTGATTATATTGTTACCAAGATTCCTCGGTTTACTTTCGAGAAGTTCCCCATGGCAGACTCTACGCTAACCACGGCCATGAAATCGGTCGGAGAGGTGATGAGCATGGGGCGAACTTTTAAAGAGTCGTTCCAAAAAGCTCTGATCTCGCTGGAGACAGGTCTTCGTGGGTTTGAGCCAATGAAGTGCGACAATGAGAAG
>Ga0256843_1002675_pt1 | contig 12857 bp, 12 predicted proteins | sample AlvinellametaG_FD_191572 | JGI IMG/M metagenome (GOLD analysis project Ga0256843, IMG submission 191572) | Pompeii worm associated microbial communities from hydrothermal vent at the East Pacific Rise, Pacific Ocean - Alvinella | ecosystem: Host-associated > Annelida > Integument > Unclassified ... | reverse complement strand
CTGAATACACAAACTTCAGTCGTCTTCGTCCACTGCATACTGATGCAGTTGCGTTTGGTTTTACAGTAAGTGGTATTTTTGCTACTTGGTTTTATGTTGGTCAAAGGGTACTAAAAGTATCTATGGCAGAATCTAAATTTTTGATGTTTATCGGAAAATTACAATTTTGGTTGTATGTAATTGGTGTAGCAGCAGTTGTTGTTTCACTTTTTATGGGTTATACAACTTCAAAAGAGTATGCTGAATTCGAATGGCCTATTGATATCGCTATCGTTGTGGTATGGGTACTTTGGGGTGTTAGTATTTTCGGTTTAATTGGTATTCGTCGTGAGAAGAGTTTATATATCTCAGTATGGTACTACATTGCTACATTCTTAGGTGTTGCTATGCTTTACCTATTTAATAATATGGAAGTTCCAACAATGCTAGCAACATCTGCAGCTGGTGAGAGCGGTATTGGTGATTGGATGCACTCTGTATCTATGTATGCTGGTACAAATGATGCACTAGTACAATGGTGGTACGGACACAATGCGGTTGCATTCGTATTTACGGTTCCTATTATCGCTATGATTTACTACTTCTTACCAAAAGAGTCTGGTCAAGCTATTTATTCATATAAATTGTCTTTACTATCATTTTGGGGATTAATGTTTGTTTATCTTTGGGCTGGTGGTCACCACCTTCTTTTCTCAACTGTTCCAGACTGGATGCAGACTATGGGTTCAATTTTTTCTGTAATCCTTATTCTACCATCATGGGGTTCAGCGATTAATATGCTTCTTACAATGAAGGGTGAGTGGCAACAAGTTGCAGCTTCTCCATTAATCAAATTTATGGTACTTGCTTCTACGTTCTATATGTTCTCAACATTAGAAGGACCAATTCAAGCTATCAAATCTGTTAATGCAATTGCGCACTTTACTGACTGGATTGTTGGTCACGTACATGATGGTACTCTTGGATGGGTAGGATTTATGATTATTGCAGCACTTTATCATATGGCTCCACGTGTATTTAAACGTGAGATCTATTCAAAGAGCTTAATGGCTGCACAATTCTGGATTCAAACTTTAGGTATTGTTTTATACTTCACATCAATGTGGATTGCAGGTATTACTCAAGGTATGATGTGGCGCGCACACGATGAGTTTGGTAACTTAGCTTACTCATTTATTGATACTGTTGATGTACTTCACCCATACTATGCACTACGTGGTACAGGTGGATTATTATATCTAGTTGGTTTCTTTATGTTTGCTTACAACATCTACAAAACTATGACTGCTGGTCGTAGAGTTGAAGAGTCTGAGCTTGCTAATAAATCGCCTATGGGCGCTTAAGAAAGGGAGGAATATAATATGTTTCATTGGTTAGAGAAAAATCCGTTTCTTTTTGCGGTAGGTGTGTTTATAGTTATTGCTTTTGCTGGTTTGATCGAAATCGTTCCAAACTTTGCACAAGCATCTCGTCCAGTAATTGGTACAAAACCTTACTCTACTTTAGAGTTAGCAGGTCGCCAAGTATATATTAAAAATAGTTGTAATGCTTGTCACTCACAACTTATTCGTCCATTTAAATCAGAGACTGACCGTTATGGTCACTACTCTTTAAGTGGTGAGTATGCATATGACAGACCATTTCTTTGGGGTTCAAAAAGAACTGGTCCAGATTTACACCGTGTAGGTAACTACAGAACTACTGAGTGGCATGAAAATCACATGAAAGACCCAGCGTCAATTGTTCCTACAACAATTATGCCAGGTTACCCATGGATGTTTACAACAAATGCTGATATTGACACTGCATATGCAGAGCAGTTAACTGTAGCTCAGTTCTTTGGTGTACCATACAACAAACCAGTTCCTATGAAAGATGGATCTACTACTGTTGTTAAAATGGGTAAAAGTGTTGCAGAAGCACATGCTTTAGCTTTAGAAGAGGCTAAAAAAGTTGCTGCAAACATGAAAGATCAAGATGTTAAAGATGCAGTTGCACGTGGAGAGATTCCAGAAATCGTAGCACTTATTGCATACTTAAATAGTCTTAAATAGTAAAGGTATGATGTAGTGAATCTTAATGAATTTGCAGCGTATGGGTACTTCATTTTAGTAGTTTTTTTAGTTGTAGGATTATACTCCTACATCTATCATCTCTACAAAAATAGAAGAGATGCCACCGGTGTTGATTATGAGCACTACAGTAATATGGCGCTAGATGATGATATAGATTCTACTCCGGTAAAACCTATATCTGATGAAAAAGAAAAATAGGAGAGATATATGAATAAGCTTTATCTTTGGGGAATTATCATTACAGCTGCTATGCTTGGTGCAACTTATGTGACAGTTGGATACCAAAAGGGTGGTTTAAATGGTGATATCGTCAATATGCTTGCGATTGCAGGAGCTGTTGCACTTGTAATCATTACAGTATTTGTAGTAATCAAGTATGTTCGTCAAATGCAAACTGACACTGCTACAGGTGAGTTGGCTGATGAGTCTTGGGATAACATAGGTGAATATAAGAACCCGGTACCAATGGGTTGGGCAATTATGTTCTTAGGTACAATGATGTGGGGTATGTGGTACTTTACAGTTGGCTATCCAGTAAATGCATACTCTCAAATTGGTGAGTATAATGAAGAAGTTGCAGCAAAAGATGCTAAATTTGAAAAAGAGTACGCAAATATCAAGGGTGAGAAACTTGTAGATATGGGTGAATCTGTTTATTTAGTTGAGTGTGTTGCTTGTCATGGTCTAAATGCAGATGGTAACAGTGAAATCGATGCAGCAGATCTTAACAAAAGAATTTCTGCAAAAAGTGTTAAATATGTAATCAATCATGGTTCAAATAACAAACTTTTAGGTACAGAGATGCCAATGCCAGATCGTAATGGTCTTTTCAATGCTGAAACAGGTGCTTTAATCACTGATAGTGAAATTGATGCTGTTGCAGAGTATGTTGCTAATGGTATGAGTGGAAATGAAGATGGTGCTAAAGTATTTGCTAATGTTTGTGCTTCATGTCATGGACCAGATGGTAAAGGTATGGAGTATGTTGCTCCAAACATTGCATCATGGAGTGAAACTCTTATCACTAATGTTATTGATTATGGTAAAACTGGTGCTATCGGTACAATGCCTGCAATGACTAGAATGAATGCAAAACAAAAAGAAGCTATTGCTGCATACGTAATGAGCTTAACAAAAGGAGAGTAACATGAATGAAAATAGAAGTGTTTTTGCTCTTAATGGTTTGACAGGTGGTTTAATTGCTACTGGGCTTCTACTTGCAATATTAGCTTTTTTATCTGTTAATGCAATGAGTGTTCAAAAAGCAAACTCAGAAAACTATTATAAAATAGTTAATGAAAAAGAGATCAAGATGTTTAGTACTGATAATGCTAAACATGTTGTTGATGCAAAATAAGGAGTGTAGTGATGGAAAAAATTATTTCTTGGGGCCTATTATTTATGGCTGCGTACACACTTTATGCAGTGGTTACACCAAACCACCTTTTCGTTGGTTAGGACTTTTGTTGAAGTTTTTAACTAGAGGGCTTTATGCCCTCATCCTCATTACACTTTTCCAAACAGAGTTATCTGCAGAATATTTATATAAAGATGAAATTATTCATAACCCTAAATTTACTCATGAAATTGAAGCTTTAGGCGATGAGTTGCACAAAAAGACTGGAATAGGGTTACGTCTTATGATGTTACGTGAATTGCCAGATGGTATGAATATAGTACATTATGAAAAAGAGATTCTTTCTCAATTTAAAGAGCCCACTATAGTGATGACATTTTCAGAGATGAATAGTGAAGTTGATATATTGGCTAATGATAGTTCTTTATATAAATATTTTGATAAAGAGGGTGTTTTAAGTCCTGTAGCATCAAAAGTACAAGCATTTTTAATGGCTGTAATGTATGCGAAAGATTGGGAGGATTTTAAAGATATCATGAGTCATAGTAATGGAACAATACTTCCATTACTTGGTAGTAAGACCAAAAAACATGAGATACTTGGAAAATACTCTGCTGCTATGTTTAATGGCTATTTAGATGTTGCTCAACAGATTGCTCAAGCAAAAGGTGTCGAGTTAGAGCATGGTTATGGAGATACAAATCAAGAGACACTCTTTTATGTGAAATTGTTATTCTACGGTTTTGTATTGTACGCTATTATTATGTATATAAGAAGAATGATTTATAAAAGAAGGCATAAAGATGAAACTTTTAGAAAGTGGTAAACTCTGGCCATATGGTGTAGGGATTGCAATCACATTAGTTTTTGGTTTTTGTGTTGCAACTATTGTTGTAACAAGTAAAGCAGATATTCAACCAAGTGATGCATATATGGTTAAATATCAAGAAGCGGATAGTAAAGCAAATGAGTTAATAGAGGCTAGAATCGCTTTTGATAAGAAGTATAAAATTAACTATATTACAAACTCTATTGGAGCTAAAAATACAGAGATAAAATATGAGTTAAAAGATGTAGAGGGAAATCCGGTCAATAATGCAGAGATACTTGTAGCTATTAGTCGCCCAGAAACTAGTGAATTTAATCAAAAACTTGAGAATCCTGTAGTAGAAAATGGTATTTATAAATTTAGTGGTGCTAAATTTCCAAAGGCTGGTGTATGGAATATTATTGCTAAAGTTCAAGTGGGTAATGATTATAGATTTTACAATATTAAAGCAGATACACGTAATCCAAGAGCCTATGAGTTCTAAACTATGGAGTCTAAAACCATAGTTCTTCCTTCTGCTCGTGCCATTCGGCAGGAGCAACTTCAATGTGAGAGCGAAACGCTCTTTCTTCCAAACTATATTACTATGAGTGAGTTCATCTCAAAACTCACAATTGTCGATAACTATAAGTATATTGATGATGACAGTCGGGTACTTCTTCTTTTGGAGGCTTCAAATTTTGATACCTTTAAAGAGCTACAGATTGAGAGGAACTTCTTTACATTTACGAAAAACTCATCCTACATATTTAAGTTTTTTGAAGAGCTCTCTGCTGAGTTGTATGATATTAATAATCTCAGCAGAGCAGATATCTATGCAGAGTATGAAGAGCATATAAGTATACTTCAAGAGCTTTATCGCAGGTATGAACTACTTTGTAATGAGAAGCAGCTACTTGATAAGATCTTTTTACCAAAGCTTTACACTTTTAACAGTGCCTACCTTAGAAGTATGGAGAGTCTGGAGTTACATATTGATGGCTATTTGACAAACTTTGAGTTTGAACTCTTAGAGAAATCGGCCAAGATTGTCGAGACAAAAATCTACTTTAATACGACACGCTTTAACAGTAAAATGCAAAAGAAATTTGGGGAGTATGGTTTTGAGTTAGAGAGTGGATATTGCTATCTTCTTAATCTCTCAACAAGAGCTATTGAGAGTAAGGAGAAGCATAGTAGAGTAAAGAGAATCAGCTGTGAGCCTTTGAGTGAGCCACTTTTGCAGGTAGCCTTTGTCAAACAGAAGATATATGAGTTTACACAAAAGGGGTATAAACCTCAAAATATAGCTGTTATTCTTCCAAATGAATCTTTTGCAAAACTTCTAAAGAGCTTTGATACAAAGTCCAATCTTAACTTTGCAATGGGTGAACCATTTACAGAGACTCTTCTCTTTAGAAGGCTTGATGCGACACTTGAGATGCTAACACAAGATAGTGCACAAAACCGAGCAAGGCTAAAGAGAGTTGGTGATGAGATTTATGATGCATTTCTAAAGATAGATAAAAGTAAAGATTTTAAAGCTGCAACGCTTCAATTTCTTGAGGATATACGAGAGTATATAGAGCAAAAAGATGAACTCAAAATTTATGATGAGGAGCTTTACAGCTTTAAAAAGCTTCTCCCCTTTGTCTCAGAACTTACACTCAAAGCGCTTCTAAAGCTCTTTGTAAGTCGACTCTCCAAGCGAAGTTTGGATGATATACGCGGTGGTAAAGTGACGGTTATGGGAGTTTTAGAGACTAGAAGCATAGAGTTTGACGCTGTAATCATTGTTGATTTTGATGATAACAATGTTCCAAAGCGAAGTGACAAAGATATGTTTTTAAATACAAAAATCAGAGAGATCGCACAGCTACCGACAATGAGTGATAGAGAGAACCTGCAAAAACACTACTATGAGATGCTTCTCATACGTGCAAAAGAGAGTGCACTTGCCTATGTCTCTTCAAAAGAGAGCAGTGGCTCGAGATTTTTAAAACAGCTCGATATTGTAGAGAAAAAAGAGTATGATGAGTTATCCTATGCAAAAAGACTCTTTATCCCAAGTAAAAAGAGTTATAGAGATGAGCAAAATATTGTAGTAGATTACAGCTTCAAGGATCTCTCACTCTCAGCTTCACGGCTTAAAACATATCTCTCTTGCAAGCGAAAATACTACTATAGATATATTTTAAAAATCAAGTCACACTCCATACCACAAGATATGCCACAAGAGCATGAGATAGGTGTGGTAGTCCATAGTGCACTCTCCAATCTCTATCAAAAGAAGAACCACTACAGCTCTGTTGATGAGCTGCGTAAAGATCTTCACAGAGAGCTTGATGCACTTCGTCAAAAGAGTGAGCTCGATATCTATCTCATTGCTCTGCAAAAGAGACTACTTGAGAGCTTTTGTCTCAATGAAGTTGAACGTTTTGCACAGGGGTATTATGTCTATGCCTGTGAGAAGAAGTTTAGTGAACCTTTTTGCGGCATGACCATTAGCGGTATAATCGACAGAGTTGACAAAAGAGAGAGTAGTATCAGTGTAATTGACTATAAAACAGGTTCTTATAAGTTAAATACAAAAAATAACTTTAGTGAGAGTAAAGATTTTCAGTTGGAGTTTTACTATCTTTTAGCCGGTGGATTGGGCAGTGTTGAGAGTTGTGCCTTTTATGATCTTAAAGAGGGTAAAATTGTTCAAGAAGCATTTTTAGAGGAGAAGTTGGAGATACTGGCCTCTCATATAAAAGATCTCCAAAGAGTTGAGAGTATAGAGGCAGCCAAAACAGAAGATATAAAAGAGTGTCTCTACTGTGAGTATGCTTTAATGTGCGGGAGAGAGTAGGATGGAGTTTGAGACAAATTTAGCCTATGAAGCGAGTGCCGGAAGCGGTAAGACATTTATGCTTGTCGTGCGTTATCTGACACTTCTTTATAAAGGGGCATCTGCTTCAAAGATTTTGGCACTGACCTTTACAAACAAAGCTGCACGTGAGATGAGTGAGCGTGTTGTTGAGACACTAGAGCATCTTGAGTCTCGAGATGAACTCATTGAGATTGAGAAGCAAAGCGGACTGAGCAGAGAGTACTTACTAAAGCACAGAGCAGCACTTTTAGAAGATTTTTTAAATGCTCATACAAAGATTATGACAATTGACAGCTTCTTTACACAGATATTGAGAAAGTTCTCTCTGTATGCTTCATTAATGCCTGACTTTACAACCTACTCTTCACAACATGAGGTAAAGTTAATGAGCCGTTTTTTAGCAGAGGTACGTGCTGCTAATAAAACAGATATTTTGCTAAACCTCTCTTTGGAGTCAAAGAAGAGATTTAGTGATATTTTTAATCTTCTTGATGAGTTCTATGAGAAAAAAGAGGAGTTGCGTCACATCAGTTTTAAGCCGCAAAACTATAAAGAGCATGAAGCGCAAGCTTTAGAAGCACTCAAGGGACTCTCCTCTTTAATTGCAAACTGTAAAGGTGCCTCTGCAACTGTAAAAAAAGCAGTTGATGCCAAGAGTTTTGAAGATCTGCTTTCAAAGAGTTGGATCACAAGAGAGAGTCTGGAGTATAGAACCTTTGTAAAGTGTTTTACTCCTGAGATGAACAGCTATCTCTATACTATTCAAGACTCTATTAAAGCCTATATGCAAGCAAAGGAGCAGAACTTTTTTTATGCTTTAAATGAACTTGTAGATCTCTACGAAAAAGCAAAAAAATCTCTCTATAGAGATGAGAGTGAGTTGGGTTTTTCTGATGTCACTCAACTTGTTTTTAATATTTTAAATCGTCTTGATGATAGTGATTTTTTATACTTCCGCCTTGATGCAACAATAGAGCATATGCTACTTGACGAGTTTCAAGATACAAGTATTATTCAGTATAAGATTTTGCATCCGCTTATATCTGAAATAACATCAAAAGCAAAATCGGTAGAGGATGGAAGCTTCTTTTTTGTCGGGGATGTAAAACAGTCCATCTATAGATTTCGTGGAGGGGTCAGTGCACTCTTTAATGAGGTGGCTCGTATTCACAATACAAAGGTAGAGAAGTTAAAGAGGAACTACCGTTCACAAAAAGAGGTGGTAGAGTTTGTAAACAGAGTCTTTGAGCAAAAGATAAAAGATTATACTCCTCAAGATGTTCTTCCTTCCAAAAGTGGCGGCTATGTGGAGGTTTTAGAGAGTGAGGAGCTTTTAGATGCAACTCTTAAGAAGGTAGAGATGCTTCTCTCTATGGGTGCAGATGTCGATACTATAGCTATTTTGTGTGCAACTAATGGTGATGGAGAGGAGATAAAAAACAGACTGCTTGAAAATGGTATTGAGGTGGTGACTGAGACGAGTACAAAACTTATTAATCAGCGTAGTGTAAAAGCAGTTTTGGAGTATTTGAAGTATCTCTATTTTGGTGAAGATATCTATAGATACAACTTTTTTGCACTTATTGGGCATGATTTAGAGGCACTTGGCAGAGTTGATCTTAACCATACTGCTTTGGTTGATATTGTTAAGAGAGTTATTGAGAAGTACAGCCTCTTTAGTGATGACTTTCATCTAATACGTTTTTTAAATACCATTGCCACTCATCAAGATATTGAGAGTATTATCTTTGAGTATGAGCGTATTGAAGTTGAGGCTGCAGCGAGTGATTTGCGTGGTGTGAGGGTACTGACGGTACATAAGTCCAAGGGTTTGGAGTATGAGCATGTCTTGGTTATGGATAGAATTAAAAAGGCTCCTGCCGCACGTAACAGTATTATCTATGAGTACAACGGTATAGAACTTGTAAATGTCTACCTGCGTATGAAGAGCCGTTCTGAGTTAGATATTAGCTATGAGAGAGCCCTGCAAAAAGAGCAGCAGCTTCTTACAGAGGATAATCTCAATGCACTCTATGTTGCCTTTACCAGAGCTCGGGAGAACCTCTTTATAATTAAAAAGCCAAAAGAGTCGAGTTTTGAACTCCTCTCTTTAGCGTTAGAGTCCTATGGTCAACTTATAGTAAATGGAAGCACAGAGAGAAAAAAAGAGTCACTCCCGCATTGTGAGTCTGAAGAGCTCTACTATGGAACACAGAGTGATCTGCTCTCAAGTGAGAGTGAGAGCCAGAGTAATCTAGAGGCGATTAACTTCGGAATAGCAATGCACTATATGTTAGAGATGCTTGAAGATTTTACTCCTTATTCACTTGATAGAGCAAAGAGCATGATGATAAATCGTTACGGTTTTAGTCTGAGTGATATTGAAGTAGAAGATATCTATAGTCGTCTCTCTCTTTTAGTTAAAAACAGAGAGTTTTTATCGCTTGTAAAAGGGGAGTGTTTTAAAGAGAAGGCACTACGCTACAAGAAAGAGCTTCGTTATATTGATTTACTGGTAAAAGCGTCAAATCAGTGGATAGTCATTGACTATAAAAGTTCTCTTGAGTATGCAAATAAGCATAAAAATCAGGTTAATGCCTATGTAGATGCTATTAAAAAGATAACAGATGAGCCTTGTCATGGTTATATTGTCTATCTTTTAAGTGATGAGGTAAAGATAGTTAGTGTTTAAGTGCTACCAAGAAGGCTTTGGTTGAGGCGTTTATGAGATCTCCCTGTTTTAACCCCTTGGCCTCCTCTTTTGAGAGGACAATCTCAACAATCTGTTGCGCTATTGCAACAACGGCAACAACGACTACACCAATGACTCTTAGTTCAAGAATCTCTCCCTCAAATGAGAACTTCTGACTCCCGTTTGTTTTAAGGAGTAGCTGATGGGGTGTTGTGTCTTGTAGAAGTTGACCATTCTCTATATGAATAACACGTGAGGCAAGGCGGTATATCTCACTTGGATCGTGAGAGACCATAATGGTAGTTGTTTGAAACTCATTATGAATCTTTAAAAGCTCATTTTGGAGTTTTTGTCGCATCTCAAGGTCAAGTGCAGAGAGTGGTTCATCAAGAAGCAGTAGTTTTGGTTTTTTCATCATAGCTCTACAGATGCTTACACGCTGTTTTTGTCCACCGCTTAAGCCTTTTGGATATCTCTTTTGAAGATTTGTAAGCTCTGTGAGCTCGAGGAGTTTGAGTGCTAATTTTTTGTCATTGTGAACATAGAGGAGATTCTCTAATATATTCATATTCTCAAAAAGGGCATAATCTTGAAAAACAAAGCCGATTTGTCGTTTTTGAGGTGGAAGCATCTTTTTGGAATCCTGCCACACTTCCCCATCGACGATAATCTTTGACTCAGAGGCTTCAAGCCCTGCTAAAATACGCAGAAGTGTTGTTTTTCCACTTCCGCTCTTCCCATAGAGAGCTAAAAACTCCCCCTCTTTAATCGTTAGATTTAAAGAGAGCTCCATCTCTCCCTCTCCACCATGGAGTGCTTTGTGTATAGTAATCTCTATCATCGTTTAAACCCAAACTTTCTATTGTGTTTTGCATTAAAAAGGTAGACGCTTAAAAGAACAACAAAGCTCATTATAAGCATCATTGCACTGTAGATATGCGCTGTTTTGTAATCCATAAGCTCAACCATCTCATAGATTGCTACTGAAGCCACCTTTGTCTCACCCTCAATACTCCCTCCTACCATTAAAACAACACCAAACTCACCAACAGTATGTGCAAATGTAACAATAACGGCAGTAAGCAGTGCTGGTTTCATATTTGGAAGAGCTACTCTAAAGATAGTAGTGAGCTTACTTTTTCCGGCTATATAGCTCGCTTCGAGCATATTTTTATTGATGCTCTCAAATCCGCTTTGGAGTGGTTGAAGCATAAAAGGTAGAGAGTAAAAACATGAAGCAATGACTAAACCGGTAAATGAGAAGAGTAGTTTAATACCAAAAGTCTCCTCAAAAAATGCTCCAATTGCTGAGTCATAAGAGAGTGCAATGAGTAGATAAAAGCCCAAAACAGATGGGGGAAGTACAAGTGGCAGTGCTGTGAGTGCTTCAAAGAAAGGTTTTGTTTGTGACTCCGTCTGTGAGAGATACCAAGCAAGTGGAAGTGTTAGGATAAAGAGAATCAGAGATGTTAGTGCTGCTAGTTTAAATGAGAGTATAAAGGGTGTATAGTTTATCGTTGAGAGAAGTTCAAACATCAAAGTATCTCTCCAATACTTAAATCACTCGACTTTATAAGAGCTGTTACCCTATCATCAACTTGAAGCTGCATCTGCTTAGCCGACTCACTTGTAATGATAGACTCGATAATAGAGTCATCTATATCTATAGTAATATGTGTAAGAAGTTTAGATGATTCGAGAGCAACTATGCGACCTTGGAGCTGATTGCTACAGCTCAAATCACCCTCAAAGCTCTTGGCAACAGCTACAGATGTCGCTTTTGTCTCAAGGTAGAGTTGGACTCCCTCTTCTACCTCTTTCTCAAGAGTGAGACTTATCATTTGGTAGCGATGCTTTTTTGATTGAAAGCTTACAAGATGGAGTGACTCATCTCTTTGTATCTTCTGTACTGTTACTAGAAATTTACTCATAGTGTAGTGTAGCCAAATTTATTAAATATCTTTTTGGCCTCATCACTGAGGATAAATTGGTAAAACTCTTTTGCTTGAGAGTTGTTTTTTGCTCGTTTTAAAAGAACAACTCCCTGTGATATAGGTCTATAGAGCTCTTTGTCTATATCTATCCAGTTCTTATGCTCCTTGTAGCGAAGCATCTCTTTTGCAAAGAGCGAAGATTTTGCAATAAAACCCATCTCTGCAGCACGCATGGTATAGGTAAGAGTCTGTGAGATAGACTCTCCATAGATAAACTTCTCTTTAGCTTTGTTATAGATATCTGCATTGAGAAGTGCCTCTTTTGTTGCTTTTCCATAGGGTGCTGTTTTTGGATTTCCAACTGCGACTCTCTTAACCGATGGTTCTAAAATCGTACTAATACCTTTTGAAAAGTCTCTCTCTTTTTTGCTAAAGAGTACTAAAGAGCCTTGTGCATAGATGGCAACATCTGAGAGTGTGAGATGCTCTTTGGAGAGAGTATGAGGGTAGCGCATATTTGCACTTAAGAAGAGGTCATAGGGAGCACCATGCTTTATCTGTGCCGTTAGTTTACCACTGCTTGCAAGGTTAATATCTATTTCCGTGTTTGGATGGCTTTTTTGAAATGCCTCTTTGATGGCAGAGATTGCATAGCTCATATTTGCAGCAACTGCTACATTTACACTAGCTCCAAAGAGATGGATACTCAGAAGGAGAAGAGAGAGTATTTTTTTCACTGCTTCTCCTAAAAGAGGTAGTTAAACTCTAAACGAGCATCAAGCCCGTCAGCATCAACTTTATCTGTATCTTGATACCCTAAACGCAGACGCCACTGCAAAGAGGAGAGAGACTCTAAGTTTTGAACAAAACCGATATAGTAGTAGTTCTCATCATAATAGCCTTTACTCTCATCAGCATCTGTGTGGAGTATTGAGGCTTGTATAAAGGTGTTTTTGTATATACCTAGTCTGTTTGCATTTCGTACTAACTCAATACGGTAGGATTTTGTATTTGCCTGCCAGTTATAACGTGCCATTGAGCGTGTATATCCTGCTGTTGGAAAACCCCTCCATGGAGTAACCAAGTCAGCTTCATCCATCACTTGTGTATATCCAA
>Ga0256843_1002674_pt1 | contig 12857 bp, 13 predicted proteins | sample AlvinellametaG_FD_191572 | JGI IMG/M metagenome (GOLD analysis project Ga0256843, IMG submission 191572) | Pompeii worm associated microbial communities from hydrothermal vent at the East Pacific Rise, Pacific Ocean - Alvinella | ecosystem: Host-associated > Annelida > Integument > Unclassified ... | reverse complement strand
AGAGGTGTGTTTAGTCTCTGTTTCTATTTCTGTTTCCACGGTATCCACCACCGCTTCTGTTTCTGTCACGATTTCCGCCACCTGAACGGCTTCTATTTCCACGGTATCCACCACGGCTACGTCCGCCACGTCCACCAGAACTATTACGTTTTGAAGCACGATCTAGGATAGCTTGAAGTTTATCAGCAGGAATACCAATGTTACTTGGCCCTTTGATATCTTGTTTGTCAAGAATCATAGAGATGAGTTTGAACATGATAGTCTCTTCATCGATATCTTCTTTTAAACGGTCAAGAATTTTATGCGCTTCGTCATAGATTTTTTGATCTTCGATGTTTTTAACAATATTTTCAATATTTGTCTGACGAAGGTCATTTTTACTTGGAACGTATGCATGCTCCATAGATGTACCAACTTTTTGTTTGATACGTTGGAGCTCTTTAAACTCTAAAGGAGTTAAAAGTGTAATAGCTTTTCCTTTTGTACCAGCACGACCAGTTCTACCGATACGGTGAACATAGCTCTCTGGATCAAATGGAATATGGTAGTTAAATACGTGGCTGATGTTGTTAACATGGATACCACGAGCAGCAACGTCAGTCGCTACAAGAACTTGTACTGAGTTGTTTTTAAAGCCTTTGATAACGTTCTCACGTTGGCGTTGCTCCATATCTCCGTGAAGACCGTTTGCAAGATATCCCGCATTGCTTAGTACATTACTAAGACGATCTACTTCTGATTTTGTACGACAAAATACTACTGATTTTTTTGTATCTTCAGAGTCCATAAGACGGATGATTGCATCATCACGCTCATGCTCATCGATTACATAGTAAAGTTGTTCGATGTCTGCATTTGTAGTCTCACCTTTTGTAATAGAGATGAAAACTGGGTCTTTTAAAATTCTGTTTGCAAGAGTTTTAATAGGCTGTGGCATAGTTGCTGAGAAGAGAAGTGTTTGACGATCTGTTGGAAGGTATGAGAAGATCTCATTGATATCATCTAAAAATCCCATGTCAAGCATCTCATCAGCTTCATCAAGTACAACCATACTTGGTTTGAAATCTGTAAGCATTCCTTTTTTAAGGATGTCAAGCATACGACCCGGTGTTGCTACTACTACAGAAGCACCACGGCTAATAAGGTCAAGTTGACGCTTGTATGAACTACCACCGTATACTGTTACAGTTTTTACACCTAAGTTACGGCCATATTTAAAGATCTCATCACTTACTTGTGTAGCTAGCTCACGTGTCGGAGTGATAACTAAAAGTTCAACTGAACCGTCAAGTTTCATGTTGTTAAGTGCTGGAAGGCTGAATGCTGCAGTTTTACCAGTACCTGTGTGTGCTTGACCTACAATGTCTTTACCTGCTAAAATAACTGGAATAGCTTGCGCTTGGATAGGTGATGGAGCAGTGAAACCTGCTTCTTTGATACTTTTGAGTAGTTGTGGTTTAAGACCTAATTCTTCAAAGGTCATGACTTTTTCTTCGTTTGTTGTTTCGTTTGTTTGTGCATTTTCTTGCATCTAAATCCTTTATAATCTTTCAAGGAGATGACGCTTGCATTGAACTTTACTACGAATACTCAGGTCTATCAGGGCATCTTCCCCTTAAAAATATTTGTGGAATTATACCTTAATTTTTCTAAGTTTTCATTAAAGTTATAAATCTTTTTAATTATTTAAGTTTATACTGCTACTTTATGACATTTCATTTTGTCATGTTTTATATCATTTATAAAGAAAGGCTGTATAATAGGAAAAAAGTTTGGAGTTTTTATGAATATAGATCTTACTCAATTATATCTACTTGTCAGCGTAGTTCTGTTTGTTGTAGTGCTGTTTGTTATCTACTTCTTTAGTAAAAAATTAGAAGATAAAGAGCAAACTATTTTAGAGTTACAAGAAGAACTCGAAGCAGTGCAAAACCAAAAAGAGCAGCTTGTCCAGCAGCTAAAAACTATAGAGATTGACAAGGCAGTCTTACAGAGTAGATATGAACAAGAGATACAAAGCTCAAAAGAGAAGCTAGAACTTTTACAAAATGCAAAAGAGGAGCTCTCACGTGAGTTTACAAATCTCTCAGCTAAAATATTTGATGAAAAATCAAAACAGTTCAGCTCTTTAAACAAAGAGCAGCTAGAACTCTTCTTAAAACCATTCCGTGAGCAGGTTGCATCTTTTGAAAAAACGGCACAAGAGCAGTTTGAAGTAGAGTTAAAAGACAGACATCTGCTTAAAAATGAACTCAAGCGTCTTGAAGAGCTCAACCAACAACTCGCAACTGAAGCGCTAAACCTTACAAAAGCACTCAAAGGTGAGAATAAAACGCAAGGAAACTGGGGTGAGCTTGTGTTAGAACGTATACTAGAGCAGTCAGGACTACGTGAGGGTGTTGAGTATGAGCTGCAGGCCTCACGTAAGTCAGAGGAGGGTAAAACATACCGTCCGGATGTTATCATCCATATGCCAGAGGGAAGAGATGTTGTCATCGACTCAAAGGTCTCTCTCTCAGCCTATGAGCGTTTTGTAAATGCTGAGGATGAAAAAGAGCGTGAGCGTTACTTAAAAGAGCATTTGCAAAGTATCTCTTCTCACATCAAAGAGCTAAGTGCGAAGAAGTATGAAGATCTAGAGGGTGTGAACAGTTTGGATTTTGTGTTGATGTTTTTACCTATAGAGGGAGCATTTTTACTTGCTTTGGAAAAAGATGGAGAGTTCTTTAAACGTGCATTTGAGAACAATATCTTAGTAGTATCTCCTTCGACTCTTTTAGTGACACTTCGAACCATAGAGCACATCTGGAGAACAAAACACCAAGAAGAACATGCCAAAAAGATAGCAAAAGAGGCAGAAGCGATGTTAGATAAACTCATACTTTTTGTTGATGAGATGAAAAATGTAGGCAATCAACTACAAAAGACACAAGAGTCTTATGATAAAGCTATGAATAGACTCGCTTCTGGCAGAGGTAATGTAATCAAGCGAGCAAAAAATATTATGGAGCTTGGCATAAAGACAAAAAAAGAGCTGCCTCTAGAGAGTAGTGAGAAGGAGCTATAATGACTCTATCAATAGTGTATAATTTGCTAAAAATTGAGGATATTTAAAGTGAAGATAGAAACACGCTATAACTACGAGAAGCTTTGGCAGGCTACAAATGAAAAAGATCTACTAAACATTATCTCTGAAGAGGTTGGCGATGCAGATCCTGCGGGTACACTCTCTTATATAAAAGAGAGCATTAAAAATGGAAAAGAGATAACTGTAGGCTCTTGTAAATTTCGAAAGAAAAAGGATAGATAGATGTTGATACAGACTGATCTGGCAAAACTGCTCTTACGTGTTACACTCGCAGTACTCTTACTTTTTCATGGAGTGCATAAGCTCATTCATGGCATAGCTGGGGTGAAGTCACTTGTACTCTCTCATGGTTTGCCTGAGTTCTTAGCATATGGGGTCTATCTAGGTGAGCTTATAGCACCTATTTTTATACTGCTTGGTCTCTATGGGCGTTTTGCATCCGGAGTTGTTGTTATAAATATGCTCATGGCCATCTATCTGGCATATGGTTTTTCATGGGTCTTAGGGTCGCATGGAGGGCTTGCGTGGGAGACGCCACTCCTTTATCTTGTGATGGCTCTTAGTATTATCTTTTTCGGGAGTGGCAAGTACGCTGTTAATTCGAAATAGCTTAAGGGTGTTTTACTTTTATGGTGGAGTTTAGGCTCCATCCGATAACTAACATGGCAAACATAACACCGTATGCCGGTAAAATATCATAGGCATTTAAGAGATAAACTAGCCATAAGAGAATAGCTCCTAGGGGGGTTGGCACTCCTGTGAAGTAGTTCTCAACCTCACCTGCATCTGCATTGATATTAAACTGTATCAGTCTTCTCAGCCCTGAGATAACATAATAAACACTGACAATCGCTGCCAAGATAAGCTCTGCTCCATGAAGTTCTGGAGCATAAGAGGCTTGAAATATCAAAAATACCGGCACAAGTACAAAACTTAAAAAGTCGGCAAAACTGTCAAGTTGCACACCAAACTCATTTGAGAGATTGTATTTACGGGCAATTTTACCGTCAAATATATCTGCTGCTCCACCAATCCATGCTAAAATGATTGCTAATGTAAAGTTGTTTTGTGTTATAAAGTAGGTAGCAAGAAGACCTGCTGTAATATTTACAAATGTAAAGAGATTCGCTAAGTTAAAGTGTGAAGATGGTGTCCATAAAAACTTCATCAAAAAAGACCTTTGGGCTAAATTTTTGTTTATTATAGCAGATAGATTGTAAGAGAGAATTTATACAGAAACTGAAAACGATAAACATTATCATAATTGTTAAGTCCTTTATAAGTTGATATAGATTATCATTTCCTCACAAATATAAATATAAAGAAGAATATATGAGACTTTTTGATGTTGAAAAATCAAAACGTGTAAAAGTAAAAAAACTAAATGCTCCACATGATTTAAAACAGCGTCTTATCTCTTTTGGTGTGATGAAAGATGCTGAGATCGAAGTACTCGAGCATGCACCTAGAAAAAAAACTATAGAGATTAAAGTAGGGAAGATGCGTATTGCACTGCGTGCAGAAGAGGCACAGCAAATAGAAGTAGAAGAGATATAGCTATGCAAAAAGTAGATCCAAAAGCCTGTCCAATTATTGCAAACCATATAAAAGTAGCTCTTGTAGGCCAGCCAAATGTAGGTAAAAGCATGCTTATCAACTCTGTAAGTAATGCACATTTGCATGTTGGTAATTTCTCTGGAGTGACAGTAGATAAAACAGAAGTGCTTTTTGATTATAAAGATTACCATTTTACTGTAGTAGATCTTCCAGGGACATATGCCTTTACTGATTATACGATAGAAGAGAGAGTAACGCATGAGTATCTTTGTGCTGAAGATTATGACATTATCATCAATGTTGTCGACTCTACAAACTTAGAAAAAAATCTTCAGCTCACCTCAGAACTACTTACTATGAGTAAAAAGATGGTCATCGCACTCAATATGAGTGATGAAGCTGAAAAAGAGGGCATTATCATCGATGAGAAGTATATGTCTGAGCTTTTGGGTGTGCCGTGTGTCAAAGTCTCTGCTGCAACAAAGATGGGTATAGAAGAGCTTATAGATACGGTAATAGAGGTCTATAAAAAGCCAAAACAAGAGCCAAAACTAGTCTTTAGTGAGCCAGTAGAAGAGGAGATAGAGAGAATTGTATCTTACTTGAAAAAACATAAGTTTCAAGCAGTTAATTCTTACAGAAATGTTGCTATAAATCTTTTAAAAAACAACAAACGTACCTATGAAAAACTGCATGACAATCCTATCTGGACAGAACTCCAGCCGATACTTATAGAAGCATCTAAACATATAGAGCTGCATCATGATACAGATGATATTAAAGAGGCATTTGCAGAGGAGTATGCAGCATTTAATCGAGGTATCGTAGCTGAAGTTGTTCGCTACAAAGAGGAGAAAAAAGAGAAAAAATCTCTTACAGAAAAGATAGATGCTATCTTGATTCACCATATCTATGGTATTCCTATTTTTCTCTTTTTGATGTGGGGACTTTTTCAGCTTACATTTGTTCTTGGTGCGCTTCCTATGGAGTGGATAGATGCATTTTTTCAGTGGCTTGGTTCCGTAGTTGGTGCAACCATACCAAATGAAGCTGTTCGTTCACTCGTTGTAGATGGACTCATATCGGGTGTTGGTGCGGTTATACTCTTTACTCCAAATATTATTATACTTTTTATAGGTATCGCACTGCTTGAGACTACCGGTTATATGAGTCGGGTCGCCTTTTTGCTCGATGGCTTTTTTCATAAGTTTGGGCTGCATGGGCAGAGTTTTATTCCACTGGTGACTGGTTTTGGTTGTTCTATACCGGCTTATATGAGTGCACGTATACTTAAAAATGACAGAGACAGACTTTTGACACTCTTTATCATCTCTTTTATGTCCTGTGGGGCGAGGCTGCCTGTTTATGTGCTTTTTGCAGGTGCATTTTTTAGTGAAGCAGTAGCTGGAAATGTACTCTTTGCTATCTATATAACAGGTGCGATGTTAGGGCTCATAGCTGCAAAAGTTTTAAAAATGACAGCATTTAAAGGGGTAGATGAGCCTTTTGTTATGGAGATGCCAAAGTACAGACTGCCAAGCTTGAAGCTGCTATTTCACACTGTGTGGAGTGAGACAAAGATGTATCTTAAAAAAGCGGGAACTTTCATCGCAGGTGCGACGGTTCTTGTCTGGTTTTTAAGCAACTATCCGCATAATGAAGTACTGCATCAAAGTTATGCGCAGAAGATAGAGCAAACAAGCTCACTGCAAGAAAAACAACAGTTACAAGCGGAGTTACAAAAGAAGGCTTTAGAAGAGAGTTATCTTGGTCAAATTGGTAAGTTAAGTGAGCCTGTTTTTAAACCATTGGGACTTGATTGGAGAATGACTGTAGCACTAGAGGCTGGTATTGCAGCAAAAGAGGTTATAGTTTCTACACTAGGTGTTTTATATTCACTAGGTGATGGGGCAGATGAAAAGAATAACTCTTTAAAAGAAGCAATTAGTAAAAATATCCCTTTTGCATCAGCAGTCTCTTTTATTATTATTGTAATGGTTTATTTACCGTGTTTTGCAGCTTCGATTGTTTTTACACGTGAAGCAGGAGGAATTAAGTATTTCTTTTATTTGTTCCTTTTTACCTCAGTAACTGCTTATGTCTTGGCATTTATTGGCTACAGAGTAGCACTCATACTGGGGCATTAACTCACTATTAGTGCATTTTCGTTAGAATAACTTCGAAGGATATGAAGATATGAAAAAAATATTAATGATAGAAGATGATTTAGAACTTGCTGAGATTTTAACAGAGTATTTAGAGCAGTTTGATTTTAAAGTTATTACTGAAGATGATCCTTTTAAGGCTGTAAGTATTTTAAAATTAGAGCCTTTTGATCTAGTCATTTTAGATCTTACCCTTCCGGGAATGGATGGACTTGAAGTATGTGAAGCGATACGTGAGCGTCAAGATATTCCCATCATCATCTCAAGTGCACGCTCGGATGTGACAGACAAGATAAAAGCACTTGAGCTTGGAGCTGATGACTATCTGCCTAAGCCTTATGATCCGCGTGAGCTTGAAGCTCGTATACACTCTGTGCTTCGTCGTTATGAGGCAAAAACCTCTGCAAAAGAGGAGAATAAAAGTGACTTTAAGTGTGACAAGTCAACAATGACCATCACATACAAAGGCCGCAATATTGATCTTACAAATGCGGAATTTGGAATTCTTTCTTATATGATAAGCAAGCAGGGGCTTGTTGTCTCACGTGAGGATCTCATCCATAATGTCAATGCCATCAATGAAGACTCTTCAAATAAGAGCATCGATGTTATGGTAGGGAGAATCAGAAACAAACTTGGAGATAAATCTCTTATCGAGTCAGTACGTGGTGTTGGCTATAAACTTCTTAAATAGACCTTTATGAAACGTCATGCCGTTCTAATCACAGTACTCTTTGCACTAACGGTTTCTCTTGTTAGTGTGAGTGCTGTTTTTTGGGAATTTTACAAGCTTAACAAAGCACAGTATATTGATCACATTTTTACAAAATACACCGTTATTACTCAAATCTACCGTGAACACCAACAACGTCAAAGTTCTGAGATTATGCTTGAAGCAAATCTCGCTGTTTATAATCTTGAGCTCATTAAAGATGAAAAACTGCGTGAGGCGATTTTACATAAAGGTAAAATTCTTAAGAAGAAAGGCTTTAAAAGTTTTAATACCTCTTTACTTATCAGTGAAAAAGGGATGTATACGAAAAATACAGTCTCTAACCTTCGTGCTACGATGATAGAGTATAAACATAAAATCTACTTTTTGATTGAGACTCCAAAGGGTCAGATTCTTATTAAAGATGATGAGCTTAAACCATATAGTTATGTAAGTATTCTCTATACCTATGCAATGGTTTTTGTAATTATTAGTCTCTCTTTTGTTTTGGTTGTACAGAAATTGCGTCCACTTATTCGTTTACGAAAGAAAATTGTGCGTTATGGTGAGGGAGACATGGATGTCTCTTTTGCAACAAAAAGTGAAGATGAGATAGGGGCTATTGCCAATGAATTGGAATATGCCAGAGAAAAAATCAACAATATTTTAACTTCACGCACACTCTTTTTACGCAATCTTATGCATGAACTCAAAACTCCTATTGCCAAAGGGACTATTGCAACACAGATGTTGGATTCTCCAAAGCAAAGAGATCGTTTTGAATCTATCTTTAAGCGTTTAGAGTGTTTGGTAAATGAGTTTGCTCTTATTGAAGAGGTGACAAGTTTAGATGATAAACGAGATTTTGCTGAGTATCGCTTGATTGATATTATTGATGGTGCTGTAGATATGGCAATGGTTGATAAAAAAGATGTTATCGTTGATGTCCCGGCAGATAAAAAGATACATGCAAACTATCGGCTCTATACAACAGCTATTAAAAATATGATAGACAATGCAATGAAGTATTCTACTGACCATAAAATAACAATTCGTGTCAATGAAAATGGTGAACTCTGCTTTGAGAGTAAAGGGGAGTGTTTGAAGCATCCTCTACAGTATTACATAGAACCTTTTACAAAAGATAATCCGTCTAAAAACAGTTTTGGATTGGGACTTTATCTTGTTGACTCGATCTTAAAAGCGCACGGACAGGTACTGGCACACGAGTATGAAAATGGAGTGAATCGCTTTATTTTTGCATAAGTTTAAATATGTAAACTATTATAATGAATAAAGTATTATTAACTGCTATTTCTTTTACATTTGCACTCTCTTTTTTCCTTTTTGGATGGTTTAGTCACAGTGCATACAAGCCTTCTAACCGTATTAAACAACCAACACTTTTGGAAAAAATTAAAAAAAACAAAGAACTACATGTGGTGTTGCTCAATGCTCCTTCTACATACTATATAGGAAGTGAAGGTGCACAGGGTTTTGAGTATGATTTACTCAAGGCATATGCCGAACATTTAGGTGTAAAACTTAAAATCACACCTGCACATACGGTTAAAGAGGCGTTGCAGTTAAGTAAAAGAAAAGATATACATATCACTTCAGCTGCGCTTGCAAAAACAGAATCAAGACAAAAAAAGTACCATTTTGGTCCATCTTATTTTGAAGTACAAGAACAGGTGATCTGTAACCGTGGGATGCTTGGTTCTTCAAAGTTTCCACGTGATGTAGAAGATCTTGAAGGTTTGTCTATAATGGTAGGTGAAGATACAAGCTATAGTGAAACCTTACAAAAACTGACTGAAGATGGTTTTGATATTAATTATACAACGACTTCTGAATACTCAACAGAAGAACTCCTAGAAATGGTAGCAGCACATGATATAGACTGTACTGTAGCAGATTCAAATATCTACTCTTTGAACTTGAAGTTTTTTCCTGAAATATCTTTGGCATTTTCTATCAGCGGGCGTGAGCAGTTAGCATGGCTACTGCCAAAAGATGCAAAAGAGTTGGAAGCTGATATGTACACATGGCTCAATGATTTTAATCAAAAAGGCAAAATGACACAGCTTAAAGATCACTACTACTCTTATGTGCTCTTTTTTGATTACTACAATACAAAGATGTTTTATAAACGGATAGAGTCACGTTTACCAAAATACAAAAAATATTTTCAAGAAACTGCAGAGAGATTTGAGATTCCATGGACCCTTTTGGCTTCTCTTTCATATCAAGAGTCTCACTGGAATCCAAAAGCCAAAAGCTTTACTGGAGTACGTGGACTTATGATGCTTACAAAGCGTACCGCAAAAATATTAGGGGTAAAAAACAGATTGGACCCGAAAGAGAGTATAATCGGTGGAACAAGGCATTTAAAACAGATGATAAAGTTTGTTCCTAAAGGTGTTGAAGGAGAGGACAGGTTGAAGTTTGCTTTGGCTGCATATAATATAGGTATGGGACATATTCACGATGCACAAAAGCTCGCAACAAAGTTAGGGCTCAATCCAAATGTTTGGAGAGATCTCAAGATAGTTTTACCATTGCTTTCTCAAAAAAGATATTATAAAGTCTTAAAGTATGGGTATGCACGTGGAAGTGAACCTGTTAAATATGTTGAAGCAATTTATAATTATAAAGAGATTTTAGATAAAAGTGAAAAAGAGAAATTTATACAGATAACAGAGAGCTTGGAAAATAATGAAACAAATGGAACGAAGTTGGAGGAGCAAAAGTAGTATAAACTACTCTGCACGACCTAGTTCACTTAAAAATGCTTCCATATCGTATTTTACACGGTATTCAGGTGTCATGATATGGATGAGGATATCTCCAAGGTCTATAACAACCCAATCTCCACTCTCATCTACATTATTAAAAGACTCTTCAGGTTTGAGTTCTTTTTTAAGGTGATCAAGTAAAGCCAGTGTATGTTTTTGTCCAAGTGATGAAGCGATAATGGCATAATCTACAAAATAATTTTTATCTTTGAGATCAAAAACCTCAATAGCTTCAGCTTTGTGTTTATCTAGTGTGTTTGTTATGTTTTCAATTCTTTTTTGCATTGTGTTCCTTATAGTATTGTGCTATTTCATTTGCACATTTTTTTGGTAATTTTGAAATGTCCATATGCTCACGCAAAGCCGTTGATGATATATCTACATCAACATGAAGTTGTAAAAAGTTCTCTGGTACTTCAATGGCATCTCGAGTTGCAACTATAAAAGTGACAAGCTCTGTTAGCTCATTATATCTATACCATTTTTCTAAACTTTTTAGATTATCAGCACCAATAACGAGATAGATTTTTTCATACTTGTTTTTAAGCATTTTTACTGTCTCTATCGTAGGTACTTTTCTAGCTTGCGTGACTTCAAAAGCACTTACTTCAAGATTTTCATACTCTGAAAATATCTCTTGAAGCCATTTAAGTCGTAAGGCAGAGGGAGCTATGGATGAATCCTTAAACGGATTCAAAAAAGTTGGCATTATGATGATTTTATCAATAAAATCCAACTCCTCTAAAGCTTCTATAACTGCCTGATGACCGATATGTGGAGGGTCAAAAGAGCCTCCATAAAGTGCTATGCTTTTCATTTAATGCGAATTATAACTAATTTTCGATAAAATAAGCCAATTTTTACTATTAGGATATATAGAATGGCACTCAAAATTGCAATTAACGGGTTTGGTAGAATCGGTCGTTGTGTTGCTCGTATAGCAGCAAAGAGAGATGATGTAGAGATAGTCGCTATAAATGACATGGCAAGCATGGATATGATGCTTTATCTTCTTAAGAATGATTCAGTTCACGGAACATTTGACAGTGAAGTAGAGCAGGTTGATGAGAATTATATCAGTATTGACGGTAATAAAATCAGAGTATTTTCTGACAGAGATCCAAAAAATCTTGGTTTTGCTGAGTGTGGTGCAGATATGGTTTTAGAGTGTACAGGTGTTTTCTTGACACAAGAGTCTGCTCAAGTACATATTGACAAAGGTGTTGAAAAGGTACTTTTCTCAGCTCCAGCAAAAGATAAAATCACTCCTACATTTGTTATGGGTGTAAATGAAGAGAAGTATGATGGTCAAAGAATCGTATCAAATGCTTCATGTACTACAAACTGTCTTGGTCCTGTAGCACGTGTTTTAGATGATGCTTTTTGTATTGAGAAAGGTCTAATGACTACTATTCACTCATACACAAATGATCAAAACATTCTTGATGTAAAACATAACAAAGATAAGCGTCGTGCTCGTGCAGGTGCTATCAATATGATTCCAACAACAACAGGTGCTGCAAAAGCTATCAGCCTTGTTCTTCCACAACTTGAAGGAAAACTTCATGGTCAATCTGTTCGTGTTCCAACACCAGATGTATCTATGGTTGACTTAAATGTTGTCGTGAAAAAAGGTACAACAAAAGAAGAGGTAAATGCAGTATTTAATGAAGCTGCAGAGGGTCGCCTTAAAGGACTTCTTTTAGTAGATAAAGAGATGCGTGTATCACAAGACTTCGTAGGGTGTGAATACAGTTCAATCGTAGCTGAAGACCTTACACAGGTTATTGGCGGTGATATGGTTAAGGTTATGGCATGGTATGACAATGAGTGGGGATACTCAATGCGTCTACTAGATATGGCTCTACACATCTCAAAATAGGAAGGCATCTTGGAATTACTACACTTAAAAAAGTTAGATCTACAAGATAAAAAAGTATTTATCCGTTGTGACTTTAATGTTCCGATGGATGAGTTTGGTAACATTACAGATGACAGACGTATCCGTTCTGCTATTTCTACTATTAACTATTGTTTAGACCTTGATTGTGCAGTCATACTTGCTTCACACCTTGGTCGTCCAAAAGGTGAAGTAGTTGAGAAGTACTCTTTAGCTCCGGTTGCACGCCGTTTGCAGCAACTGCTAAAGCGTCATGTAGAACTTGCTCCCGGTGTTGTCGATGATGCAACACTGAAGCTGGCACATGAACTGCCTCGTCATGAAGTACTACTCCTTGAAAATCTTCGTTTTGAACCAGGTGAGACAAAAGATGATCCTGAACTCTCAGAAAAACTCGCTTCAATGGCGGAGTTTTATGTAAATGATGCTTTTGGTGTAAGTCACCGTGCTCACGCATCTGTTCATGGGATTACAAAGTTCTTTGATAACGAACACAAAGCAGCTGGCTTTTTACTCGAAAAAGAGATCACTTTCTTTGGTAAGCTTATGAACAATCCGGTTCGTCCTTTTGCTGCTATCGTTGGTGGTAGTAAAGTTTCAGGTAAACTCGAAGCTATGGTAAATCTTCTTCCAAAAG
>Ga0256843_1002672_pt1 | contig 12865 bp, 15 predicted proteins | sample AlvinellametaG_FD_191572 | JGI IMG/M metagenome (GOLD analysis project Ga0256843, IMG submission 191572) | Pompeii worm associated microbial communities from hydrothermal vent at the East Pacific Rise, Pacific Ocean - Alvinella | ecosystem: Host-associated > Annelida > Integument > Unclassified ... | reverse complement strand
ACTATACCACTTTCAAGATAAATAATACCCATAAGTTATCTGGAAAATCGTATGGAAAGAAACGGCGTCATGCCGTTTCCTGAAGCAGTGGAGAGGCTTATGCCTTGATATCCACTGAGTATGCTTTTAGTGACAGAGGTACTGCCGGACGCTTCATGTGAACAGGACGTCTGAGTGTATCACCTGCTGCAAGAGGACGTGTCAATTCATCTCTCCATGCCTGATAGACTTTCATGTTGTTCTCATAGTTCACATAGATATCACCAATCTTCTCACCGGAAGCGGCTTTTTCGATGCGTACTTTCTGATGCCAAGCGTGGTTACCCGCGATCGGATCCGGATGTGATGCAGCAACGGCATTCTGCCAAGAACCGCTCAAACCATCCCACCAGATGTTGTCAAGGTCTTTGTTGTACTCTTTAAACTGCCATGTATCTCTACGTGCCTGCATACCTTCATCAAGCCCCTCTTTCGGCTTGAGGGTACCGATCTTGCCATCCATGGTCATATCGTAAAGCGGTGCACCAAGTCCCATAACTCCCAACTTATGCTCAAAACCAGGGATCTCAACGGCATTCTTAAGTTTCCAACGACCTGCGTGGTGAGAACATGCAAGTACACCAGGCATCGTTGCTTCTGTCGGGATCGCCATTGCGATGAAGTATCCTGATTCAAGACCCGAAACCGTATCTTCAATCGTCACCTTGATCGCTTCACCACGTTTGATGCCCATACGTTTTGCATCTTCCGTGTTGATCCAAACCGGGTTGTGGTTCTGTGAGATCTCCATGAGGTGCTTGGAGTTCACAGAACGTGTGTGAATGTTATACGGCAGTCTGAATACAGTGTTGAGCGCGAACTCATTCTCTTTCTTGATAAAGTCGTGGTGTACCTGTGAAACGAGGTGTACATATTTTTTACGCTCTGCTTCATTTCTCGGGTAGAATGGTACCGCATACTCAGGCCACTTCCACTGTGCGAACCACTTGGAGTAGAACTCCAATTTACCACTAAGTGTATGGAACCCTTGTTTGGCTTCATCTTCAACCACAACACCGATCTTCTTCTTGCCACCAAATACATGATCATCAACAAGGATCGTACCGAACTCATTGATCTCAACATCTCTCTCATCGTACTCATGTCCGTGTGCAATGAACTTGCCGTCAACTTTCTTGAGCGGTCTCTCCTGCGGCTTATAGATGTTGTCTTCTTCAAGCCATGTACCCATATCTCTCATCATCTCATAGTTAGGATACTTGGAATCCGGATACTTCATCTTTGCCACTTTTCTGAGGTTAGGAAGCTTATCAAATGCCGCCTGATACCACTCAGGGATCGTTACCGCACGGTTCGGATCTTCTTTGGACGCCCAGTATTTTCTGACACCAAGGCTTCCGTCAGGGTCTACGTGGTGAACCATGATGTTCGCCCAGAACTCCACCTCTTCCCAGATCTCACCGAGACCTGCCGCCATATGTGCTTCCAGTGTTGCACGTGCAGGATCTTTCGGCTTCCATCCATTCTTCTCAAGTGCTACACGAAGTGCAGGGTTCTTAAAGGAAAGCCATCTGGCAGGCTTCGTAGGCTCAGATGACTGATCGTGCCTCTCACCTGCAAGCCCTACAGGAAGGACATAGTCACAGTACCAGTTGGTTTCCGACCATGTCGGTGAAAGGTTGAAACTCAGCTCGATCTTGTCTTCACGCTTAAGCGCTTCGATCCATCTGAATCCGTCCGGGTTGATCCATACAGGGTTGTACATACGCGGGATCCATACAGACAACTTCTCAGGGATCTGAGTCAAACCTTTTTCCTTCCACTTTGCTCTCCACTCATCATCAAGAAGAAGATGCGGCATAATGTGTGACATCTCATAGGTACTAAGCGGATACTCAGGCGGCCATGCGATCTCGTTCCATACATCAACACGGCCAGGTGCTTCACCTGCAACTGTTGCAGCATCACCCTTACCGTTGACAGAGATAACATGCCAGTGGTGCATACTAACCCCTCCGACATCTCCTCTCATCGCACCTCTCAGTGCCAATGGAAGGAATCCTGCACGTGTGATCATCCAACCACCTCTATGCGCAATCGGCCCCGCTCTCCATAGGAAGGTTGCCACTCTGTCACCTGCATCGATGAACATTTCGAAGAGCTCGTCCAGTCTATCCTCATATCCTGAAATACGGCACTCTTTAGTAACGAACTCTTTGGTATATGGTGCATAAAGCTCTTTCATCAACTCGATGTAGCTCTCATAGCTGTCATCTTGAGGCATTGTTTTAAGAATACCTTCCTGAACCATAAATGAGAGCTGCTCTTTGTCTTTCATCAACTGATCCCAGTTGATCCAGTTCTTCACAAAATCATGGTTGACAAGGTCGTTACCGTTGATGTCCTTCTCATGAAGGATTCTGTTCGCAAGGTAGAGATAGAGTGCGGTCTCCGTACCCGGCCATACAGGGATCCAAAGATCCGCTATACCCGCTGAGTTGGAGAGTCTTGGATCCATAACAACCATCTTCGCACCTTTTTTACGTGCATCGGCGATGTACCCTGCAGACTGCTGGAAGTAGTGCCCTGCATCTGCTGCATGAGAAGACTGAAGGAAGATCAGCTTCGCATTTGCCCAATCCGGAGAGTTTCTGTCATCATTTGCCCACTGGATCGTACCTTCACGTGCACCTGCAGAACAGATGTTAGTGTGGGAATCATACCCGTCACACCCCATTGAGTGAGGGATTCTGTGACCAAAACCGTTCTCGTTCGGACGACCGACATGATACATAATGAGCTTTCTTGACATCTCGTCACCCTGCTTTAATGTGTCATGCATCTTCTTACCGATGGTTGACATTGCCTCATCCCATGTGGTTCTTACCCATTTACCTTCACCTCTTTTCGAACCCGGCGCTCTCTTCAGAGGGAAAGGGATTCTGTCCGGATCGTACATCTGTGACTGAGTTGCATACCCCTTCGCACAGTTTCTTCCACGGGAACCTGCATGCAGCGGGTTACCCATATACTTCTTAACGCGAAGTGTTCTTGGGTCTTTTGTCTTCTTGTACTCACCTACTTCAACCCATGCAGTCAGACCACATTGTGCTTCACAGTTATTACATGTTGTCGGAACAAGCATAAACTCATTGACTTTGATCCCGTCAGAGTTCTGTTCGCTTGCAATACCGTTTCTGCCTGCACCACCACGTTTCCAGTCATTTCCGTCAAGCTCTTTGAAGCTGTCCCAGTCTTTGAACGGTGGATAGAACGAGAGGGTATCCGGTGTTGCCGTAAATTTTGTCTCTTCAGCCTCTGCAGGTGTTTCGACGATCGCTTTGAATACACCTGTAGCCAGTGATGCGCCCGCAACACTGTAGGCTGTTCCTTTTAGGAATGTTCTTCTACTCTCTACAAATGTAGGGTTTTCATTATTCATTTTTGTCATATCCTATCCTCCTTAACTCAACGGTAGCATCTGTGGAATTTTAAGCCATACATCTTTTGCCATGTACAGACCAATCAATGCCAGAATTGCCGCAAATCTCAATAGTGTTTTATTGTCACTCTTCATATTGCTTACCGCAAGGAAGAATGGCGCGATAAATCCGAGTGCCATACCAAACCAGAACTCAACATTGTACTCTCCGCCGGAGTGAACATACGCAAGTGTCGCTTCTGCTTCAGAAGATTTGAATGAGAAGAAGTACTCTCCCATATACATCATAAAGCTGAAGAATGTTGCAATTGCAAGTACCAGTGCAAGATCACGTCTAGCCTCCTGACTCCATTTTCCGGAAATGAGGATCAGTGCTGCAGAACCTGCAAGCAGTGCCGCCCACATCATCTGCATCACCTCAGCAGGTGCCTGCCAAAGCTCACGTGCGCTTGATTCCGCCATGATGATCGCCGTATAAAGTGTTACCGGGATAGCCAGGAATACAACAAACGGGAAGATCTTCTCATAGAAACCACTGTTGGCTCTTGCTGTCTTTGCCAGTGTACAGTTCTTTCTGACATCAGGATGTGCATCAAAGAAACCGATGAGTGCCATCACAGTAATAAGCGCAGTAAAGAGTGAAGCCATCCATGCTCCTACCGTAATTGCAGATGTCCAGTGCGGATGCAGGAAAATGTTGATCATTCTATACGGCTGATGCAGATCTGTCAGGGTGAACAGCAAAAAGATGTTCAGAAAGATGAACGAGATCAGAGGCATCATCCATCTGAGATTCGGCATCTCCTCTTTTTTATGTCTGTAGAGCAGAAAGGCACCGACAAGGATCACTCCCGTACCAACGGACTTCGCCCACATGTTCAGTGTGATCATCCAACCCCAGATAATACCTGGAAGTGCCACATCAAGTGTAACGATTGCCTGTGTTGCGTGAATTGCGTTTTCCATTAGTGACCTCCTTCTTCATGCGTTTCTTTCCCGCCTTTTTCCGTCCAGTCCATCATAGAGCTATTGTCATGTGTACCATGGCTACTGAATGGTGCGAGGAATCTGTCGATCACTCCATGGTTTGGATCACCTACATGATCGAGGTGTGTAATATTGTTGAAGAGACTGTATCCTTCGATTCTCTGCTGTGCGAGAGGATCAAGTGTCTGTCTACCACCACCGACATAGAAGTGCTTCGGTTCAGTATGTTTTTCAGGTTTACGTACCTGTACACTTCCCTGATGCGCCATGATGTACTGGGAGATATTACTTGTATCATCTTCCACATCACCGAAGATATTTGCTTGAACAGGACAGATAACTACACATGCAGGCATCATCCCGCTCTCAACACGGTGTGCACAGTAGGTACATTTATCCGCTGTATTGGTCTCAGGATCCATATAGATCGCTCCGTAAGGACACGCCATCATACATCCTGCACATCCGATACATCTTGCGGAATCGACATTGACGATACCGTTCTCAAGATAGTGGAGTGCGGATACCGGACAGATTCTTTCACACGGTGCGCTCTCACAATGGTTACAACGAAGCGGTGTAAACGATCTTTTCGTATCCGGGAATGTCCCGATATCGATATATTTTACACGTAGACGCCAAGAGCTGAGTGGAACTTCATTTTCCACTTTACACGCGACTTCACAGCCTTTACAACCCATACAAAGGTTGAGGTCAACTAAGAAACCTAGTTTCATACTTCCTCCTTGATTTAATGATCCGTAATTGACTTATTGAAGAGTAAAAGAGATCCAAAATGAATACCGCCTACTCTAAAATAAGATTACATAATACACCTTAATTGTATTACATAAATTGTTAACTTCAAATGATTTTTAAAGGAAATAAGAATTTTTCTTATCTTGTGCGTAAAAAAGTGTGTCTTGGATCGGTAATATCAAAATTTCTCAATCATTTTCATACAGAAGATCAAAAAAATGAATAGATGACGTCTTTGTCTCCACCAATGCTCTTTTTAGTCGTCAGCTCAGCTATTTTTGAGAGAAAATGAGAATATTGACCCTTCTCCAAGCTTACTTTCGATCAGAAGTTGCGTATGGTGCAACCCAAGGATTGTTTTAACTATGGAGAGTCCAAGTCCCATAGAGTTGTCCCAATTGTGGGTACCGGAACGGTAAAACTTCTTGGTCACCTTCTCCAAATCCGATTCACTGATCCCTACGCCATGATCACGAACCGAAATACTGCAATCTTCTCCCACTATTACCTTCACATCCTCTTTGGAGTACTTTAATGCATTTTCAATGAGGTTCTTCAGTACCACTTCCATCAGAGTACGGTCTGCTTCAACCATACAACGCTCTCCCGCTATGGCTATTTTGCGATTTTTATACTTCTCTTCCAGAGAACGTTTGACCTCAAGTACCAGCACATAAAGATCGAAACAGCTTTTATGCAGGGTCGCCTCACCGCTTTCAAACTTATTCCAGAGTATCAGCCTGCTTAGAAGAGCTTCTATTTTATTGCCGTTGTTATAGATCTTTTCCAGGAACTTCTCCTGCAAAGACGGAGGAATATCGGGATCATCACGAAGCGTCTGTGCGTAACCCATAATGGAGGCAATGGGATTGCGGAACTCATGGGCGATCGCAGAGAGCATATCCGCACGCTGACGATTTTTGAGCTTAAGCTTTGCATTGTAGCGCTGCTTGATATCCTCTCGCTTCTTTGCTTTCTTCAGTGCTTTGATGAGATTTCGGTTCAAGTCTTCAAATTCTCTGGTAAAAAAACGTGCTTTGTAGTCTACTTTATCCAATGTATCAAGATTTTCAAGGTACGTATTGAGCGTAATAAGTTCTTTCTCCATCTGTTTGGCCCCGCGGTAGATGGCGTAGATAAAAAACATAAATGCCAATGCCACAAACGAAATGGTAAGAAGATTCTGCTTGGCATTGTCATTGAGCCAGACAAGTCCAACAACAAACAGGATGAATATACTAACGGAGATCGTCACCAGGCGCGCCATCACATATTCGGTAAACCGGGGTCTTCTAAACACTCTTGCCTCTTTTTGGGAAATGTTTGTACTCTATTTGTGCTGCCATGTCTTCTGTTTTACATCACGGATAAAACTCAAAAAGTCTTCCCTATTATAGTATCCTGTTACTGTTTCTATGATTTTACGATCTGGGTACATAAAAAAGATCGTCGGTATACCTTCAATCCATGGGAGCATATCCATTGCCTTCTGATCATTCTCATCGACACGGACACAAACATAGGGGGTCAGTGCTTCGATGATCTTTTCATCATTCAATGTACGCGCATGCATCTTCTTACACCACCTACAATGTTCCCCTTCAACCATGACCATCAACGTACGATGCTGCTCCTGTGCCAGAGAAAAAGCACTTTTAAGGTCTTTTTGCCAAACAATATCCCCTCCCAACAGCAATCCAAAAAGTGTCAGAAAAAGCAAAATACTTCTTATCATCTCCCTCCCCTTTGCTTAAAAATCTTTTACAAGTGTAACAAATACCTTATAAAGCTGCTCCACCTCTTCGATAGAGGTACGCTCGTTGGGTGCATGGATCGTATCATTAATAACACCAAACTCCACAACATCAATGCCAAAAGCTCCCATAAAACGGGCATCACTGGTACCTCCTGCAGTTGAAAGCTTTGTTTCAACACCAGTCACACGTTGGATACTCTCTGTCATATGCTTGACAACTTTGGAACTTCGGTCTGTTACAAACGGATAAGACCCCTGTGTCAACTTCAGTGTATAATCCAGTCCATTCAGCACATTTTCCACATGTGCCCTGACATCCTCTTGTGTCGTTTTGGTCGAGTTGCGGACATTGAACATCATCTTCAGTTCACCCGGTGTCACATTGGTTACTTCCATGCCGCCACGGATATCGGTAATGACCATTTTGCTCGGTGCAAAATCCTCATCCCCATTATCCAGATCCACCCCTGCCAGTTGGGAGAGCAGTGGAGCGATCTGATGTACAGGATTGACCGCTTTTTCAGGATAGGCTGCATGCCCCTGTCTTCCCTGAATGGTCAGATATCCGTTGATCGAACCACGACGTCCTATCTTGATGGCATCTCCAAACTTCTCTTCACAGGTCGGTTCAGCAACAATACAGTAATCCGGCAGCATACCGATCTTTTTGAGGTGTTCAAGCATAATGACCGTTCCGTATTGTGCATCACCCTCTTCATCCGAAGTAAGCAGTAGAGAAAGTGTACCGTTGAACGCTTCTGCCTCTTTCAATGTCTGAACAAATGCGGCTACACCACTTTTCATATCCTGCGTACCGCGGGCATAGACTTTTCCGTCTTTGATCATCGGAACGAACGGATCACTCTCCCAGTTATTCCCGGGAGGAACCACATCGACATGGCCGGCAAAACAGAGATGCTCTCCTTCTCCGAACTTTTTATACATAAAGAGGTTCTTGACCCCTCCTTCATTCACATAGGTCGACTCAAAACCTGGCAGATACGCTTCGATAAACGCCAAAGATCCGGCATCGTCCGGTGTAATGGACTCAAAACTGAGCAGTTTCAGAAAAAGGTCGATCACATTAAGATCAGGTACATTTTGTTGCATTTTTAAAATTTCCTATCATACTGAGGTAGTCTTCAATATTTTCAAAACGGTGATTCCCGCCATATTCAACAATGACTCTATGGTCTTGATACAATGTTTTCGCTTTATGGTAATCAAGCACTTCATCTTCACTCTGAAGCAGCACCAGATAATGCCCTTTCTGTGGCAGCGTCTGAAACAGTTTAAGCTGTTCCAGATAAACCGTTTTGAATTCAAATATCTCACCGTCACAAAAACGCTCCTGCCACCCTACATAAGGTGCCAGTGTCTCATAGGGAAGAGTGGATGGGTTGATCAGTACTGCTTTTAAGCCGAATTTCTCTGCCAGCCATGTTGCATAGTAACCTCCCAAAGAAGACCCTACAATCAGATCATAGTGATTCGTTTGAATCATCTGTTCCAAGAGTGAGATGGCATCGGTGGGAGAAGGTGGCAGATTGGGAGCGTCAACGCTCCCCTGCCCAAAATAGTCGCTGAGTGCAGTAGATTTCTGTCCGCTACCACAACTGGCAAAGCCGTGTATGTAGAGCAGACGGGACATTTATCTTTCTACAGGTCCACTGTAGCTCATGATCCCGCCATAGTGGTTGATCACTTTTTCCATACCGTTGCTTTTAAACACATGCTGTACCTGTCCGCTTCGGCTTCCTGTACGGCAGGTAAAGATAACCGGCTTGTCGGCGTGGTTATCCAGGAACTCCTGTGCCCACTGCTGAAACATGGAAGTAGGCTTAAGCATATCAACACCTTTAATATGTCCCATCTCATACTCCATATCTTCACGCACATCAACAAGAAGGAAATCGATCTCCCCCTTCTCTCTGGCTTCCAACAGTTTCTCCAGATCTTCCGAAGTAATATTGTCTTGTGTTAACAGTTCTTGCATGGTTGTGTTTCCTTAAAAGTGTGACGATAATACGCCACTAAAAAATAGTCGCGTATTATACCACATTAAGTTTAGGAGAGATTATTTGCTGTTTTCTTTCACATACTCAGGTGTACAGAAGATACCGCAGTGGCATTTCCCCTCTTCAGGGATCTCTTTTTCAAGTGCCTGAGGACAAGGACAGATACGGTCATCCACACTTTTGAACTTACCCGGTTTTGCAGGATCTTCCTCTACCATAAAGCATGGACAGAAACGTTTTCCGTAAAGCAGTTTGTGACGTGCAAGCCCCATAATGACGCCTTCATTGACATCTTCCATCGGGTGGTATTCAAATCCGAACTGCGCACATACTTTGTCTGTAAATTTTTTGGTCTTCTCCAGCTCTTCAAGAAATTCCGGTGAGCTCATATCGAGTTGTTGTAACATATTTCATATCCTTTTTAGAATGGTTTGAGTGATTGTATGTTGTTATATCTTAAACCAAATTAATATATAATAAGAAAAACCACATAAACCACCAAACAGGCACCTAACTATGCAGATAGACGACACACTTTTAGCAAAATTGGAAAAACTTTCACACCTGCGTATCGCTGATGAGAAAAAAGAAGAGGTAAAGGGACAGCTCAGTGAGATCCTTGGATATATTGAAAACCTCAATGAACTCGACACTGACGCACTCAGCCCTGCTTTTTCCACACTCGAAGGCGGTACCCCACTGCGTGAGGACACCCCGCGTGAGCCGAATGATATTGCAAAAGAGATCCTCTCTCATGCACCTCAGGCAGAAGATGATTTCTTCATTGTTCCTGCGATCATTGAGTAGATTCTGCCTATGCTGAAAATTTACGGTATCAAGAACTGCGACAGTGTCAGAAAAGCACTGAAGTTTCTCAAGAACAACCACATTCCCTATGCATTCATCGACTTCAGGGAAACACCTGTTGATGAGAAGACCATACGCGCATGGCTGAAACATGCCGACATCAACACACTCTTCAATACAAGAGGCACAACCTATAGAACATTGAAACTCAAAGAGCTGAATCTTGATGATGAAGCAAAGATCAGCTGGCTTGCCAAAGAAAATATGCTCATCAAGCGACCCGTTATTACCTTTGACGATCAAGTGATCATTGGTTATAATGAATCCGAATATTCAGAAAAACTACTACCCTAAAAAGGATACCCATGGCTACTTTTGATATTAAAAAACTGCTTCAGAGTGTCGTTGCACACGGTGCTTCAGACCTCCACCTCGTAAGCCGCTCCGAACCGCAGATCAGACTCGACGGAAAACTCAAGCCGGTAAACCTGCCGAAAATGACCGGTGAAGATATTGAAGAGATGTGCTACTCTCTCATTACAGAGAAACAGAAGCAGCACTTCGAAGAGAATAACGAACTTGACTTTGCCCTCCTTCTTCCGGGTATCGGACGATTCAGGGCCAACTACTACCGTGTTCTGGGCGATATCGCTGCTGCCTTTCGTATCATTCCTATCGATATCCCGTCACTGGATGACCTTGGTGCACCACAGGTCTTCAAAAAGCTGGTTAAACGAGAAAAAGGTCTCATACTTGTGACAGGGCCTACCGGTTCGGGTAAATCGACGACCCTTGCTGCACTTCTGAACGAGATCAATGTACATGAACCAAAACACATCGTTACAGTGGAAGATCCGGTGGAATTTATTCACGAAAATAAAAAGTCGGTCTTCTCTCATAGAGAGGTCGGGGAAGATACACGAAGCTTCGCCACCGCACTGAAGTATGTACTCCGTCAGGATCCGGACATCATCCTGATCGGGGAGATGAGAGACAAAGAGACGATCGAAGCGGGACTGACCGCGGCAGAAACCGGTCACCTGGTCTTTGCAACCCTTCACACCTCTTCCGCTCCTGGTACCATCAACCGTATTATCGACGTCTTTACCGGTGATGAACAGCCACAGATCAGAGCGATGATCGCCTCTTCACTGGTTGCTGTCATTGCACAGTCACTTCTGCCAAAGCTTGGAGGAGGGCGTATTGCAGCACATGAGATCATGGTCACCAATCATGCTATCTCTAACCTGATCCGTGAAGACAAAGTGCATCAGATCTACTCACAGATGCAGCTTGGGCAGGGTGACAGCGGTATGCAGACACAAACTCAGGCACTTGTCAAATACATCAAAGATGGAAAGATTTCTAGAGAAACAGCCATGCAGTATGCCAACAAACCGGATGAGCTTTCAAAAGCGATCGCATACTAAAGCATTTTGAATAGGATTTGACGATACAATACGAAAATTTTTTGAAGTGAGAACAGATGGAAAACTTTACCATGGCCAATTTTAACTATTTCGATGTTACAGTCGGTGCGGTCATTCTTCTTTTGGCGATCAAAGGATTTATGAACGGTGTCATTAAAGAGATCTTTGGACTTGCTGGGCTTGTCGGCGGGGTCTATTTCGCTTCACGTCTTGCCGGAGATGCTGCTACATTCATTGACAAGAACTTTGTTCACATCGAAAATGCCGCGCTGCTGAAGCTTCTTGGCTTTATGGCTATCCTCATCATCATATGGCTCAGTGCCACCATTTTGGGCTCCATTTTCTCCAAACTTACCTCTGCAAGCGGTTTGGGCTTTATGGATCGCCTTCTGGGATTTGTTGCCGGTGGAGGAAAGTACTTCGTGATCTTTGCACTGATCGTTACTGCACTCTCCAATGTTTCCCTAATCAAAGAGAACACTAAAAAGTATGTCAAAGACTCTATGCTCTACCCTATTCTCTATAAAGCAGGGACTGCTATTATCCAGATCGATCCAAAGTCCCTGGGATTGCACACCTCAGATGTCGTGAAAAGTACAGAGGCAAACACAACCTCTTCGGAGACAATAGAACAGAACCATGGGAAATAAAGCCGATACAATGATCACTTACCCCATACTGCTTGACCAGTTCAAAACACTGCTCAAAAGCAATACTCTCAAGTTTACCAAACAAAGAGAGCTGATCCTGAAATTTCTTTATGAGAATGAAGGACACTTCACACCTGAAGATATCTATATGCTCATTAAGAAGTCCTATCCGGATGTCAACATCGGTATTGCCACAGTATACCGTACGCTGACCCTTCTGGAAAATGAGGGGATCGCCAGCTCCATCTCCTTTGGTGCACAAGGGAAAAAGTACGAGTTCGGTATGAGAAAACACCATGACCATCTCATCTGTACCGGCTGTGGAGAGATCATTGAGTTCTATGATGAGACCATTGAAGAGCGACAGGAAGAGATCGCAAAGAAGTTCAACTTTAAGATGCAGGACCATACGATGAAGATCATCGGTCTGTGCGAAAAGTGCCAAAAGGCATAAACAAGTCACACTGAATTTGATTCAGGATCTCTCTTCCATCCGGAAGTGGCAGATCTTAACTCAAGTCCACCAAGACAACCAATTTGAGGAGAGAACTTGATATTTGACAATCAATATATTCAAGAACGTATTAAAAAAGCTGACAAACTAAGAGAAGAGGGGATCAACCCTTACCCTGCCAACATTACCAAAGGGATGCCCTCTTCAGAGTTTTTCGAACACTTCTCGTATGTAAAAGAGCAGGATGCCGAAGAGAAAAAAGATGAGAATCAGATCGTAACCCTAACCGGACGTATCAAGTTCATCCGTATTATGGGAAAAGCGGCTTTTGCCAAAATAGAGGACAATGACGGACTGGTACAGATCTACTATAACCGTGACGACCTTCCCGAAGGCTACTACAACAATGTAGCAAAGAAGCTCTTTGAAGTCGGTGACATCATTGAAGCGACTGGGTTCCCGTTTGTAACACAGACCGGTGAACTGACACTGCACTGTAAAGATATCAAGATCGTCTCTAAAGCGATCATGCCGCTTCCGGAGAAGTTCCACGGACTGACCG
>Ga0256843_1002671_pt1 | contig 12868 bp, 14 predicted proteins | sample AlvinellametaG_FD_191572 | JGI IMG/M metagenome (GOLD analysis project Ga0256843, IMG submission 191572) | Pompeii worm associated microbial communities from hydrothermal vent at the East Pacific Rise, Pacific Ocean - Alvinella | ecosystem: Host-associated > Annelida > Integument > Unclassified ... | reverse complement strand
TCACTGATGCTATCGCTTTAGCTAAAAATTTGATATTCAAACTGAAACTATATCTATTGCTCCTTTGCTTGATGCATATCCAATAGATAATAACCTTAGAAAAGGAAACTTTTCTGCTAGAATGAGAATGGCTATATTATATGATAAAGCCCAAGAATTAAATGGTATGGTAATAGGCACAAGTAACAAAAGTGAATTACTGTTAGGATATGGAACTATTTTTGGTGATTTAGCAAGTGCTTTTAATCCAATAGGAGATTTATATAAATCTGAAATATTTGAATTTGCTAAATTTCTTGGTGTAAATGAAGAAATTATTTCAAAACCACCAAGTGCTGATTTATGGGAAGGTCAAAGTGATGAAGCAGACCTTGGATATACATATGCACAAATTGATGAAGTTTTAGCAAAATATGTAGATGAAAGATGGACAAAAGAGGAATTACTTGAAATTTATGATAATAATTTAGTAAATATGATAATAAAAAGAATTTATCAAAACCAATTTAAAAGAAAAATGCCTCCAATAGCAAAATTAAAATCTCGCACAATAACTCATGACTTTTTATATGAAAGAGATATTAAGCTTTAAGGCTTAATATCTTTATGTAGCATTTGATGTAATGTAGTTTTTTCTCCAAGCAAAGTTTTATAAATAACATAATTTGTAAGAACTTTTTTTCCATATTCTCTACTTTCACTATATGGCACCATCTCCATACTCAAAAATGGTTCAAGCTTTCCTTTAACTTTAAATTTTGGTAAAACTTTGCTTTTTGTAAATCCTATTCCTGCATTATATGCATAACTTACAAACAAAGGATGATTTAATTCCTTATATAACCAAAGCATATGTTTTTTTGAATATTTAACATTCACTTTAGTAGTAAAAAAACTTTCCATATCTTCTTTTGGATGAAAACTTCTAATTAAAAATGGCATCATTTGCATCAAACCTATAGCATAACTTCTACTAATTTGTGCTGGTATAAAACGACTTTCTTGTCTTGCAAGAGCATAAAAAAGTGCTTTACTTGAAATATTTAAATCATTTAAATTATATTTAGGCATAATATAATAATTTTTTGTATAATGGTATGCTTTATCTAAAATTAATGCTTTTAAAGGTAACATTTTTTTATTATCTAATGTTTTTGCAAATTTAAAATAATCTTTTGTTTTTGCTTTATCCTTATAAAATTGAATTACATCTAAAGGATTATTAATATCATATTTCACTTTTGCTGTGTTATAAACTTTTAATTTATCAAGTTTATATGGTTTATGAAATTTTTCATAAATATATAAAGTATATAAATCCATTCTATTTTTATTTAATAACTCATTAGCATATTTTTGTTTTTTTGTAAGTAAATATAGCCAAAAATTATCTTGATTTGTCTTATTTTGTTTTGATTCTAAAATCTTAACTGCTAAATTATATCTATGTAAATCTATAGCATTTAAAGCTAAAACGAATTTATTTCTATCACTTAATGCTTTATAATTAATTTTTAAAAATGATTTTTTCATTTTATATCTATGACTTCTAACAACTAAAGCTAATAAATATTTAAATCTTCTATCTTTGGCAATATTATTTATATAAATTTCAGGTATATATACATCTGGTATATAACTTAAAAAAATACTATAAAACAAATCATTATCTTTAAATGCTTTTTTATAATCTTTATTTTTTACTATTTCTAATCTTGTCTTTACTTTAGAGTCTGGAAGAATATTAAATAACTCTTGTATATCTTTTAATTTCATTCTTTTTATATTCCATACACTAAAACCATGTTTTAATATACATTCAATAGGTTCTTTTTTCCAATTATATCTATTAACATGCTTGCATTCATAAATTTTTTTATAAGGTGGATATCTATTTGCTAATAATTTCAAATGATAATTTTTTTTATGAGTAATAGCTTTATATATTTTTTCTGCTTCTTTTCCTTTTGATTGTTTTAAATATTCAGTAAGCCAAAAATCTCTATAATAACTTTTTGGATATTTAAAAACTTCATCTAAAGTAGGATTAGCTAATAAAAAAATAGGTAATATAAAAAACAACAACCACTTCATTACATACTCATTGCAAATTTCATAAGTAAATTAACAAAAAACATATCAAAAAACTGAAGACCTAAAATCAAAATAAGAGGTGCTATATCAAATCCACCAAAATTTGTAGGAATATATCTTCTAATAAATGCATATACAGGCTCAGTTAATCTATATAATATTTGAACAATTGGGTTATATGGATCAGGTCTTACCCATGTTATAAGTGCTGCAATAATAACAATCCAAATATATAAATTTATTACCATATGTAAAATATTTGCTATTGCCATTAATAATGTTGATAATACTATCATTTTTTTTCTCCTTTTAGTAAATGTCCTACACCTTTTATCAAATACACATCACCATATTTTTTAAAAAACTTCACTGCAGAATCTACATCTATAATTTTATCTTCACTTCCTATGAATATTTCTACTTTAATATTTTTAAGATGCTCTATAAGTCCCCAATTAAATTCAAACATCTCTTCTAGTTGATATAACTCACAATCATCTATATATTTAGATACATCTATATCACTTGGATATTTTACATTTTCTAAAAAAGTATTTATATATTTTTGTTTATCTTTTTTAAATCCATTAATTTGTAATTTCGCAAATTTTGGATTATTTTTAAAAAAAGCTGGTGAAATAAGTTGTAACTTATCAACTCTTTTATTAGTATGCACAGCATCAATAAGGGCTTTTTGTGCACCATAACTAAAACCAGCTACACAAAATTCACTATCATCTAAAATATTTTCAAAAAGTTCTTTCTCATTCCAAAAACAAAAACCACTATAATAACGCATCAGATATCTCTTTTACTTCTTCTTTTGTAATAATCTCATTTTCAATTAGTTTTTTTTGCACTTCTAAAATAACCTCTTTTTGTGATACATAAAGAATTTTTGCTCTATTTTCAGCTTCACTTAAAATATCAGCAACTTCCATTTCGCTAGCTATTAACTTATCTCCCATTCCATATTCAATTACCATTTTTTCTGCTAATTCTTTTGCTTTTTTTATATCTTTTGAGGCATTTGAATATTTTTCTTTAAATATATCTTCTACACAAATCATTCCACTTAAATATACTTGAATTTTATTTTCAATCTCACTTTTTGAGATAAGTTCTCTATCAATTTCTTTAAAATCATCTTTAACTAATGTCATTTTATCAAAATCAACTTCCAACCATCTAGCAGTTACAGCTTTTGCTGCTTGATAATATGAAAGAACTTGTTTTTCTTGTTCTGTATAAGATAATATTTTTTTCTTACCTGCTAATACTTTATCTTTTACAGCTAAAAAATCTTCATTTGTTATTACATCTTTATTATGATTTAGTGCATAAATACTTGCTTCATTTACTAAACTAGCAAGTGCTGCACCACTAAATCCAACTGTCATTTTAGCTATATCTCTTACATTACCTTCATATGGTTTATTTTTTAGATAAATTTTTAAAATCTCTTCTCTATCATCAAGTCCAGGAAGTTCTACATAAACTCTTCTATCAAATCTTCCTGCTCTTAAAAGTGCATCATCTAATAAATCTACTTTATTTGTAGCAGCTATTACAATAACACCTTCACTTTTTTCAAATCCATCCATTTCTGTAAGAAGTTGATTTAATGTAGCTTCTCTTTCATCATTTCTCAATGCACCTCTTGCTTTTCCTATTGCATCAATTTCATCAATAAAAATAATAGCTGGAGCATTTGCTTTGGCTTTTGCAAAAAGACTTTTTACTCTTTTTGCTCCAACTCCTACAAACATCTGAACAAATCCTGCTCCACTTTGATAAAAAAACGGAACTCCTGCTTCACCTGCTACAGCTTTTGCAATCAATGTTTTACCAACACCAGGAGGTCCTACAAGTAATACACCCTTTGGTAGTTTAATTCCAAATTTTTGATATTTTTCTGGATTTTTTAAAAAATCAACTATTTCAACAAGTTCCTCTTTTACTTCAGATATACCTGCTACATCATCAAATGTTACATCCGATTTTTGAGGCTCAATTATAAAATCTTTATCCATCTCTTCCATTTGCATTTGCATTTGTGGTTGTTGATTTTGAGGAGTTGCAAATTTTTTAAATATAGCAATAATAAGTATAAAAAATCCAAATACAATAAATCCAGCTAATACATCATTTAATAAATCTTTAGCACTATATCCACCATTACTAAGCATTGAAAAACCTAGTAAAACCATAATTAATACTAAAATAACTACTACAACTTTATTACTATTATTTTGTTGCATTTACATCCTTTTATAAAAATATTTATAAGTTTATCAAAATTACTCAAAACTTACAAAAATTATTTTCTTTTTTTACCTCATAATTATCTATATTTATCCATTGATGAGTCAGATCTAAATTTGATTCAATTACCATTTTATTAAAATACTCATCATATCCTTCATAAAAACCATTTTTTTGATTTTCTACTAACACTTTTAATGGTTTTTTATGAAGTCTAAAATTATAATTTTTTTCTTTTATTAATTCTTCTATAATTTTATGTCTTTTTTTTGCTATATCTCCTCTAACATCTTGTTTTAAAGTAGCTGAATGTGTGCCATCTCTTGGAGAATATCTAAATAAATGTATATGAGTTAAAGGAAATTTTTTTAGATTTTCTAATCCTGCCTCAAAAATTTCTTCACTCTCACCAGGATGACCTACAATATAATCAGTCCCTAAAGCAAATCCTTTTGATGCTAAATTTTCAAATAATTCAAGTGTAGATTTAACTCTATTTCTTCTTTTCATAATTCTAAGCATTCTATCATCAGCATATTGAAGTGCAATATGTAGATGTCTCTCTAAAATAGGATTATCTAAAATTTCTAAAAATTCATTATTTATTTGACTTGGTTCTAAACTTCCAAGTCTAACTCTTTTTACACCTTTTATTGTAAATATTTTTTTTAAAAGTTTAGCTAAAGATGTATTTGTGTCTTTCCCATAACTCCCCATATTTATACCAGTTAAAATAAATTCACTAAAACCATTATTAGATAAAAGAGTTATTTGTTCAACAATCTTATTTTCAGGCATACTTCTAGCATGCCCTCTTACAAAAGGTATTATACAATAAGCACATTCAAAATCACATCCTTCTTGTATTTTTATAAAAGCCCTACTTCTACCTTTTATATCAGTAACGATTTTTTCATTAATAAAATTCAAATCTCCTATTTGATAAAATGGCTCATTTTTCTCTAACAGATAATTTATTTTTTCCTTTTCAGAATGTCCAAATACACCAAAAACTTTATTTTTTTCAAATAATTCTTTTCCTATAGAATATGCTCCACAGCCTGTAAGTAAAATTTTTTTATTTTTTATTTTTGATAAATAATGTTTTAAATTGCTATCAGCAGAATTTGTAACTGTGCAAGAATTTACTACTATAATATCTGCTTCTTTTTCAGAAGATGTTATCTCATAAGTAGAAATATCTTGCATCAATTCAGTATCATAAATATTTGTTCTACATCCAAATGTTTTAAAATAAACTTTTATGTTATCTCCTTAATTATTTTATTCTTTTAATAATAGCATAAAATAATGGAAGATAAAAGAGATTTAAAAGTGTAGAAAATGCTAATCCATATCCAATAACAATAGCTAATGGTTGTAAAATTACAGATTGTCCAAATGGATAAAAAATTAAAGTAGCAAGACCTAAAATAGTCGTAATTGATGTAAGTAAAATAGGTCTAACTCTTAGACTTGCTTTATTCATCAAATCATCTAAAGATTTAGCATCTTTTAAAAATTCAATCATAATAATTCCATCATTTACTACAATCCCCGCAAGCCCTACTACACCTATCATCCCTATCATTGTAAAATTCATACCCATTATAAAATTCCCAATAACAACACCTAATAAAGAAAGTGGAATAACAGAAATTACCACAAAAGGTAATAAAACAGAATTAAACATAGCTACTAATGTAATAAAAATTAAAATAAGTGCAACTATCATAGAATATTTAATATCTTTCATGAATTCTTTACTTACTTTTTTTGCTCCACCTATTTCTATTTTTACTCCTTCTTTTTTTAATTCTTTTAAAAGAGGATCTATTCTTTTATATACTTCTGCTGTAGTTATAATTTTTTTATCTAAATTTGCATATACACTTTTTGCTAAAACCCCATTATATTTATTTAATTTTTTAAAATTATTTTCTATAATAAAATTAGTTACTTTATTAAGTTCAATTTCTTGATTTGTATTTGGTATAGTTATTCTAAAATGTTTAATAAAATCAAATTTATCTTTATTTATATCTTTTAATTTTATTTTTACTACTTTGCCATTTATTGTTTTTGCTATTTCTGCATCTCCGAAATATCCCCTTAGAGATGAAACTATATATCCTTGGCTAAAACCTAAAGATTCACCATATTTATTAATTTTAATTTTTAAAAGTTTAGCCCCAAGCTCTGCATCATCATAAATAGAATGAACACCTTTTATTTTTTTTAGTGCATTCTCTATTCTTTATCATTTTTGTTTTATTTTTTTCACTAAGTGAAATTACAATATCACTTTTTACCATACCTGTAGTTGGGATTTCTACACTTAAATCTGGTATTTTAAGTCCTAGTTTTTTATATTCTTTTTGAAGTTCTTTTGCTATTTCTCTAGCACTTTTTTCTCTTTTTACATCTTCTTTATTTGATGCAATAGGCATAATAAGTGGTGCTATATATTTATTATAAAAATCGTGTGGTTTTCTATCATATAAATCTACAAATATTTGAAAATTATTTGGAGAACTATCTATATTAGATTTTCCATTAAGTTTCATTCCTACAATAGTTGTAAAACTTTTTATATCATCTCCACCAAGTTTTGCTTTTAATACATTTTCGATAGGAACTATTGCTTTATATGTATCATAAATAGTATTATTTGTATCTACACTTCCTTTTACATATATTTGAGTAGTATCAAAATCTGGAAATAATTGAAATTTTGAATGTTTAAATCCTACTACAGTTAATGCTGGAATGATAACTAAAAAGAAAATTAAACTAATCCATTTATATTTTAAAAATAGATACAATACTTTTTTGTAAAAATTATTTATTTTTGCCCACATTTCATCTTTTGCACCCTCTTTTAGACTTAATGTCTCTTTTGCATGAAGAGGTAAAAATATAAATGCTTCAAGCACACTTGATAAAATTAAGATAGTTATCATAATAGGGATAATTTTCATAAATACCCCAATCTCACCTTTTATCATAAGAAGAGGTAAAAATGCAAAAATTGTAGTCATTGCACTAGCTAAAACAGGAATAAATACCTCTTTTGCTCCATCAATAGCAGCAGTCGTTCTGTCTTTTCCCATTTCTAAATGTCTTTGAATATTTTCAGCTACCACAATAGCTTCATCTACTATCATACCAAGAGCTATTAATGCTCCAAGCATAGATAAAAGATTCAAACTAAAATCTAAATAATCTAAAAATATCAAAGCAATTGCAAAAGATGTAGGAATACCTATAGTTACAACAAAAGATATCCTTTTATTGATAAAAATCCACATAGCAAAAAACACTAAAATAAGACCAAAAATTATATTTGAAACTACAGTATTTAGTCTGTTTTTTACCCATACAGATGTATCCATACTAAATCCAAATTTTAAATTTGGATATTGTTTTGCAAACTCTTTTGTTAATTTTCTAATTTTTTTAGTTAAAGCTATAGCATCACCTGTTTCACCTTTTTTAATAGTCAAACTTACATCTCTTACACCATCAAACTTACCTAAAGTAGAAGGAGTTTCAATATCATATTTTAAAGTAGCTATATCTTTTAATCTAACAATTTTATTTCCAATTTTTAATATCATATTTTTAATATTATCTATATTTTTAATATTTTTCATAGAAATATAATATTGAGTAGAACCTTCTATTTTACCAATAGGAATAATACTTGAAAGATTTGATAATGCAGAAACTACTAAATTTTTATCCAGTCCTAGTGCTTCTATTTTATTACTATTTAAAGAAATACGAAGTTCTTTATCACCATCTCCATCTATTTGTATTTTAGATAAATCTTTTAAAATTAATAATTTTTGTTTTAGTTTATTTGCAATATGAAGTAATTCAAATTTATTAACATTACCTGCAATAGTTACTGTAATTAATGGAAATGCTTTTTTTACAATAGTTACAGAAGGTTCAGTCATATCACTAGGAAGGTTTGAGCGAATATTACTTACTTCACTTTTAAAATCACTAAGCAATACATTCATATCACTTCCAGGCTTAATATCTGCTACTATAGAAAAACTACCATTTAAAATAGTTGATTCTATATTTACAACTTCTGCATAATTTTTAATTCCATCTTCTATAGGAGTTACTGCTATTTTATTTAAAGTATCACTACTAGCACCTGCATAAAATCCTGTGATCATTATTTTATCTAATGTAGAAGGTGGAAATAATTCTTTTGATATACGATTATATGAAAGGATAGATAATACAATCAAAAAGAAAAAGATTGTATGTGTTAAAACAGAGTTTTTAATAAAAAACTTCAATGAGTTACCCCATTTTTATATTTGAGTTGGGCTATTTTTGATTTTAATATTTTATTTTCATCTTTTAGAGATAAATATTCTTTTTTTAAATTTTGTATTTCTACTGAAGTTTTATAAATATTATTTGATAGATAAATCTTCGGTACAAATAAAAATAATACTAACATAACAACACTTAAAATAGTAATAGCAAGTGATAAAGTAACATTTTTATCTTTTGATATTAAAACTGTGCTTACCTCATCTAATAATAATTCTTTTTCTTTTGATTGCATTTTACGACATCCTTATCTAAACATAAATCCTCTAACCTTAGCACTTCTACTTCTAGGATTTGCTAAAATCTCTTCTTTACTTGCGACCAAAGGTTTTTTATTTATAATTTTACCTTTTGCATTATTTCTTCCACATTCACATCTAAAAGCATCACTAGGACAAATACACTCTTTTGACCATTCTTTAAAAGTTTGTTTAACTATTCTATCTTCTAAAGAGTGAAAAGTAATTATAGATAATATCGTCCCATTATTAGCTATTTTTAATGATTTTTCTAAAATTGCTTCAAGTTCTGATAATTCTTGATTTACTTCTATTCTGATAGCTTGAAAAACTTGTGTTGCTGGATGAATTTTTTTTCTTGGTATAAAAGAAGCAATAAAATCTGCTAATTCTTTTGAACTTTCAAATTTTTTTTCTTTTCTTCTTTCAACAATTTTTTGTGCTATTTTTTTATAATATCTTTCTTCACCATATTCTTTAAAAATTCTTTCAAGTTCATTCAAACTATAAAAATTTACTACATCTTTTGCACTAAATTCTTGAGATTGATCCATTCTCATATCAAGCACATCACCTTCAAAATTAAATCCTCTTTTTCTTTCATCAAGCTGATAACTACTAACTCCAATATCTGCTAAAATACCAGCTATTGGTAAATCTGAAAATTTATCAAGTATTTTACTTGCTCTTGAATGATAAAATTCTACTCTATCACCAAAAGGAGATAATCTTTTTTTTGCAAAATTTAAGGCTTCAATATCTTGATCAAGTGCAATCAATTTTATATTTGGATGTGCTTTTAAAATAGCTTCACTATGACCACCAAATCCACAAGTACAATCAATAAAATATCCTTCTTGCATCTCTTCAAACAACGATAATGTTTCATTCAATAAAACAGGTATATGTGGTATATTCATTGTACTCTTTTTTTTATTAAAATTATATCAAATAATTAATGACATTTGAATGATATTTTCCCTATATTATCTAAGTTTTAGTATAAAATGATATAATTCTATAAACTATTTCATTTTTTGGAGTTAATTATTATGAAACAAAAACTAAAAAAAGAATATGAAATTATTCTAGATACTTTATTACAAAAAGGATTATTTCATACTTACCAGACATCATTTTCAGTTAGAACAGAAAATGATAGATTTATAATCAATAAACAAGATACATTATTTCGTGAAAATGATATATTTACAGAAGTACACTATAAAGAAGACTTATCTTGGAAAGAAGCTAGCTTAGATGTAAAAATACATGCTACTATTTATCAAAAGATTTCTACAGCAAAATGTATTGCACATATATTTCCTATTAATTTAGTAACATATAGTCTTTATCATCATCAATTTAAACCTTTAGATTATTACGGATTAACTATCATAGGAAAAAAAGAAATTTATGAAATTGATGAATATGAAAATTTTACTGAACAGCTTGAATCAATAATATATCCAAAATTAAAAAATGAAAACATCTTTATAATCAAAGGATATGGAGCATATATTTATGACAGAGACCTAAAAGAATTAGCAAAAAAAGCATCTATTATTGAAAATAGTGCTAATATTTTACTAAAAATAAAACATGTTTAAAATGGAGAAACAGCATCTAAAAATTTAGCAAACCAATTTTTATCAGTTGCTCTTTGGATTTCTCCTTCTGTTTTATACTCAATTTTTGCATCTGATATGTATTTTGAATCAATAGTATTTGTAGAATCAATATCACTAGGACGAATCACTCCACAAACCCTAATAATATTTTTTTCACCATCAATCATAACTTCTCTACTACCTGCTATAAAATAATTACCATTTTTTAATACTTTTATAATTCTAGCTGTTACTGTAGCAGTAAATTTATCTTCTCTTGTATTACTACCTTTTCCTTGATAATTTCTAACTGTAGTATTATCAGCCAAAGGATTTAAACCTGGTTTTACACCTGCCATACCTGCTACATGATTTACTCCGTTTATCAACATATTAACTCCACCCATAGGAGTCGTTGTTGATTCACTAGTTTGTTTTTTTCCTGAAGAACTAGCTTTTACTTGTTCACTAATAAGTACTGTTACAATATCATTTACTTTCATTGCTTTTTTATCAGAAAATAAATTATCTCCATTATTAAATAATGAACCTAAATTATGACTTTGTTCCACTTCTTTAGAAGACATTTGAGCAACATATTTTGGTGGTGTAAGATCTATTTTTGGATTCATAGGATGTTCTGCACATCCTGTAAATAATAGTATTAAAAATATAAAAATAAAAAAAATATTTTTCATTAAGTACCCTCTTTTTTATTAATATTAAGCAAATTATATTCCTTTTAAATCTAATACAGCCTTTTTAATATCATTTTGTCTCATAAAATGCTCCCCTACTAAAAAAGCATCTACTCCATAATTATGAAGTTTTTTTACCATTTCAAAATCTGTAATTCCACTTTCAGCTACTTTTATAGCATTTTTCGGAATTAAAGGCATAAGTTCGTTACTCAATTCCATATTCATCTCAAATGTTTTTAAATCTCTATGATTAAACCCTATAATTTCAGCACCTACAAAAAGAGCTTTTTCTAAATCTGGTTTATCATGAATTTCAAATAATACATCAAGTCCTATACTTCTAGCAAAATCATATAATTCTTTTAATCTTTTTTCATCAAGTGCTTTTGCTATTAATAAAACAAAATCAGCTCCAGCATTATAAGCCTCAGCTATTTGATATATATCAATAATAAAATCTTTTCTAAGTAAAGGAATTTTTGCAAATTCAGATATTTTTCTAAGGTATTCTAAATTTCCCTGAAAGAAAAAAGGCTCAGTTAATACACTCATAGCATCAGCTACTTCATTATATTCTTTAGCAATTTTTATAGGATCAAAATCTTCTCTAATTATACCTTTTGATGGACTTGCTTTTTTTACTTCAGCAATTATCCTATAAGGATTTTCATCTGTAGATTTTAAAAAAAATTTTACATCTTTTATATCTCTATCTATATTTAAAAGTTCATCAATAGATTTATCTTTTTTTAAATTTTCTTTTGTTTTATTTATTATTTTTTCTAGAATCATAACATCTCCTAATTAATTTTTTATGTTTATTGATATCTTTATCTTTTAATTTTATTTTTGAAATAATATCATATGCTTTTTTGCATTTATGTATTTTATAATATCCCCATGCTAAAGAATCTAAGAATGCTTTATCATTAGGATGAATTTTTAAAGCTTCTTTTACAAGCTTAATACCTCTATTTGGATTTATGTCATAATCAATTAGGATATATCCTAAATAATTTAAATATAATGGATTTTTATCTTTTTTTACTAAAAATTCTAAATTTTTAATTAAAAAATTTAAATCAGCTAATCCTTTTTTAGAGTGTTGAAATTTATATGTAGTATATAAAAATAAATAATTTAATTTACCTGTTATTTTATATAATCTATATGCATCTTTATAATCTTTTGTTATATCAAATCTAGATTTATATACTAAATATTTAAATCTAACATCTAAATTATTTTTTTCTATAAACTTTAAAGCTTTATCATAATCTTGAATTTCTAAATATAGATAAATTATTTTTCTTGCAAATTCATCTGTAGGATTATTTTGATACATTTTTTTATATATAACTATTAAATCATCATAATCATATAAAGATTGATATACATAAGCCAACCTTTTGCAAATTGAAATTTCACATCCATATTGATGAATATATGTTTGATAATAAGATATTGCTTCATTTGGTTGTTTTAAATATCTAAAAAACAAATCACCCATTTCACTTAAAACTTTAGGAGAATGATTTATAGAATATATAGTTTTTAAATATACAATAGCTTTATTGTATTTATGTTGTTGAATATA
>Ga0256843_1002670_pt1 | contig 12871 bp, 13 predicted proteins | sample AlvinellametaG_FD_191572 | JGI IMG/M metagenome (GOLD analysis project Ga0256843, IMG submission 191572) | Pompeii worm associated microbial communities from hydrothermal vent at the East Pacific Rise, Pacific Ocean - Alvinella | ecosystem: Host-associated > Annelida > Integument > Unclassified ... | reverse complement strand
ATATTTTGTCCGATTTGATGCGATTATATTTTATCATATCTTTTCTTACAGTCTCTCCGGTTGTTATGATAAAATCAGCCATTTCATTGATAAAATTTAGTCTTGATGGATTTATCTTGTTGCTTAAATGCCTGGTTCTAATAAATTTAACACCGGCTAATTTTGCAGCAAATCCGCCAACCCAAGTATCTTTGCCACTGTGGGTATTTACTATATCTACACTCTCTTTTTTGATGATTTTATTTAGAGCAAACACAGTTTTAAGATCATATGCTCCATCAAAAGCAAAAGTAAAAACTTCTATTTTGTTTTCGAGAGCCTTTTGTTTTATCTTTGCATTATCTCTACAAGCAAGGCATACTTCTACCCCTTTTTCTCTTACGGCTATCATCTCATTGATGATCCTCATCTCTTGCCCGCCCCATCCATCGGACCATTCGGTATGCAAAATTTTCATATTTTTTCCTCTATAATTTGAAAAACTTTATCCATATCAAATTTCATCAAACAATCACTTATCTTTGTGCCGTTGCAGCCATCTTTTCCGCACGGTACACACTCCCAATCATGCTGAATAACAGTGTGTTTTCCCATCTGTTGGATACCGCCTTTTTTGGTGTAGCCGCTTTCAAAAAGTTCGTTATCCCAAGGTCCCCAGTTAAAAGCTCCGCTTGGTCCGAAAAATGCGACTACCGGAGTATCCACGGCTGCTGCCATATGCATGATAGCCGTATCGACTCCTATAAAAAGCTTTGCTTTGCTTGAGAGATATGCAACCTCTTTTAGGGATAATTTGCCACTTAGGTTGATAGGTTTTGTTTTGCAAAGATTTAGGATATTTTCAACTTTTTTCATCTCTTTTTTATCGGGGCTTGCCGTGATAACCACCTTTTTGTCTCTATCTTCTAAAAAATCGATAATTTCCGACATCAACTCATCTTTTATACACTTAAAAAGCCATCTTGAAACGGGGTGGATATGTATAAATTCATCCAAATGTAACTCGTCAATTCTATTTTTATCTTTTTCACCCCAAAATATTTCAACTTTTTTAGTATGGATATCTTTTTTGACTACCCTAAGCGCATCAAGGTTGTTTTCTATGATGTGTCTTATAAGAGGAGGTTTTGAGAGGGTGTGGGTAAATGTATTTTTTAGCAGCATATTTTTTGTCACTTTGTAGCCTATCTTTATCTTGGCTTTGCTAAATTTTGCTATAAAGGCTCCCCTGTCTCCCTCGGTAGTGTTGATAACCATATCATAATCTCTAAAACTTTTTAAAAATCTAAACTCCTCTATAGCTCTTTTGAGCTTTGGCATGGATTTATAGAAGTTTCTGTCGTATGTAAAGATTTCATTTATGTTTGGATTTAACTCTATCATAGACTCGGTGTCTTTGTTTACCACTATGTCTATCTTGGCATTTGGATAGTTTAACTTTAGGTTTTTTATCAAAGGGGTTGTAAGTAGCACATCACCGATATTTCTAAATTTTATAACAAGTATCTTCATTTTATATACTTCCAAAATGTATATTCGCTATATAGTCTTGCTATGATAAAGCCGTGCCAACCCTCTAAAAAACCGGCTTTTAAAAAGTATATTTTAAAAAATGTCCAAGGCGGATTCAGTAAAGCTTTTAGTCTGTTTGGCTTTTTATTTAAAGATGAGTATCTGTTTTGTTTTTCGATAAACTCCTCTATGCTATCGTATGCGTAGTGTAGCATATGATTTTTTAAAGTGCCTGTTTTGCCCTCTACCACAACTTTTTCATGGACACTATCGCTGCTAAATCTCCCCTTTGTTTTGTCAAAAAGCCTTAGAGTTCTATCGGGATAGAGTCCGCAGTGTCTTATGGCTTTACCAAAAAAGTAGTTTAGCCTGGCTATGAAATATCCGTAACATTCAGGCTTTAAAAGAGTCTTTTTTATCTCCTCTTGTAACTCTTTTGTGATAATTTCGTCGCTATCAAGTACAAATACCCACTCATTTTTGCAGTTATCGACGGCAAATTGCTTCTGTTTGGCAAAACCCATCCACTCTTTTTTTATCACTTTACATCCGTTTTTTTCGCATATTTCTACTGTTTTATCGCTTGAGCCGCTATCGACCACCACTATCTCATCTGCAAATTTAGCCGAGTCGATGCACTCTTTTATGGTTTTTTCACTATCTTTTGTAATGATTGCGACGGATAGTTTACTCATCTGTATATCTCTTCATATTGATTTTTCCATCTTTTATGAAACCAAAACCACTCATCAGGTTTTTTTCTTATGGCTTTTTCTATAGCGTCAGCTTGAAGTTGAGTCATCTTTTGAATATCCTCTTTTGCATTATTGCTTTTTATCGGTTCAATTTCATCATAAAAAGTAATTTCATAGTTTTTATAGTCATTTGTGGTTATAAAAGCGGGTATGATAAGAGCATCTAGTTTTCTAGCTATCAAAGCGGTACTGTGAGTTTGTCTAGCTTTTTTACCAAAGAAATTTACTAAAACCCCTTCATTGTCGGCAGTATTTTGATCTACTAAAACTCCTAAGAGTCTATTTTGCTTGAGAGCTTTTATCATGCCTCTCATTCCGCCCATTTTGTCTATAACTTCTATATCAAACTGCTCTCTATTTTGCTTTAAGACTTGGTCTATCCTTTCTCCTTCAAGTTTTCTACCCACTACCGAAACGGGTCCGAAAAAGGCTGCTACGGACAAAGATATAAGCTCCCAGTTACCGTAATGAGCCGTTATTACTATGATCTTTTTGTTTTGCTTTATGGCGTTTTCAAGTATCTCTTTGTTTTTAAAGGTTACTTTTTGTGAGAGTTTTTCTTTTGTTATGCCTTGGTTTTTGACAAAATCAGCAAGAAAATATAGAAGATTTTTGTAGCACTTTTTCTCTATGGCTTTTTTCTCCTCTTCGCTTATGGTGTCGCCGTAAGCGAAGTCTAGATTGGTTTTGATGATCTTTCTATGCTTTTTGTCTATAGCCCAAGTTATCCAAGATAAAAGGTCCAGTATGGCTTTGAGTAAAAAATCCGGAGTATGTTTTACGATAAATCGGAAAATTTTAAAGGATATTAGATATATGCTATCCATTTAGAAGCCTTTTTGCAAGAGCGATTATCTCACTTTCATCTATATCTTTTATGCACATATCCTCTTTGTTTAATCTTTTGGGGTCTATCTTTTTTTTGCAGTCAACGCTTAGGTTAATATCTGTTTTTAGTGTATTTCTTTCGCTTGGAGTCGGACCAAATATAGTAACACTCGGCTTATTTAAAGCCCAGGCTATATGCGTAGGACCGCTATCGCCGCCGATAGTTAAGTCGCTATGGTCTATCAAAGCTTTTAGCTCGTCAAGACTTAGCTTAGGAGCTATTTTGGCATTTGAGTATTTTTCTATAAAGATTGCGTCGTTTTTCTCTTTTTCGTTTCCCCAAGTGAGGATAAAATTTTCATCCATTTTTTGAACGATATTTAAAAATTTTTCTTTCGGATAGACTTTACTCTCCCAGCTTGAACCGACTACGATGATGATATTTTTTTTATCTTTTTTTATCAAAGGTTTTATCTTTTTGACGCTTGAGGGGTGATAAAAAAGAGATTTGTCTTTTAAAAAAAGCTCATTTTTGTCTATATTTATACCAAGACACTTGCAGGTTAAAAGATAGTTTCTATATATCACATTCTCATGATACGGTATGTGGTATTTTTCCTTATAAAATAAAGATGAGAACCCCTCTCTTGAAGAGTTTTTGTCAAATCCGCAACCATTTCCGAGACTCTTTGAGACGATGGATGATTTGATGAGCCCTTGCAAGTCTATCGTTTTATCGTATCTATTTTTATATTTTTTTATATTTTTAAACTCATTGAAAATATTTTTTTTATCTTTTAGGTTGAGTTTTATGATATTGTCGATATATGGATGATTTTCTAAAATATCGGCAAATCTCTCTTCGACAAACCAATCTATCTGCATATCCCTTTTATGTTTTTTTATGATTTGGGGCAAAAAAGAGGCGTGTATAATATCTCCTAGTGCTGAAAGTTTAACTATGGCTAATCTCACTTTTACCCTTTTTTAGATACAATTATATCCAAAATTACCAAAAAAAGAAGTTAAATGATATGTGTGTTTGATTGTGAAACTATTCCGGATGTTGAGCTTGTAAAGAGCGAGTTTGCTCTTGAGGGTGACTCTTTGGATGTTACCAACGAAGCTTTTAGGCTTCAAGAGGAGAAGAGCGGCTACTCCTTTTTGCCTATCCCTTTTCATCAAGTTGTTGCTATATCCGCCGTTATTTGTGACGATCTTGGCAATTTTCAAAGGGTAAACTCTATCGAGGGCGAGAGTGAAAAGGAGTTGATAGAGAGCTTTTTAAACTTTATAGATAAAAAAGAGCCTAAACTAGTTAGCTTCAACGGAAGGTCTTTTGATATCCCTATGCTTATGATAAGGGCTATGAAGTATAACCTCTCTTGTTTTGCCTACTTCGAAAAAGACAATCGAGACACGAACAAAAGTAAATGGGATAATTACCGCTCAAGATATAGCGATAGATTTCATGTCGATTTGATGGATCATATAGGGGAGTTTGGAGCCGTTAGAGGCTTAAAACTGGATCTTTTATGCAAGATGGCGGGACTTCCGGGTAAATACGATGTTCACGGCGATGAGGTGAGTGAACTGTACTACAAAAACGAGATAAAAAAGATAAGAGAGTATTGTGAAAGCGATGTTTTAAATACATATTGGCTCTATCTGAAGTATGAGCTTTTAAAGGGGCATATGACAAAAGAGGAGTATTTGAATATTTTGATAGATTTTAGAGATAAACTGGATGATAAAAAGTCCTATTTTCAAGTTTTTAAAGAGCATATAGATAGGGAGACGGGTGTATGAGTATAGGCATAGTTGACTACAATATGGGCAACCTTAGCAGTGTAAAGAACGCTTTTTTAAAATTTGGCGTAGATGCGAAGGTGCAAAACGACCCGGATAAGTTAAAAGAGTACGACAAGCTCGTACTTCCGGGAGTCGGAGCTTTCGGTGACGCTATGGAGCACTTAAGACAAAGCGGACTTGACGAAGCTATAAAAGAGTTTGCAAAAAGTGGTAAACCGTTGCTTGGTATCTGCCTTGGGATGCAACTTCTTTTTGATAAAAGCGATGAGTTTGGCTCTCACGACGGGCTTGGTCTAGTGCCCGGAGAGGTGAGATACTTTGATAGTAGCAGGTTTGAAAAGAGGCTAAAGATCCCTCATATGGGGTGGAATAAACTTTTTCAACAAAAAGAAACCCCTCTTTTAAAGGGGCTTGAAGAGAGCTTTTATCTCTACTTTGTCCACTCGTACCACGCTATATGCGAGGATAGATACGCTATAGGTAAAACATTTTACGGATATGAATTTGTAAGTGCGGTGCAAAAAGAGAGTGTTTACGGATTTCAGCCGCATCCTGAAAAGTCCCACGATAACGGACTTAAAATCATAGAAAATTTTATAAAGGAAGTGTAGTGGATATATTGCCTGCGATTGATCTTAAAGACGGAAAAGCGGTAAGACTTAGCAAAGGTATCATGGAGAGTGCTAAGATATACAGCGATGAGCCTTGGGAAGTGGCTAAAAGATTTGAAGATATGGGGAGCAAATGGGTTCATTTGGTGGATTTAAACGGGGCTTTTGCGGGAGAGCCTAAAAATCTGGAACAGATTAAAAAGATACGAGAAAATACCGATTTAAAGTTGGAGCTTGGTGGAGGTATAAGAGACGAGGATACTATCAAGATGTATCTTGACCTTGGCGTAGATAGGCTGATACTCGGTTCGATAGCCTTGAAAAATCCAAACTTCGTAAAAGAGATGGCAAAAAAATATCCTATCGTAGTTGGCATAGATGCCGCTAACGGTATGGTTGCCGTTGAGGGTTGGGCTAAAGTTAGCGATATGAAAGCTACCGATTTAGCCAAAGAGTTTGCAAAAGCGGGAGTTGAAGCTATCATTTGTACCGATATATCAAAAGACGGTATGCTAAGTGGCGTTAATGTGGAGTTTACCGAAGAGATATACGAAGCTAGCAAAGTGGATACCATCGCAAGCGGGGGCGTAAAGGATATAGGTGATATTATCAAATGCAAAGAGAGTGGCAAGATAGCCGGAGTGATAGTGGGTAAAGCTTTTTACGAGGGCACCTTGGACTTAAAAGAGGCATTTAAAGTAATCTAAAACTTAAATAAGATAAAATTAAAGAGAATTTTTATAAAAACTAAAAGGAATAAAAATTGAAACTATTAGTGGTAGATGACAGTTCGACGATGAGAAGGATTATAAAAAATACTCTTGCAAGGATAGGACATAAAGATGTTCTTGAAGCCGAGCATGGTCTTGAAGCATGGAAAATCATGCAAGAAAATCCCGATATAGATGTTCTTATAACGGACTGGAATATGCCCGAAATGAACGGACTTGAGCTTGTGAAAAAAGTCAGAGCCGAGAGTAAATACGACGACCTTCCTATCATCATGGTGACTACCGAAGGCGGTAAAAAAGAGGTTATAACCGCACTTAAAGCAGGGGTAAATAACTACATAGTTAAGCCTTTTACACCTCAAGTTCTAAAAGAGAAGCTCGAGGATGTCTTGGGTTGATTTATGGAGAAAACCTACTACGAACTTTGTATAACTCCTACAAAGCACCATAAACTTTTTAGCGAATTTCTATTTGATCTTGGTATTGAAGCTATCGAGGAGAGAGACAACTCCATCATCGTCAGAGACGAAGAGGATCTTAGCGAGATAGAGTGGGCGGTAGAGAGATTTGCAAGAGAGTTATCAAAAACTCTAAAAGATGATGATATAAAAGTTTCCCAAAAATTGGAAAAAAAGTTAAATATTGACTGGATAGAGAAGTATAAAAACTCTATACAACCTATCGAAATAGGAAGATTTTATGTGCATCCGACTTGGGAAAAGGATAAAGAGGGGTTTATCAACATCCTTATAGACCCTGCGCTTAGTTTTGGTACGGGGCATCATGAAAGTACATCCTCTTGTCTTGAATTGATAAGCGAAACGGTAAAAAAAGGTGACACATTTTTGGATGTGGGGTGCGGAAGCGGCATACTCTCCATCGCTGCTGCGAAACTTGGAGCAAAGGTAGAGCTTTGCGATACCGACCCTTTAAGTATCGAGAGTGCGAAAAAGAACTTTTCATTGAATGGCGTGAAGTATGAGGATATATGGGTAGGTTCTGCCGATAAAGCAAAAAAAGAGTATGATACCGTAGTGGCAAATATAGTGGCCGATATATTGATCATGATATCTAAAGATTTAAAAAAATCTGTAAAAAATGATGCTAATTTGATACTCTCAGGTATTTTGGATAAATATTTAGATAAAGTTTTATCCAAATTTAATGATTTTCAATTGATAAAAATTATAAAAAAGGGTGAATGGCGAACCATTTATCTTAAAAAGGGAAAATAGTGGCACGAAATAACAATCAAAAAAATGATAAAAATAACAATAACAACAATAACTTTTTCAATAACAATCCTCTCTTGGTGTTTGCGATCTTTTCGATAGTCATCATACTTGTTTTTAAAAGCTTTGTAAATCCCGCTACGGGAATGAACGGTATGCAAAACAAGATGTTTGACGCTACTCAAAAGGTGATAAGCAAAAGCGTAAGTTACTCTAAGATAAAAGATTTGATACGAAAAAAAGAGGTTAGTAATGTAGCTATAGGTCAAACTATCATCAAAGCTATTTCGAACCAAAACGGTACAAAAGTTATATATATAGCCAAAAAGGTGGGAGACGACCCCACTTTGATACCGCTTTTGGAGAAAAATCACATCACATATGCGGCTTTTAGCGAAACGACTTGGTTTAGCGAGTTGCTCTTTTCCTGGATATTGCCTATCTTGATATTTTTCGGTATTTGGATGTTTTTGGCAAATAGAATGCAAAAAAATATCGGCGGCGGGATACTCGGTATGGGTAGTAGTAAAAAGCTTGTCAATTCCGAAAAGCCCGATACTAAGTTTTCGGATGTTGCCGGAGTTGAGGAGGCAAAAGAGGAGGTCAAAGAGATTGTTGACTTTTTAAAGCACCCCGATAGGTACTTAAGACTCGGGGCAAAGATACCAAAAGGTGTGCTTTTGGTGGGACCTCCGGGTACCGGTAAAACACTTCTTGCCAAAGCTGTGGCAGGTGAAGCCGATGTGCCTTTCTTTTCCGTTTCGGGATCATCTTTTATAGAGATGTTTGTCGGAGTTGGAGCTAGCAGAGTTAGAGACTTGTTTGAAAGTGCTAAAAAAGAGGCTCCTTCTATAGTATTTATCGATGAGATAGATGCGATAGGAAAGAGCAGGGCTGCAGCAGGCAATTTCGGAGGAAACGACGAGAGAGAGCAAACACTTAACCAACTTCTTGCAGAAATGGACGGATTTAGTTCGGATAACTCTCCCGTTATCGTGCTTGCCGCTACAAATAGACCGGAAGTTTTGGATCCGGCTTTGCTTAGACCGGGAAGATTTGATAGACAAGTCCTTGTAGATAAACCGGACTTCAAAGGAAGAGTCGAGATACTAAAAGTTCATATCAAGGGTATAAAACTCGCAAAAGATATAGACCTTGAAGAGATAGGTAGGCTGACGGCTGGACTTGCGGGAGCCGACTTAGCTAACATCATCAATGAAGCCGCACTTTTGGCCGGTAGAAAAAATCAAAAAGAGGTTACGCAAAAAGATTTGGTTGAAGCAGTGGAGAGAGCTATCGCCGGACTTGAAAAGAAAAGTAGACGAATAAATTCAAAAGAGAAGAAGATAGTAGCTTATCATGAGAGCGGTCACGCATTGATAGCCGAAACGACAAAAGGGGCTAAAAAAGTATCTAAAGTATCTATCATACCAAGAGGTTTGGCGGCGCTTGGATACACCCTAAATACTCCGGAAGAGAATAAATATCTTATGCAGCGTCACGAATTAATAGCGGAGATCGATACTCTGCTTGGCGGAAGAGCGGCGGAAGAGGTTTTTATAAAAGAGATCTCTACGGGTGCGGGAAATGACTTAGAGAGAGCCACGGATATAGTCAAAGCTATGGTTAGTATGTACGGAATGAGTGAAGTGGCAGGTCTTATGGTGCTTGAAAAACAGCAAAATAGATTTATACCGGGCGGCACCATCAAAGAGTATAGCGAAAAGATGGCTGAAAATCTTGACGAATATGTCAAAGAGATGCTGGACCAAAGATACAAAATTGTTCTTGATAGACTCAAAGAGTATAGCGAAGCTATCGAAAATATAGTAAAAGAGTTATTTGAAAAAGAGACTATCGAGGGAAAACTTGTTAGAAAAATCATAAAAGATTTTGAAAAAGCCAACGGTATCGAGCGAGAAGATGACGAAGAGAGCGATATAGAAAAAGCTGAGCAAAGTTACGAGGATAAAGAGGGAGAGAGTGAGACTCAAGAGGCTTCCAAGGAGGATGATAAAGTTACCGAAAATGAGCCTGAAAACTCTCAAGATGATACAGATGCCGATACTGACGCTAAAGACGATAACGATAAGGAAGAGAACACTTAATGATTTGTAGAAAAACGGAGATAATTTTAAAAGAGGGGTGGGGCTATCTTGGAGTTATCTTCTTTTTTACGGTTGTATTTCTTTTTTTGGGCTACTCGTTTTTAGCTTTTATCTCCATACTTCTTTTGGCATTTACTGCTTTTGTATTTAGAAATCCCGAAAGAGTGCCGGATGAATTGGATGAATTTTCGCTCTTGTCTCCTATAGACGGCGAGGTTGTTTATATAGGCAAAGTGTACGAGGATAGCCACTACAATAAAGAGATGTTGAAGATAGCTATAAAGAACACTATACTCGACACATCTTTGGTTAGAAATCCTTTGGATTTACAGATAAAGAGTGTTGAGAGTATTCACGGACTAAACCTGCCGATTGATTCTCAAAAGGCAAAGTTTTTAAATGAGAGATTGACCATAGTAGCATCTTGTGAATACGGAGATGTTTTGATAAGAGTGTTGGCCGGAAGTTGCACTAGAAAGATATATAAGATTTGTGAAAATTATAAAAAAGTCAGAAAGGGTGATAGAAATCTTATCCTAGTGAATGGTGAAGTTGAACTTTTTTTACCTCTTGAGTGTAGAGTTAAAGTGGTAGAGGGAGAGAGAGTTAAAGCGGGGGAGAGTGTGCTGGGGTATTTTTTAAATGACAAACAAAAATAGACCTCATATCGTTTATATACTTCCCAATCTTTTTACCGCAGCAAGCGCTTTTGCCGGTGTTTTGAGCGTGATAGCCTCCTCTAAAGGGGAGTTTGAAAAAGCCGTTTATCTGATACTTTTGTCTTTACTTTTTGACGGTTTGGACGGAAGGGTTGCAAGACTAACGAAAACCACTTCTAGATTTGGAGCGGAGTTTGACTCCTTGGCGGACTTGGTGGCTTTCGGAGTTGCCCCTGCGATGCTGTTTTACTTCAATATAGGTATCCATTACGGCAAACTAGGTTCACTTTTGAGCGCCATATATGTACTTTTTGGAGCTATCAGACTTGCAAGGTTCAATGTAACCGCACCCACAAGCGAACCTTCGGTCTTTATAGGTGTACCTATCCCCACCGCGGCCGTATTTATAAGTATATGGATACTTTTTGGTATCAAGTATCATATCATGACAAGCGGCTTTTCCTGGGTGATTTTATTTTTTATGGTGTTGGTCTCATTTTTAATGGTAAGCAACATAAGATATCCGAGCTTTAAGAAGGTGGATCTAAAAAAGGCAAACCTCAAAAAAGTCTTGATAGCGATCATCGTTTTGCTTTCGTTTGTTTATTTGTTTTTGATAGAGTCCGTAACTATCATCTTCACTGGATATATACTCTATGGACTTATTAGAGGATATAGAAGTTTTCAAAAGAGAAGAAAAATTGCAAAAAGTGATAAAATTTAGTATAATAAGCCAAAATTTTAGGAGAGTTTCATGAAAGGTACCATTATAGGCTCTATAAAAGCCATCAAATATCTTCCGAAGATCGAGATAAAAAACTCTCTACTGCTGCTTTCACTCTAATACTCACATATTTAATCACCAAAACAATATATAAATAAGGAAAAAAAGATGCAAGATAAAACTATAAAAATTTTTGATACGACTTTAAGAGACGGAGAGCAAAGTCCCGGAGCTTCCATGAATACGGAAGAGAAGATACAGATAGCTTTACAGCTTCAAAAACTTGGAGTAGATATCATAGAAGCGGGTTTTGCCGCTGCAAGTGAGGGAGATTTTGAAGCTATTAGTAAAATTGCTTCCGTTGTCGAAAATAGCACCGTTTGTTCGTTGGCAAGGGCGGTGGAAAACGATATAAAAAAGGCGGGAGAGGCTATAAAAGAGGCTAAAAAAAGAAGAATACACACATTTATCGCTACAAGCCCCATCCATATGGAGTACAAGCTAAAAATGAAGCCCGATGAAGTGATAAGAAGAGCCGTACAAGCAGTAGAGTACGCAAGAACATTTGTAGATGATGTGGAGTTCTCTTTGGAGGATGCTTGCAGGAGTGAGATGAGTTTTATGAAAGAGATCATCGAAGCAACCATACAAGCCGGAGCTTCAACCATAAATATACCCGACACCGTCGGATACTTGTTGCCTGACGAAATATATGAGATAACCAAGGAGATATGTGATTTTGTCGGAGATAGAGCCATAGTCTCTCTTCATAACCATAACGACTTGGGTCTTGCCGTGGCAAATACGCTTTTTGGTATCCAAGCGGGTGCAAGACAGGTTGAGTGTACTATAAACGGTCTTGGAGAGAGAGCGGGTAATGCAGCTCTTGAAGAGATAGTGATGGCACTAAAAACTAGAAGCGATAGATTTAAGGGATATAAGACCAATATCAATACAAAAGAGATATATCCGACAAGTAAACTCGTGGCGAATATAACGGGTATCAATCCGCAGCCGAACAAAGCGATAGTCGGGAAAAATGCCTTTGCTCACGAAAGCGGCATACATCAAGACGGAGTTTTGAAACACAAAGAGACTTATGAAATTATGAGAGCCGAAGATATAGGGCTTAGTCAAAACTCTTTGGTGCTTGGCAAGCACTCGGGTCGCCACGCTTTTAAAGATAGAGTGACTCAGCTTGGATACTCTTTGAGCGATGAAGAGTTGAATGAAGCGTTTTTGAGATTTAAAGATTTGGCGGATAAAAAGAAAGAGATATTTGATGATGATATAAGAGCTATCATAACAAGCCAGATAACTAAGATAGAAGAAATTTACAAGCTTGTAACTATGCAACTTAGCGATTGTAGCGGTGGAGTTCCAAGTGCGGCGGTGAGAGTGGAGCACGACGGAGAGATCATCACCGATGCCGCTATCGGCAACGGAACGATGGACGCCGTTTTTAAAGTGATAGATAGGGTTTGCGGAATTCACGGAGAGCTTAAAGAGTACAAAGTTGACTCGGTTACTCAAGGAAAGGACGCTTTGGCAAGAGTCGTGGTAAAGGTAAAATTTGAAGATTGCAAAAACCCGGTGATGGGTCACGGACTTAGCCTTGATACCATGGAGGCGAGCGCAAAAGCCTATATAGGAGCTTTAAACAGTTATCTTTCGATGAAAAAATAGTTTTCATCCTTTACGGTCGTCAAAAGGCGGCCGTTTTACCTCTTTTTCTACCATATATACTATATTAATATTTTTTTTACATAATTTATCCTATACTTGTGATAGATAAAATTGTTATTTGATTGTGACTAATGCTATATATAAAAGGCAAAGGAAACTATTTGAACGAGAGGTTTTGTGATTTTAGATAAAACGAAGCGTTAAAAAAACGGC
>Ga0256843_1002669_pt1 | contig 12873 bp, 16 predicted proteins | sample AlvinellametaG_FD_191572 | JGI IMG/M metagenome (GOLD analysis project Ga0256843, IMG submission 191572) | Pompeii worm associated microbial communities from hydrothermal vent at the East Pacific Rise, Pacific Ocean - Alvinella | ecosystem: Host-associated > Annelida > Integument > Unclassified ... | reverse complement strand
ATAGCCATACTATTTTGTCGAAAAGTTGTTTGTTTGGTATGTTGAGTGTAATGGTCATAACTAAGCCTTTCATTTTTTAGGTATGAATAGTATATCAAACTTTATAAAAAAAGTCATTAGGCTACTTCTCTACTCGTATTTGAAACAACTGTCTCTCTGGTTCAATGAGGTCTAGTTTTCCTTTGTAGGTCGTCAGTGAAAGAGAGATGACTTTATACTCTATGCCTGCTTCATTGAGGACGCTTATCATCTGCGTGAGGTTTTTTAGCGTTATGGCGTTAATGAGCAGTATACCGTTTTCTTTTAAACGCCCATAGAGGTAGGGTAGGCGTGCAATGACTTTTTCTCCTCCCCCTCCTACAAAAATACGCTCAGGCTCTTGGCTTACCTCTTCAAAAAGCCTCTCAGCATCACCCTCTAAGAGTTGGGTGTCACAGACATAGTGGCTAGTGAGATTTTGGCGAATAAACTCACAGCGTTGGGGTTGTTTCTCAAAGAGTACGGTTTTGACACGGTAGCGTTTGTAGGCCTCTATGGCACAGCTTCCACTTCCAGCACCTACATCCCACAAGCAGAGGTTAGGGGCTAGGTCTAGGTGTTGTAAGGAGAGGTGGCGTTTGTACTGTTTGGTTATCATTCCTCTCTCTGTGGCAAAGGCAGAGTCTTCGCTTATGGGTGAGAGGGGGGTAAAAAGACGCTCTATGAGTAAGACATAGGGTTGGTTAAGGTCGTAGTGGTGTGTGGTGTCGTCTAGGCTAAAGGGGGCAATGGCTTCATCGGTGTAGCCTAGTTTGTAGCCTATGGTAATGTTTAGCTCCTCTTTGTTGAGGTAAGTTAACGCCTCTTGAAGCCGTTCAATGCTCTTGGCATCACACAAAACAAAGGTATAGCGTTTGGTTAAAAAAGCTTCTAAATCTAACGCACTTCTTCCGTGCAAAGAGAGTACACCTACCTCACTCTCACTCACCAAACAACGACTCAGCATATAGCTTTTTGATGAGGTGTTGTCTATGAGTGTGACGCACTCACGTGGTAGCTGTTTGGCAAGGAGTATGCCAGCAGAGAAAAAAAGTGGACTCCCTGTCACCACATACAAAATGTTTTTGGTTTCGTAGTGAGCTAAAATGTACGCCTTTGCCTCTTTGTAGCTTAGTTTCAAGAGGTTAGGGGCATCTTCTGTAAAGTTTTTGTCACACACAATGGTATCGTACGCTTCAAGCGAGAGGGTAAGGTTCTCAAACGTGTACGCACCCATTCCATTTCCTGCAATGGTTAACATAGGCTATCCTTTAAAATAAGCGTAAGATAGCATAGAGTCTGTTAAAGTTATGCGACTTACAAGGAGGATTTTGCTCTAAAACGCTCAAAGACTTTTTGAAAGTCAATAGAGGCTTGGCACTTACTTTGCTCAAAGTGGTAACGCTCTGTCAAGAAGTCCCCCTCTTTTACATAGACGCCATTTTCAAGCTTATAAACTTTTGCTTTGAGGTCGTTAGGGTAGACAATAACGTAGTAAGGCACTCTCTCCTCTTGGTAGAGTTTAAACTTGGTCTTCTCATCACGTTTTGCTGTGGATTTGCTAATGACCTCTACAATAATCTCTGGAGCTTTGGTCATATAGGTGTTGTTGGTCTCATTACAAAGGAGTACCACATCTGGCTTGACAATGGTATCATCACTAATCTTCCAATCTGCCTCTCCAAAGACAAGACACTCTGGACATTCATCAGTACTATTCATCAATTCCCTAGAGATAGTATGGGCAATGACTTGATGCTGTATCATCGGTGCAGGAGCCATTGCAAGAGGAATCCCAGAGATAAGCTCCCACTCTCCCTCCCATTGACAATACTCTTCATAGGTGTAGTATTCTATTGCACACATTTGAAATCCTTTTTTTTTCTAAAAATATTATAGCATAAAATCAAAAGTGACTAAGCAAGAAGATAACTCTCCACCTCCAAAGAGGGAAACCACGCTTGGAGTTGTTGGGTGCTTTTTAGTTAAAAATATCGTTTAAATAAATGATAAATGCTATAATCTTGAAGATTAAGAGATAGTTACATATAGAGGTAAAAAGTATGAAAAAGTTAGATGGTAAAAGTTTAGATATAAAAGAGAAAAAACTACCATACTTAAGAGTAGTCTGTAAAGGTAGTGTAGTAAGGAGCAAGGCTATACAAATATTAAAACAAGCTGATATTGATGAAGTTGTGAGTGTGTAGAGATGGAAATAGAAAAACTCCCACTCAAAACAGACATAGAGACAAAACAAATTTTAAAAAAAGCTATATCAGCTAACCGTGCTTTGGCAAATTTAAATGGTGTAGCAAAGACTATACCAAATCAAAATATCATCATAAACTCTTTGGTATTGAAAGAGGCAAAAGATAGCAGTGAGATAGAAAATATCATCACTACTCACGATGAACTCTATAAGTCAACCATTGATACTTCTAACATCTCTCAAGCGACAAAAGAGGTAAATAGTTATGCCAAAGCTTTAAAAGAGGGTTTTAAACTTGTCAAAGAGCATGAGTTACTCATTGTTAGAGATATAGTGGCTATTCAAGCAATTTTAGAAAATAATCATGCAGGGGTAAGAAAACAAGCTGGAACAGTTTTAAAAAATGAAACAACGGGTGAAGTTGTCTTTACACCTCCTCAAAGTGAAGATGAGATACGAGAGCTTTTAACAAATCTTGAAATGTATATTAATACACAAGATGATGTTGACCCTCTTATAAAAATGGCAATGATTCATCATCAGTTTGAGTCTATACACCCTTTTTATGATGGCAATGGAAGAACGGGAAGGATTATTAATATACTCTATTTGGTATTAAATGGACTCTTAGAGATACCAATTCTTTATCTTAGCCGTTATATTATTCAACATAAAGCTCAGTATTATCAACTTTTACAAGATGCTAGAGTGAAAGGGACTTGGGAGGAGTGGATACTCTTTATGCTTGATGGAGTTGAGCAAACTTCACAAGAGACTATACAAATGATACATACTATCAATGAATTGATGGAAACAACAGCTAAAGAGATACAAGAAAAGTTACCAAAGATATATAGTAAAGATTTAGTAGAGATACTTTTTATACACCCTTATACAAAGATAGAGTTCTTGACAGATAAAAAAATAGTTAAAACAAGACAAACAGCTTCATCTTATTTAAAAGAGTTAGAAAATATAGGTCTAATGAAAAGTATAAAACTTGGAAGAAATGTTTTTTATATCAATATTGAATTATTCAATAGGTTAAAAAATGGAGTAAAATAAGACATATAGAAAGAATATGTTAAAAAATAACAAAAAAACAAACATATTTTTAAGATATGTTAAAAAGATGAAAAAACTTCAATATATAGAAAGATTAACTTAAAATCATACTCTCCACCTCCAAAGAGGGAAACCACGCTTGGAGTTGTTGGGTGCTTTTTTGGGTGAGGAGGGTGTAGAACGCCTCTTTTTGTTCGCCTAGTTGGGTGGTGATGCCTTTGACGGTTTTGGTGGTTTGTGTGTCTATGGTGACGTGTAGTTGTGCTTGAATAGATGTTTTGAGTGCTTCAAAGTCTATGCTTCCAAAACGGTTGTGGGTGTTTTTGTACCCTTGGGCAATTTTGACAGCTTTTCCAATGCCACAGACAAACAACACCGAGCTAAAGCCCTCTTTGTGGGTCAAGGTTAGGGCATCGTAAACAAAGTTACCTACCTCAACAATCTGTCCCATTTCGTAGTGTTCTTTTGCCCACGCTAATGAGTTGTTTCCAAGGGTGAGGACTACTTTTTTGTAGCCATTGGCTTTGGCAAAGGTGAGTTCAGTGGCAATGGAGTCTAAATAGGCACTACTGGAGATGGGTTTGACAAACCCCGTAGTACCTAAGATGGAGATGCCCCCCATTACGCCCACTTTGGCATTGGCTGTCTGTTTCGCAATGGCTTCTCCGTTGGTCACACCAATGCTTCCGTAGAGTGGTTTGGTAGAAGAGTAGTGTTTCTTGAAGTGTTTGGCTATGGCTTCAAGAGGGGTAGGGTTAATGGCAGGGTAGCCTTTGGGAGGTTTGAGTCCCTCTTTGGTGACCACACCGACCCCTTTGCCAGCAAAGAGTTGTAAACTTCCTAGGGTGTAGGGGGCGTGAGGTATAGCGTTGAGGTTGAGGTCGGATTTGTGGTAAGAGAGAGTCACGGTTATCTCGCACCCTTTGGTGACATCGAGGTCATCATTGTCTAGTTTATGGGTGACGACACGGCAGTAGTTTTGGGTATGTAAAACCCCCTCTAGGGCTTTAGCAAAGGCGATGGTTGCGTGTACGCCTGTGGTGTAGCCTTTACGTAGAGGGGTAGACATATTTACTCATAGACCTTCATAGGAATAAACGCATCTTCTTCTAAGAGTGTGTTAAGAGGGGTATCTTCTTTAAGGGCAGTAAAGACCTCTCTCCACTTTTGGGTGTTCCACTGGTGGGTATGGCGAAACCAGAGGGCATTGTTGCTAACATCGCCATTGGCTTGGGTGTTGGCTACACACTGAGCGACTTGTCTAAACCGACACGCCCCAAAACACCCCGTACGAGAGATTTTGATACGCTCTTTGCCAAGGTTTAGTCCCATCTCTTTGAGGAGTTCTCTAAGCTCTTTGGCTTTGTCTGTTTTGCCTGCTTTGGCACAGCGTTCATCATCGCAAATATAAATTTGGTACTTAAAGTGCATAATGGGACGGTTGGCATCAAAATCTTTAGGTTTACACATAAACCCCTCAACCACCTCTTGCCCCATCTCATTGATTTTTGGTTTTTTCTCGGTACGTTGAGTAAGGCACATTGCTTGAATGACTGTTTTGTAAGGCACTTCAAGGCAAATCTCCCTCTCATTTGCCTCATAGACAATACGCATCATCTTTCTCTCTTTGATGTGCTTTGCCTCTTTAATGACAATAGGACGGTTGAGGTAGAGAGCCTCATCGCCTTGTTTTATCTTGTCGGTCTCATTTTCATAGTAGGCACACACGGTTACTTCTTCCCATTGTAGTGCGTTGTCCCATCATAATCTTTGATGAGTTTATACGTAGCGTGAAGGGTGGCTACGCCCATAGTGGAGCTTCCAAAGCGTCCTTGCATAATGACCGAGGGGACATCAAAGGTTTCACTAAAGCGTCTGCCGTACTCTTTAGACTCTAAGACATTCACAAAGCCCACAGGAAAGAGGAGTAGAGCAACTTGGCTTAGGTCCACCCCTTCATCTAGCAATGTGTTAATGGCAGCATAGATGAAGGTTGGGGCATTTCCACACACGAGTACCATTGGCTCACTTTTGTGGCGTTTAATGGCTTCTACCACGGCAGCGTAGCTTCTGGTGGTTTTGTTTTTTTCGGCGTGTTCATAGGTAAAGGGTTCATTGATGTAGCAGATGACCTCATTGCCGTAGGTGTCAAGGTAGAATTGGCTTAGACCTACTTTTATCATATTGACATCAACAATGATTTTGGCTTTGTTGAGTAGGAGGTTTTTAATGCGATGGAGGGCATTGGGTGAGAAGTAGATGTTCTCTAAAATCTGCTCAAAACAGGTAGTCGTGTGAATGAGTCGCGAGATAACTGCTAACTCTTCTTGGTTAAAATTTTTGGTTTGAGGGTAGGTTTGCATCTCCTCTTCTATCATCTCAAATGAACGCACAGAGATATCTGCACCAATGTTGATGGGAGGTTGTTCTTGGGTAAATGCCATATTAATCCTTTTGGAAGAAGTCTATAAAGAGTGTCATATACTTCTTGACTTTGTCTATTTTAAAGGGGCTAATCTTCTCCCCTTGGTAGTTCATATTCTCAAAGCTATATATCGTCCCTTTTTGAGAAATGCTCTGGGTATCTAGCCCAATCTTAGGACGCATATAGACCGTGGTTGTGGCTACCTCTTTCTCTAAAAGTGGCACAATCTCAAAACGGCTGTCACCCACACAAAGAGGCTTTTTGACTTTGGCTGAGGCTTGCGAAAAAGAGGTAACGCCTGCGATGACTTCGGTATTTGCGTAGAGGGTTGGCTCTTGTTTTTCAATGAGGGCTAAGAGGTAGTAAACGGTGCTATATACCCCAGCATCACCAAGGGTAACAAAACAGAGGTGTTTGTGGCGTTTAAAGGTGGTGTAGAGTACATCAACTTGGTATTGCCAATCCTCCTCTTTAAAGTGCATAGGGGTGTAGACTGGTACAATAGGTTTAGAAAAACCCTCTTCGTGCATGAGTTGTGTGACAATCTTATGGGTGAGGGACTTTTCAAAGCTATGGTCGCTACTTTTTGTAGGAATACAGATGGCATCACACGACTGTAAGGCTTTGAGGGCTTTGAGGGTAATGAGTTGGCTATCGCCCGGTCCGAGCGATACCATTGTGAGTTGTTTAGTGTCCAAGTTTGTGTATCTCTTCTTGAATATTTTGTAGAATAATCGCACGAATATCCTCTAACTCAATGAGGTTAAAACGCTCCGATTGACTCTGGCTAGGGACAATACGTGTGGTAAAATCTTCGCTTAACTCTTCACATATCTCTACCATATCTTTACGGTAGTGGTTACCACTGACTAACAACATAGGGACAATCTGTACGTGGCTTACCCCTGCTTCTTTCATCTGGCTAATCAAAGACTCTTTGATGGCGTAGTAGGGGAAAGCACCCTCAAGTGAACAGGCAAAGTTTTGTGAGCCAATTTGGCGTAAAAAGGCATCGCTATACTCCACAGCACTCAGACCTGCTAAGTTAAGTGTGGGTACACCGTGAATCACATAGAGGTTTGCCCACCCTTTTTGGGTAATGGCATCGTTAAGCCCTTTGAGCATTAAAGAGCTCTCTTTGGTTTTGTGTAAAATGGCTTTAGTCGCACGAATGTTGGCTAAAGAGAAGTGTTTAAACCCTGCTACGGTACGCTCTAGTAGTTCGTGTTCATCGGTAGGAAAGAGGTTAATGGAGCTTACAACAATGTTTTTGTACCCTAACATATCGACATCGGCAAGGGTTTGGGTAAGGTTTTTGTACTCTAGCCCTCGTTTATGAAGGTCTTTAAGTACCATACGAGAAGAGAAGGAGAGGAAAACCTCCACCCCTTCAAACTTCTGCTCTACCTCACTTTTTAGCTCAAGGTACATCTGCTGTTCAATGACCGAACCAAAGCACGCAAGCACAATGGCTGTGGCTTTGTTGTGGTGTCTGTAACGCTTCATACTTACGCTTTACAGTTGGTAAGACGTTTGTCAAACATAAGCGTACAGCTGTCACTTTTGTAGAATGTTTTAACCAGTGCCAAGACGGCCATATCGATAAATGGTTCTAAGATAACCACAAGCATATAGGCACTACCAAAGCTTACAATCTCAGAGAGGTTCTCTGCTCCAAACCCTTGACCATATAATGCCCAAAACGCTACCCAACCTACAATTGAACCTTCCCAAATAAGTGACATCTTCAACATTTGAGTGTAGCTAATATCTTTGTAGGCAGTCCCTTTTGGGATAATCTTCTGTGTAGCGTAGTTGAGTGCTAACATACTCGCTAAAAGAGTTGTCACGTTGATGCCATACTGTGGAAGGTCAAACTGTGCGACGGTAACGCCTTGGAGTAAAAGCCCAAGTGCTAAACCAAGCATTGCTGGTGCTACACCAAAGACAAGTAAAAGCGTTGTTCCTAAAATGAGGTGTACTTCACTCACACCCACTGGGTAGTGAGGTAGAACCTCAAAACACATAAAGACAACCATAATACTAACGATTGTTTTTAAAAGAAGAGAGAGAACGCCATTCTCTTTTATGTTCTCATAGGCAAGTTTTGCCCCCATTCCTACAACACCTACGGCTGTTGCGTAACTCAAAATCATTTTGGCACCTTGTACCACACCTGCTTCAATATGCATTTTTTATCCTTCTTATGTTCTGTTTTTTCTTCTTACTTATTTTGATTTTAGCACAACTTATTTAAAAGTTATAGTGTGCAAAAAATCGTGTCAATGTCCCATCGTCTCCCATATCGGAGTAGATAAGCTCTAACGAATGTGCTTTAGTTACCCGATAGGCTAAGGCGATATCAGTCTCATCTTCGCCTTTGTCAAAGTCTGTATAGCTAGCCCCTAGCGTAAGGTCGTTGTAGCTATATTCTGCTCCAACGTGTAGGGCCTCTTGGTCTTGTGTATCGGCGATGGTATGGTCCTCACTAGAGGTAAAGAAAGGTCCACCTCCTAGCCCATTGCTTACCATACCCTCTACCTTGTTGTACGAAGCGTTAAGGCTAAGGGCATCAAACGACTTCTCTACTTGTACCCCATAGGCACTGTTGCTATGCTCTTGGTTGGCATACTGCACAGCAAAGTTGGCAAAAGAGCCTTCGTAGCTCGCTTCAAAGTAGCTGTATGTCACGTCATCAAACGCATACGCCCACGCTTGTAGAGTAGTGTTGCTAAAGCCCTCATAGACCACACCCACCACATAAAGAGGGTCGTGCGAATCTTGTACATAGGTAAAAGACTCAGGTACATCACTGTCTACCCCAGCGTATTTGTCTAGTGCGAGGAGTGTTAAGGTTGTCTTTTTGAGGCTCTTGTTCTCTAGGCTAATGGCTTGGTAGGTGTTGGGTACCATACCAATGTCGTCACTATTGACAAAAGGGTTCTCTACGCTTTGGCGACCTACTTTTAGTGTGGTATTGGCAAAACGCCCCCAAATGTAAGCTTCTCCTACAATGGAGTAACTCTGGTTTTGTGAACCCAAAAAGAGTCCCTCTTCATCTTGGTTACCTAGTGCGTTGGTGGTGAAAAAAGTAATGGTTGAACCAAAGTTTTCACGCCACGTTTTATCTAGGCTGAGTTTTCCTCCCAACGCAAGGGTCGTTTGTGCTTTTGTTGTCTCTGTATCGGTCTGTACAGCACCAAAGCGTAGCTCTCCTTCAAGTTTGAGGCTATCGTCTGCAAAAAGTGGTGCACTTACTAAAGTAGCCACCACTAAAGATAGGGTTGTTTTTTTCATTAGCGTATTCCTAATATGTTTTATAGTTGTGTAGGTTCAATAAAATCGAACAAGAAAGCATCTTAAATCTATTGTTAGAGTGGCTATGCAGGAGGTGCTGTTTTCCACGGCAGGGGTGAGTAGGCGAGTTTATGGTACTGATAGTTACTGTCAAGACGTGTCAACTTGTGTAGGGTTGAGTACATCGCAATGACGGCTAGTTTAAAATAGACTCTATTTTGCCCACGTAGATATTTTTTCATACGCAATTGTAGCTTCTCTATCTTACTATTAAATTAAAAAAAGTATAATATCTACAATTATTTTTAGGAGATTTTTATGGCAATAGAAACCGTAGCATCAACAGACGCATTTAAAGCATTGGTTACAGAGGTAACTTCACAAGCAGACTATAAAGAGCCTATGGCATTTGGTATCGCAAGGGTTGACCGTGGTCAGAAAAATGCAGAAAAAGTACTTCAAGCAAACTTTGGACTCATCAACTGGAAAGAGAACTTTGGTTCAGCGGCTGTTTTCATTAAGGCACTTCAAGAAGCAAAATGTAAAGTTGACTTCTCAGGAAGCGAATTTGTAGCAACCATTAACGACAACTTTGTAGAGAATGCTATGGCAGTATTTGCACCATACCTCGCAGAAGCAACAGGGGAAGCACACAAAAATGTACAAGTGATTAAAGCACTTGCCAATATGGAAGATATTGGTAAAAACTTTAGAATTGTCTTTTTGTTTGAAGATGCCAACCCAGCATCAGTAGAGGCTGTGTACCTTAAACTCTATGCGCTCTCTCAAAGCAAAGCAGCACTTAGAAAAGTAAACCTCAATGGTGCCTTTGGTATCTTAAGTAACGTAGCGTGGGTAGGCAATACACCATACGAGCTTGACTACCTAAGAGAGAACGAGATAGAGATGAAACTCAACGGTACCTACCCAACAATTGACTCAGTAGATAAATTCCCAAGATACCTCCAACACGTCATCCCAGCAGACAATACACGTATCTTAGAGGCATCAAAAGTAAGAATGGGTGCGCAACTCGCAGCAGGAACAACAGTTATGCCAGGAGCTTCATACATCAACTTCAATGCTGGAACACTTGGACCAGTGATGGTAGAAGGGCGTATCTCATCTTCAGCAATCGTTGGTGCTGGTTCAGATGTGGGTGGAGGAGCCTCTATCTTGGGTGTACTCTCTGGAACAGATGGTAACCCAATTAGCATTGGGGAGAACACACTTCTTGGAGCAAACTCTGTCACTGGACTTCCTCTTGGAGATGCGTGTATCGTAGATGCTGGTGTCACTGTACTTGCTGGAACGAAGATTAAAATCGCACCAGAAGAGCTAGAGAAGATCAAAGCTGCCAACCCTGAAGCAACCCTTGAAGGTAAAACAACCTTTAAAGGCGATGAGCTTCAAGGACTCAACGGTATCCACTACAGACAAAACTCAACTACTGGTGAGATTATTGCTCGTAGAAGTACACGTGAAGTGGTACTTAACGCAGATTTACACTAAGAAAATGTAAAATGGACAAAGTCCATCTTTGCTAGATTGCCATTTGGCAATTTTAGCAGTGAACTCACGTGATTAGTCGCTTTAGAGGATATAGATATGAATGAAGAAAATGTAGTAGAACGTGTTTGTCTTTTGGCACTTATGAAAAAAGAGCCAGAGGAGACACTTAAAGATGTCCAAAAAATGTTGGTAGATACAGGAATGTTCGAGATGAAAGAGTGCAAAGCAGTCTTTAAAATGCTTAAAGCAGAGGCGTACATCTCTCAAGAGGGTGGGCTTACTATGAAGGGCATTATGGAAGCAAAATTAGCCGAAGAGATGTTTAAGCAATGAGAGTAGATAAGTGGCTCAGTGCTGTTAATGTCGTCAAGCGTCGTACCATTGCGACCGATATGCTTAAGTCTGGTGTAGTCAACATCAACGACCTCAAAGCCAAAGCCTCTAAAGATGTTAAAATTGGTGATAAGATTACCATTGAGTACCTCAAAGGGGCAAAGCACTATGAGGTACTACAAATTCCTACGACCAAAACCATTCCAAAGAGTCAAAAAGAACTCTATGTCAAGGAGCTTTAAGTGTCTATAGAAGTACAATTTGAAAAACTGTTTAACAATGAACTCTCTTTTGATGAAGCGCGTCAGTTTCTTGTAGAACTCTATGAAAAAGGCGAGAGTGGAGCAGAGATTGCTACGGCTGCTTGTGTGATGCGTAAGCATTCACTTCGTCTTAACCTCTCCGATGCTTTGTTGGAAAATGCCATTGACATTGTAGGTACAGGTGGAGACAAGAGTGGCAGTTTTAATATCTCTACGACGGTTTCACTACTCTTAGCTTCTATGGGACGCGTGGTAGCCAAACATGGAAACCGTAGCATCACCTCTAACTCTGGCTCAACCGATGTACTTGAAGCCTTGGGCATTAACCTTGACTTGAGCATGGAGAATAAAGTAAAAATGCTTGAAGAGGTGGGCTTTTGTTTCTTCCCAGCAACCGACCACCACCCAGCTATGAAACACATTATGCCTGTACGAAAAAGCATAGAGCACCGTACCATTTTTAACCTGCTTGGACCTCTTACCAACCCAGCAGGAGCGCAAAAGTACCTTTTGGGTGTTTTTGATGCCTCTTATGTAAAGGTAATGGCGCAAGCACTCTTAGACTTAGGCGTTACCCGTGCTTTTGTGGTAAGCTCAAAAGATGGCATGGATGAGATAGGCATCTCAACTTCAACGGTGTTTGCCTATGTCAATGAAGGGCGTATTTTAGAGGGCGAAATCAACCCAGAGCAGTATGGTTTAGCCCTAGCTTCTAAAGAGGAGATTTTAGGGGGTGATGCTACCTTTAATGCGCAAATTACCAAAGATATTTTTGCTGGTAAAATAGTAGGAGCCAAAAGAGACATTGTGCTACTTAATGCTGCCTTTGCTCTGTTTGTAGATGGCTCGGTTACCGATATTCCTGAAGCTATTTTACTTTTAAAAGAGCATATTGCCAGTGGAAAAGCCTTAGCCCATCTACAAAAAATAGCAGACCTCTCGCAGAAGTTAGCGTAGGGGTTGGTATGGAAATTATCGCTTCACTCAGCCAGCTAGATAATGTAGTAGCGTATCTACAAAAAACACTACCCAGCGATGCCATTGTCTTTTTACGAGGCGACTTGGCAGCAGGAAAAACCACACTCACACAAGCCATAGCAAAAGCCAAAGGCATTGAGGGTGAGGTCACCTCTCCTACCTTCTCTTTACAACAGTGCTATGTGGGTAACAATGGTGAAGCCCTCTACCACTACGATCTCTACCGTTTAGAGCATGAGGCATTCATGGAAATGGGGCTGTTTGAGGAGTTTGAAAAGTCTGGTTGGCACCTCATAGAGTGGGGTTCAGATGAACTAAAAGCATTTTTAGAAGCTGTGGGTTACCGTGTCGTAGTTGTAGAGATTACTCCTTATGATGAAACCTCAAGAGTCTATACTATAAAGGCAATATCATGATACATACCCTTGAAGCAAAACACCTCTTAAAAACCATTAAAAAAACACAAATAGTCCATGATGTCTCTTTGATGGTAAAAAGCAGAGAGATTGTAGGACTTCTTGGACCCAATGGTGCTGGAAAAACCACCTCTTTCTATATGGTTTGTGGGCTTACCCATGCCACCTCTGGAGAGGTCTTTTTAGATGGAGAAAATATTACCAAACTCCCTCTTAGTAAACGGGCTCAAATGGGCATAGGGTATCTCCCACAAGAGTCTAGTATCTTTAAAGATTTAACAGTAGAAGAGAATCTACTCATTGCCGCAGAGGCACTTCATCTTTCTAAAGAGGTCATTCAGCCACGTATTGAGAAAC
>Ga0256843_1002667_pt1 | contig 12879 bp, 11 predicted proteins | sample AlvinellametaG_FD_191572 | JGI IMG/M metagenome (GOLD analysis project Ga0256843, IMG submission 191572) | Pompeii worm associated microbial communities from hydrothermal vent at the East Pacific Rise, Pacific Ocean - Alvinella | ecosystem: Host-associated > Annelida > Integument > Unclassified ... | reverse complement strand
AATCCTACATCATATAGCTCTTGTAAATCATTATGAGTAAATGCATCAGCATTATAGATGGCATAGATCACTTTGCTAAAAAGTGACCTTTGCTTCTCATTAAAAGGCAGTTTTTCGATGTTTGCACAAATATCTATAAGTATATCTTTATCTACTGCCGTTTCTTCTAAGATCTTAGTATTGAAGTTTATACAATACGCTCTACCCTCTTTTTGAGCAATACAGAGCCGTAAATACGGTAATAAAGATTCATCAATATTTGGATGGTTTTTAAAGTGTAGATTATACTCTATAAATTCCATAAGAGATTTAGCATCAAGAGTTGCAAAAAGTTCAAAATGTGGTGGTACAAATCCTAAACTTTTTTGAGTTTTTTTATATAAAAGTTTTAACTCACCTCTTGCTTTTTGTTGTTTTATCGGCTCTACTATAAACATCACCTACCTTTTTTTATATTAGACCTATCGGTCTGTTTTAAAAGTATAATTATATTTGGCTTTATTTAGACTGAATGGTCTAGTTTAGTTTTTAAGTGAGTTGAGATAGTTTATAAGATGTTCTACAGAGTTTAGATACTGTTCTTTTGAGGAGTGAGAGGGACTTAAAGAGAGTGCTCCCCAAACTGTAGTAATAATATATGAAGACAGAGAATCTATATCTATATCTTTTTTTAAAGAGGCGTGCTTAAGAACATTTGTGAGTTTTGTTTTTATATTATTGTATATAGTGTTTATCTCTTGTTCAAAATCTTTATCGAGTGGTGACATCTCTTGGTTGAGTCGATTAAGAGGGCATCCGTAAACTAAAAGATTCTCTTTTTGCGCCACTTTTAAGATAGCTTCTATAATGGTCTCTATACCATCTTTATCATCCTCTATATCAAGCTCATAAAATTGATCCATATTTGGAGCCAAACGCTCTTTTATAACAGCCAAAACCATCTCTTTTTTTGACTTAAAATGGTGATAAAGTGAACCTTTTGGAATATTACACTCTTTGAGTATCATAGACATACTTGTCCCGTTATACCCATAAATATAAATAAGTTTAAAAACGACATCAAGAATTTTTTCACGTGTTGATTGCATATATCTATTCTTCATGTAAAACTTATGATATTAATTCATACATAATTAGCTTTTTACCTTAAACAATTGTGCCAATAAACTTAAAATATACATCCCTATTTCCTCTTTTATTCAATAACTTAATTATATATACTCTTAGCTTTCAAACAACTATAAAAAAGATCTTATATAAAACTATTTTAGTGAAATATTTTTTAAACTATTCAGAGTACTCTTTTGGATAAACTTGCATAATATTTTTACAAAGGAAAGAGAAATGCAAAAAGTTTTTTTACTCCTCATTTTCTCATTTTCACTCTATGCAAAAAGTGAAACAATAGTAGTTGGAGCAGGATGTTTTTGGGGTGTAGAAAAGTATTTTTCGGCACTCAAAGGTGTTGAAGATGTTGTCGTTGGTTATGCCGGCGGAAATTATAAAGATCCAAACTATAAAAAGGTACTTGCACATAGAAAAAAACCACTTTTAAACTTTCTATATGATAACAACAGCAGCCTTGTCAATCATGCGGAAGTAGTGAAAATTACTTATGATGAAAATATAATTTCGACAGAAAAACTACTAAAATCTTTTTGGGAACTTCATGATCCGACACAAGGAGAGAGACAGGGAAATGATGTTGGAAATAACTATCGTAGTATTATCCTTTATACTACAGAGAGACAAAAAGAGATAGCATACAAAACAAAAGAGCGCTATCAAAAACTCTTAAGTGCTCACGGATATGGAAAAATAACAACCGAAATTAAAAAACTTCATAAATTTTATAAAGCTCAAGAGTATCATCAAGATTATCTGCAAAAACATCCAAACGGCTACTGTCCAAATCACGCTACAGGTATTCAGTTTCAGGCAAAAAAGAGCCAAAAAAACAATATTATTTATCCGCTAAAAGGTAAAGAAATCATTATCATTGAGTCTAAGAACTGTCCATTCTGTCAAAAGTTTCAACAAGATGTTCTTTCAAGCTACAGAGGTTCCATACCACTAAAAGAGATAACAGATCCGCAAAAACTTCACGGTTTTCATCTTACAAAAAAATTCTTTGCAACACCTACCATTTTATTTATCCAAAACGGCATCGAACAGTATGCACATATCGGTTATATGGATGAGAAAGAGTTTTACAAAGCATTAGCTGCTTTCAAACTTGGAAAATCAAGTGAAGCTTATGATATAGCTTTTAACAAAAATACAGAGAGAAGATTTTGTAAACAGTATGATAAATTCAAACATACTCCTGATGGTGTTTTTATTGACAGAGTTTCAGGAGATCCTCTTTTTGATACAAAAGAGAGATTTAACTCAGGATCGGGATGGCTAAGCTTCTATAAAGCCATTGATGGTGCTATCATCACAAAAGAAGACTACTCATACGGTATGCATCGGACAGAAGTTATCGCCAAAAAAAGTGGTGCTCATTTAGGGCATCTATTTCATGATGCACCCAATGGAAAAGATCGGTTTTGTATTAATGCAACAGTTTTAAAATTTGTAAAAAGAGAAGATTTGCATCAAAAATCAAAGAAGTAACCACTTCCATAGATGGTTTGAAGATATTTTGCCTGCTTTGAACTCTCTCCTATCTTTTTACGAATATTTTTTATATGATTGTCAAGGGATCGTTGTGAACCTACCAAAGATAGTAATTGGCTCAACTCCTCTCTTTGGACAATACGATTTTTGTTTTCAATAAAATATTTTAAAATTGCAAACTCACTTGCAGTTAAATCCAACTTTTTTCCCTGAAAAAATATTACTCTGTCTTGAATTTCAAAAAGGGTATTTTGAGGTATATAGTGACGCTCTTTTTTCAGATGTACCCATACTCTTGCTTCCAGCTCCTCAAGATCTATAGGTTTTGTCATATAGTCACTTGCACCATACCTAAAAGCACGTAATTTAATATTTTTATCACTATAAGCACTTGTAATAATAACAGGTATATTTTTTTGTCGATTTTGAATACGTTTGATTATCTCAAATCCATCCATATCAGGAAGATTTATATCAAGAATTACAATATCATACAGATCATTGTTCTCCAACTTGTCAAGAGCATCTGTTGCATTAAAAGTAAAAACAACACTAAATCCACAATCTAAAAAATAGTCATAGATCAACTCAGCTGCAAATTCATCATCTTCAACAAGTAATATTTTCAATTTTTCCATAATCTAGCTACTCCAAAATAGTAATTATATTCTAACAAAAAGCAACTTTATCATTTATAATAAACAGATTCTACAGATTTCATATACTTTTTATATAGATTTATATACTAAAATTCTTACGAATTAAAATAGAAGGAAAGAGGTACTAACAAATCAAAAAATCAAATATTACACTCATCCTGCTTCTTGCCTTTTTGTATTACTTCGCCGCAGAACTTCGTTCTCAAATTATTGTTTATTCAGGTATTGTCAGCACTATTGTTTTCCCTTCAGAAGGTATTGCACTTGCTTTTGCCATCTATTTTGGCAAGAGAGTCTGGCCCGGTATTTTTATAGGACAGTTTTTTATTGCTTATGGTAATGGTCTTGATTTTACCAGCTCCTTTGCCATATCTGCTATCAATTCGCTAGAAGCAATTATCGCTGTCACCCTTTTTCATCGATTCAAACTCAATAAAAGGCTTGAACACTTTCGCGATATTATAGGTTTGTCTTTTTTAATTCTTTTCATACTACAACCCTTTAGTGCGCTCAGTTCTAATCTCATACTGCTTCTTACAGGTCATATTCAAACAGGAAACTTTTTTCACTCCGTTTTTTCATGGTGGTTTGGCAATATAATGGGACAATCTCTCTATACACCATTTTTACTCCTTCTGTTTGCAAACTATAAAAAGATACAACTACAAAAATTTCTCATCTACAGTACACTCTTTACACTCTATCTTTTTATTTTGATCTACTTTCTTAACATCTCAAGTTCACTGCTGCTTTTAAGCATAACCTTGCCGATCTTACTCTATGTAACCTATTTGGAAAATATTGTTTTGAGTCTTTTTATGACAATTTTAAACTCTTATCTACTCTCTTTTTTTATGTTTTTGGGGAAAGGACCATTTTTCTATCACAACGGCACTATACATCTTATAGATTATAATCTCTACCTTTTAACATCTGTTTTAACAATTTTAACAGCAAATATTCTTTTTGATTTTTACAAACTTCAAGAGCAGCGTCTTCAAGAAAGAATTCGTAAGGAAGTAGAAAAGAACAAAGAGCAGCAACTCTTAATGTTTCATCAAAACAGACTCGCACAAATGGGTGAAATGATGGCTATGATAGCGCACCAATGGAGACAACCACTCAACAACCTCTCTCTATTGCAACAACTCATCATATCAAAATATAAAAAGAACAAACTTGATGACAACGTAATGAACTATTTTCAAAGTAATGTCACTACACATATCAATATGATGTCAGAGACTATCAATGATTTTAATAACTTCTTCAAACCACAGGAGAAGAAACAGTGGTTTGAGATAAATGAAGTAATTCTGAATATACTTAATATTATGAAACCCTCCCTTTATAAAAAGAATATTAAAATAATTTTTTTGGCACCGAGTAACTATAAATATCTTGGTTACAAAAACTCTCTGGGACATGCACTGCTTAATATTATAAACAATGCACAGGATGCTTTTGAGGAGAGAGAGAAAGAAGAGAAAAAAATTATTATTGAGATAAAAGATTCGGGAGAAGATTTTATTCTCTCTATCAGTGACAATGCCGGTGGTATTCCTGCTGATATTATTGAAAATATTTTTGATCCCTACTTCTCAACAAAAGATGAGAAAAATGGAACAGGTCTTGGTCTGTATATGACAAAAATGATCATTACAGAGCACATGAATTCAATTATAAAAGTTCATAATAACCATGAAGGTGCCGTATTTGAGATTATTTTAAAAGGAGAGCTTTGTGAAAGAGTTACATGATATAACACTACTCTATGTAGAAGACAATTTCGATGCACAAGAGACTTTACAACTACTGCTGGAAGATGAGGTTAAAGATCTCTATCAGGCTTTTAACGGTAAAGATGCTTTAGAGTTTTACTATACAAAACAGCCTGACATCATCATAACAGATATCAATATGCCACACATGGACGGTTTAAGCTTTGCACAAAAAATTAAAGAGATCAATGAAGATCAGCCTATAATCATCATCTCCGGATACGATAACAGAGAAAATCTACTCCATTCAATTGACATAGGTATAGATCAGTTTTTGACAAAACCTATTGATATAGAACTTCTTTTGGAAAAAATAGACAAAATCATTCATAAAAGTAACAAAACAAGAAAAAAGACGCAAATGGCCTATTATGATAATTTGACAAATATATACAACAGACACTTTTTTGATCTCAAACTTGAAAAAGCAATACAGGAGTCAAAAACAAAAAAGACAATACTTGCACTCTTCTTTATCGATCTTGATGATTTTAAAACCATTAATGACAGCTATGGGCACACTATAGGAGATATGGTACTCAAACGAGTTGCAACAAATTTAAAAACACTTGTAGAAGATGAAGATATTTTGGCACGGATTGGTGGTGATGAGTTTGCAATTATTGTAGAAACCAATAATAATGCAGAGATACAAAGACTCCAAAAAAGAATTGCAGAAGCTACCAATTTTACACTTGAATTTCATATTGATATCTCAAGTCTTTATGTTGATACCTCTTCAGAGTTTATCAAAATAAGTTGCAGTACAGGTCTTTGTATTCTTTGTGAAAAGTGCAGTTCAAAAGAGGAGTTTATGCACTGTGCCGATCTTGCTATGTATAAAGAGAAAAAAAGCAGTAAAAAGCAGTAAAAACTTTACTCTGTTTTTTGACGCTTTTGTTGTAATTTTTTCTTAAATTCTGCAGGATTGACATATTTCCCCATCTTCTCAAGAGATGCCTGCTCCTCTTCATAAATTACCCGATCGGTTTTTGGCTGATATCGTGTGAATTTTTTACTCTTTGCTGTTGTATCTAAAAGAGTCTCTACCTCCATTTTTTCAATTAAACCCTCTTTTAAAGAGTTCAAAACAGTTATAACACTTCCAAGATTTTCATCGTTCACATCCAACACTATTTTTGTCATACCAAGACCTGCTTTCATGAAATTTCTTAAGAAATAAAATTATATCATTAGATACATAAAAATTAAAAGGGGTAAATAGATGAAAAAAATCTTATGGCTTGCAATCGCTTTAGTGTTAACAACACAACTTACAGCTGAAGAGTTACATATGCAGGAGAGCAAATACTATATTGTTGCAAAAGGTCTTTATATAGCAGGTGACAGTGTAGAACACGGAGAAGCAACACTTGATGGTGATGACGGTTACGGTTTTGGTATTGATCTTGGATACAGACTTGAACATGGCTTCTCTTTGGAGTATGATTTTTCATACTCAACAAATACAGTAAGAGAGATAGTAGAGCATGAAGAACCAAAAAGTGCTGATGCAACCTATATGACACATGCAATAGATATTGTTTATGGGCATGAGATCATGGAAGAGTTGGAATTTTTTGTAAAAGTAGGCTATGAGTACGAAATTGAAAAAATAGATGATTACGGTATTGACAACAATTCTGACGGTGCCGTATTTGGTACAGGCTTAGAGTATGAGTTGAACCATACATATAAAATTATAGGAGAGTATGAACACTCTACCATTGATGGACCAAGAGGTGACTCTTTTTATGCAGGAGTCATGTATAACTTCTAATCTTTTATCCATACAGTGCTTGTTTTTTTAAGCAGATGTATGGATAACGTAAAACAATCTGATTATACTTAAGTTAAGAAAAGTTCTACTATAATTTAATTGACTGATGGTCGGTCATTTATTTTTAAGGAGTCCTGTTTGGCTATTATAGTAGATAAAGAACAAAAAAAGAGAGATATAGCTCTTGCCTGCAAAGAGCTGATCCTCACAAACGGCATCAATAATCTCACTGTTTCACAAGTTGCACAAGCAGCCGGAATCGGCAAAGGTACTGTTTATGAGTATTTTGCAAACAAAAATGAAATAGTTTTTGAGCTGGTAAATATTTTAATGCAGCAACACTCTCAAAAATTAAAGAATGCTATCGACCTAAAAGAGTCTACCAAAGAGAAAATTCGTGAATTTTCCACCTTCTTCTATGCTAAAGAAGAAGCAGATCTCAGAAAACTCTACAAAGAGTTTATATCGCTCTCCCTCCTTACACCCAATAGCGAAATGATAAGCTTTCATGCACAATGTTCTCAAAACTATTTTTCATGGTTTCAGGAAATTTTAAAAAATGGTATAGAACAAGGTGAACTGAAACAAGAAGCTCTTCTTCTTGCGAAAGGACTTTTTGTCGTTGCAGAAGGAGTTTTTATTCAAAACAGTGTTATTGGTAAAGAGGAAGATATCCAAAAAGATCTAGACTCTTTTATTGATACAATTTTTAGCTTAATGGAGATCAAATGAGACGATTTTTACTTCTTTTACTCCCTGCACTACTCTTTGGTACAGATCTCAAAATACTCTTAGAGGCAGCAAAACAGAACAATAATCTACTCAAAGCCTCTCAAATGGAAGTGACTTCAAAAGAGAAAGAACTCAGCTCAGCACAAAAAAACTACTACCCTACTGTAGATGCTAATCTTTTTTATGAAAGAGATGATGAAGCGACACCCTTTTATCCGGGTACTACTTATGGAGCAACAGCAAAAATAAGCTTTGACATCTATGATGGCGGGAAAAAATCTTACACAGAGAAACAGAAACAGAGTGAACTGCAATCCAAACAGTTTATATATAAAGAGAATAGAAAATCTATACTTCTTTCAATTACAAAAAATTTTTATAATCTAAAGAGTCTCTATGCTTCTTTAGATGCAAGAGAAGAGGCTTCAAAAGCTGTTCAAGCGCAACTCCAAAGGGTAAAACAGTTTTATGCGGCAAATCTTGCAACCAGCGATGATGTTGACAGACTTCAATCAGCGTATGATCGAAATATCTATGCTATTGAATCTTTAAAATTTCAAATTTTCTCTCTTAAAAAAAGAGTTGAATTACAAGCAGGTACAAAAATTACAAAACCGGATAATTCAAAATTTCAAAAATCAATAAATAGAGAAAAATATACCCTTCTTGACTCTATAGAAGCATTGCGTTACAACAAAAAAGCACTCCAAAATTTAAGCCGTACTATAGAGAGTGATTACTATCCAAATATCAAAATAGCAGACAGCTATACTCTTTTTGGCTATGCCGACAAACCCTATTTTGCAGGTCAGCCGATTCCTCTGCTTGATACTCAAAACAGACTTATGGCAACACTCACTGTCCGGCTCTTTGATTTTGGAAGAATAGCCGAACAAAAAGAGGCTTTGCAACTTCAGGCAGATGCTCTCAATGAAAAAATCATCTATCAATCAAAAGAACAGAAAATGCAACTTGAACTTGCACGAAAACGAATTATGACAACACAATTAAAAATAAAAAGCTCAAAAAGTGCTTTAAAAGCAGCAAGCAGTGCTCTTACAACGATTACACAGAAGTATCAAGCCGGCATTGTTGATAATGTCACCTATCTTGATGCACTTTCATCAAAGACTGAGGCAAAAGCACTCTATGAAAAATCACTCAATGATCTTGAAATTGCCTATGCAATCTATTACTACTACAATGCAAAAAATTTAGAGGAGTATCTACAATGAAAAAAACTTTCTTCGCACTTATAATGCTTGTATCTCTCATACAGGCACAAAACATCTATGCAACATTTAATGTTGTTGCTTCCAAAAATGCACAACTTGCTTTTGTTGCAGGTGGAATTGTCAAATATGTTCATGCCGATATCGGTTCTGTTGTTAAAAAAGGAGCCGTACTCGCATCACTCGACAATGATGACATCAAAGCGATGCTTGCCAGCGCTAAAACAACACTCAAATTTGCAAAACGAAGCCTAAACAGACAACAAAAGATAAAAAAACTTATTGATGAAGGAAAATTTGACAAAGTACTCAGTAGTTATGAAAAAGCAAAAAATGCACTGGCCTATCAACAGGCACTCTATAATAAAACATATCTAAAAGCACCTTTTGACGGAGTGATATATGCAAAAGATATTGAGGTTGGTGATGCTGTCAGCGGAATGATGCTCAAAACCGTTTTTAAAATCCAGAGTCAACATGAAAGAAAACTGATACTCGAATTTGATCAGAAGTACAATAAAGCAGTTCAAGTCGGTGACACCTTCATATACAAACTTGATGGAGAGACAACAGAACATAAAGGAACTATTACCAAAGTCTATCCATACGCAGATTTTAACAATAGAAAAATTCGTGCAGAAGTACAGGCACAGGATATTATCGTCGGGCTTTTTGGAGACGGTAGTATCATTACAAAAGAGTAAATATGTATAAAACAGCCATTAACAGACCAATTGCCACACTCATGTATGTAGTAACACTCATTATCTTCGGATATATGAGTTTTAAGAGTATGCCCTCCTCTCTCTTTCCAAATATTGATTTTCCCATTGTTACCATTAAAACAGTCTATCCCGGTGCAGAAGCGGGTACAATAGAGTCTCAGGTAACCGATAAACTTGAAGAGGCAATAAGCAGTATCGGAGGTGTTGACAGCATACAGTCTTCCAGTAGTAACGGTATCAGCGTTATTACTGTCAAATTTTTTCTCAAACGCAATATTGATGAAGCAACAAATGATATTCGCGACAAAGTTTCTGCTGTACAACTGCCAAAAGATGCAAAAACACCCCTTGTAAGCAAATTAGATATCGGAGGTGCTCCGGTTATTAATATTTTTTTAACAACAAAAAGAGGGGATCTTAAAGATCTTATGCTCTTTGCAGATGAAAAAGTCAAACCGGCACTCCAAAAGATTATGGGTGTCGGTGCAGTAAATATTGTCGGATACAGAGACAGAGAGATCCAGGTCTATCCGAATCTTGAAGCACTCAACAAATATGGAATTTCTATTCTTGAACTCAATCGTACTATTGAACGAGAAAACATCAAAATCGGTGGCGGTAAAATTATTACAAAACATCATGAGTTTATCTTAAAAACAGACTCAGATGCAATAAGTATAGATGCTCTTAAAAATATACTCATTCGAGATAATGTACGATTGGGAGATATTGCTACGGTAAAAGATACACTCAGCGATGCAAAGAGTTATGCCTCTTATAATGATATACAAGGTATAACCTTGGGAGTTCAAAAAATTTCAGGTACAAACACGCTTGAAGTTGTCCAAAAAGTAAAATCTGTTATTCCTCAACTGCAAAAAACAGCAGGAGAAAATTTTTCAGTAACAACACTGCAGGATACAACTCCCTTTATAATCAACTCTCTCAATGATGTAAAATTTGATCTTATATACGGTTCTATTTTAGCCGCAATTATCATTTTTGTTTTTTTACGCAACTTCACCATTACTCTTGTCTCTGCACTTGCTATTCCAACATCAATATTTGGTACTTTTGCACTGATGAACTATATGGGATTTAATCTGAATAAAATGACACTTATAGGGTTGACTCTTGCCATTGGAATTATTATTGATGATGCTATTGTTGTCATTGAAAACATTTACAAAAAAATGGAAGCGGGTATGTCAAAATTTGATGCTGCTTTTGAGGGAACAAAAGAGATGGCTTTTGCTGTTTTGGCAATCTCTGCAATGCTTTTGGCTGTTTTTGTTCCTGTTGGAAATATGAGCGGCATTGTCGGTAAATTTTTTGAAAGTTTTGCTATGACTGTCGGTTTTGCAATTATTATCTCCTACACTATTGCTTTAAGTTTTATTCCAAGTATCAGTGCCCGTGTTTTGCACAAAGGAGAGAGTCGTTTTTACAATATGAGCGAACCAATATTTCAAGTTATAGACAATATATATGAAAAAATACTTCGCATAACACTCCGTTTTAAGTGGATCACCCTACTTTTGGTAGTTGCTGTTTTTATAGGTTCTCTTTCACTCTTTCCAAAAATAGGTATGGATTTTCTGCCAAAAGAGGATAAAAGTGAATTTCAAATCAAAATAAAAGCACAAACCGGTATATCTTTAACAGAGATGATAAGAGAGTCCAAAGCTGTTGAAGCTATAGTAAAAAAGAGTAAAAATGTACGCTTTACGACACTAAAAGTTGCCTACAATAATGCACATGAGATTAACAAAGCATTGATTTATGTAAAACTTACACCAAAAAAGGATCGACAACGCTCACAGGAACAAATTATTCAAAAATACAGAAATGCACTGAAATCATTTGAAAAAAAGATGTTTATAACAGTCTCTGCCATTCCCGATATTCAAGGAGCAGGTGCAGATGTTCCATTTCAAATTGTTTTAAAATCCGACTCTTTTGCAGATCTGCAAAAAGCAAAGAAAAATCTTGTAACATATCTTCATAAGAAAAAAGGTTTTATGGATATAGATACAAATCTTGATGCACCAAAACCACAATACAATATTGAAATACTCCGAGAGAACAGTAATCGACTTGGAATTACGGCAGCTCAGATAGCACAACTTGTTGCTACTGCTTTTTCAAGTGATATAGAGATATCACACTTTGATCAAAATGGAAAACAGTACAATATTACACTGCGTGTCTCCGACAAAGAGAGAAATTCACTTGCAAATCTGAAAAAACTGCAAATTCGAGCTAAAAACGGGAAACTTGTCTATCTTGACGGGCTTATAAAAATCACAAAAGCCTACTCACAAGCAACTATATATCATTATGACAGAGAGAGACAAGTCAGTATTTATGCCGATCTTTACGGGTTGGATCTTGGTTCTGCCGTTAAATATACAGCCAAAGCATTACCTACCCTTCTTCCAAAAAGTGTAACATACCGTTTTACCGGATTTGCCGAAGAGATGGGAAAAACAAATAAAGCATTTGCTGCAGCCATTGGACTAAGTGTTATTTTAATGTTTTTAATTCTTGCTGTTTTATATGAATCACTTATCCAACCTGTTATTATTATGGTTGCTCTGCCTCTCAGTATTGTGGGGGTAATGCTTGCTCTGTATATGACACATCTACACTTTTCACTCTTTGTAATGATTGGATTTATGCTATTGATGGGAATGGTTGGAAAAAATGCCGTACTGCTCGTTGACTTTGCCAATTTTGCTATGGATAAAGGGAAAAATACAGATGAAGCACTTATAGAAGCAGGAGAAAAACGCCTTCGCCCGATTTTAATGACAACATTTGCAATGATCTTTGCAATGTTGCCACTTGCCATTGGAGATGGCATAGGAAGTGAAACAAAAGCACCAATGGCAATCTCTATCATCGGAGGACTGCTGAGTTCTATGTTTTTAACTCTCTTCGTAGTTCCTGTAATCTATAAACTCATATCACCACTTGATAGATTTTTTAGAAGATTTTATGAAGTTGGCAAAGTAAAATAACTGCCGACTTCTCTATATATTAAACCAGAATCATACTCAAAACAAGTACAAAACCTATCATTGCAACAAAAACAGACAGAAGCAAATAGATCGTTTTATCTGTATTAATCTCTCTATTTTGCAAATGTTTAATCCATAAAACATAATAACGGTATGTATAAAGTGCAAGTATAATACCTGCTATGACGATAACAATACCAAGATAGTTATAAAAATCAATATGTGCAAGTTGAGGAATTTTTGCACCGGCTTTACCTTGAAGTTCTGCCGCAATAATGTGTAAAAAAAGTTCAAATTTCTCAACAATAAATCCAAGAATTATGAG
>Ga0256843_1002666_pt1 | contig 12883 bp, 10 predicted proteins | sample AlvinellametaG_FD_191572 | JGI IMG/M metagenome (GOLD analysis project Ga0256843, IMG submission 191572) | Pompeii worm associated microbial communities from hydrothermal vent at the East Pacific Rise, Pacific Ocean - Alvinella | ecosystem: Host-associated > Annelida > Integument > Unclassified ... | reverse complement strand
TCGTAAAAGCCCTGAATTAAAAGATAAATTGTGGAAAATAGCGACTTCCTTGCAAAAAGGCTTGCGTGATGCCGGATTTGATTTGGGTTCAACCAATACGGTTATTACGCCTGTATATCTCAAAGGAAGTGTGCCGGAAGCAATGGTATTGGTAAGAGATTTACGTGAAAAATATAATGTATTTACTTCAATCGTAATTTATCCCGTTATACCCAAAGGGATGATATTGTTGCGTTTGATACCTACGGCTGTACATACCCAAGAAGATATCGATATCACCGTCAAAGCTTTTTCTGCTATCAGAGATAAGCTGGAATCCGGTGTTTATAAGCGCATCGGTGAAGAATATATCAAAAAAATGCGCGGATAAATATATTATAAAGGATTTATAATCAAATACTTTGAAAAAGCGGGCTTTTGAGGCTCGCTTTTTTAATATCCGGTATTTTCGTCAAAAAAACAATCTATTTGGCACAACTTTTGTTAAATATTTTATAAACCTGATTTTTTTTCTTTTCATTCAAAAAAAAATTATAACTTTGAATGATTTATAAAAAATCAAAATATAATCGTTATGAAAAAAATATTACTTTTATTTGTCATTTTATTGAGTTTTCAAGGTTTTTCGCAAGAAAAACAAGCCAAAATTGAATTTAAACAAAAAGAAATTGATTACGGAAATATTGATAAAAATTCAGATGGAACCCGCGTATTTGAATTTACCAATACCGGAGATGCTCCATTAATAATTAATAGGGTTAAATCTTCTTGTGGTTGTACGGTTCCCAGTAAACCTAATAAACCGATTATGCCCGGTCAAACCGAAAAAATTGTGGTTAAATACAATACACACCGCGTAGGCCCTTTTAGAAAAACCATTACGGTATATTCCAATGCTAAAAACAATGTGGTTATTTTAAAAATTAAAGGGAAAGTGGTAGATCCCGATGCTGTTGATTTAAAGAGAAAAACCAAGAGTCCCGTTTTAAAGTAAAGAAAGCAAACTATGATAATATATACAAAAAACCGCCTTTTTTAAGGTGGTTTTTTGTTTTTAAATCATTTTGGAGTGGTTTTTTAAAGTGCGTTCAGGATAAACCCCTTTCTTTATCAGATTGTATCCATAAAAAAATCCCGATTAAATGAATAAACGGGATTTTAATTGAGCTGGCCTACTAGGGCTCGAACCTAGACTCTTCTGAACCAAAATCAGACGTGTTGCCAGTTACACCATAGGCCAATACTGCTCAAAAGCGATGCAAAAATATATCTTTTTTTTGACTTGGCAAAAAAAATCAAATATTTTTTTAAGGTAAATCTAAGACAGAATTACTTCCGATTATCACATCTTTTATTACAGCATCACCATCTAAAATTTTTAAGACGGCATAAGTGGAAAGCGGTTCTTTACGACTTTGTTCGCGATAGACTTGTTCTGCTTTGGGAGCTTTGTGCTCTTCCATATAAAACCGGTTAAATGGATATTCTATTTCAACAATTCCTTTATCATAATTTATATAATGCATTTTGGCTTTGATATACAGGTTCTTATCGGGGATTTTTTCTTGGCTTACCGTGTCAATATGTGCAAAGCCTTGTTGGTCCGGCCTGAAATAAACCAAAACAGGTGAACCGGATTTCCATTTTTGTACGATTTTATAACGCGTGAGTTCATTGTCAAAATTCAAATCGATATATCGTCCGCGAAAAGCATCTACCGGATCAACGGGTGCAGTACGAAATTTTATAGTTGCACCGTTTTTCAGCACTTTTTCTTTGTGCCAAATCATTTGCACGGGAACCCATAATTGTATGGCGACCAAAATGCTAAAAGCAATTAATAGATATTTTTTAGACTTCATTTTTCTTTTTCTTTTGAACTAAAATATAATTTACGATAAAAAAGGCCATTCCCAACAGGATAAATAAAATACCACGGGTGACAAAAGAAATTCCTGTATCAAAAAAACGGGCGATAATTAAGGACGAAATCAATAGCATACCGAAATTCAAATCGAGTAAATCATTGTTTTTATTGCCTTTCCGGATGAAATATAATCCGGTAATTAAAACGGTAAAATTGCTCAATATTTGTCCGACAGGAAAATATAGGGATAAAAAATACAGTCCGGTAAAAATTATAGGTAAATAATAAAATGGATTGTTATCGCGTAGTTGCTTTTTTAAATATAATCTGGTTAACAGCCCCAAGTAGATAATAAACAATATAATAAATAACCAAAAAGCAGGATAACTGAAATCTATGTTTTGCCATTCTCTTATCGTTTCCCAAAAAAAATCAAAACTAAAAAAGATTAATAAGCCTGCCAGTCCGCTTATTCCTATGAGATAATAAGCGTTTTTTAATAATTTTAAGGTTCGAAAATACCGAATTTGTCCTATTAAGACATATATGCCCAATAAAGAAATATAAGCCAATAATCGCCAATCCGTAGCACCTGTCTTAAAAACAGTCAATGCCCATAGTAAAGAGCCAGCAATAAACCAATGGTGAAAGGCAGTCATATTACTCCGCCCATCCTTTTTTATTAAACGAAAGTAATAAGGGAGAATACCGGCCAAAAGCAACAGATATTTTAGTACAAAAAAATACCGCATATATCGGTATTGCCATGAAGAACCGGATATAACAAAACTTGTAAGAACGGCAATGTATAGTAATGACACAAATGAAGAATCAAAAATATACACCAATGGCAATGACAAAATTAACCAAGTTATCAAAAATTGAGGAAAATCTCCGGATATATGATAGATTTGAGCAATCATACTGATGGCTGCCGCAACAGAGAAAAAGATGAGAACCGCAGATACTTCACGCCAAGTTTTACTTTCCGGTTTTTTTGTAAGTGTATAAAAACCGGCCGCTTGTGAAATTAATAAGGGAAGCAAAGCTAAGAAAGTTTTGGTTGTCCGCGATAATTCATCCCAATTATGTGCGATGAGCAAAATAATCCCCAAACCGGTTAACACAGCTCCGATAATACCAAAGATAAGCATGAGGCGTTGAGAACTGTCTTTTTCGTTTTTTTGGTAATAATTCTCAATTTTATCCGCAGTGTCTTGCGTGATAATTTGATGTTTTACCAGTTCCTTTAAATCGATTTTCATTTTGGATTATTTGGGTAAAGGTACAAATTTTTCCATAAAAAAACCGGACAAATATGGTCCGGTATTTATATAATTTATTAAGAATAATTGTCTAGTTTAAAATAATTTCAGGTCTTTTTTTGGCTTGCACATCGCTTAAATCATAACCGGAGAACTTTTTTAAATAATGTTCAATTTTGGTTCCATAAGCATCAATCATGGTGTTTTTTCCGTATGACCACAAGAATTGTTGAACAGCACCGGCACCTCCCAAATGGGCAGCAGCCAATATGCCGGATTCGGTTATTTTTACACCATTAATCCATTTGCCTGAATATTTTTTGATTTCTTTTCGCAAAATCCACTTGTTCTTTTCCAAATTAGCTAAAAATGCTTTTTCTTGCAGAAGCGGATTTTTTAAGAAATCTTTTGATTTTACTTTCAAATTTAATTCCCTTAGGGTAGATTTTCCGAATTGATATTTTCCTAAATACCCCAAAGTATTTACACGACTGTATTTTCCTTGCGACTCTTTAAAAGCCAAGGCTTCTTTAAAACCGACAAAATCTTTTTCTACAAAAGGTATTTTTGCCGTTTCCTTGTTTTGTTCTTCTTTTTGAAGTTCTTCTTGGGTGGGCACATATTGATATGCGTGCTCCGGCCTGTTGATTTCAATGACATCTATGATACTGTTCTCATCCATGATGCCATTGGCCAAACTGACTAACAAAAACAACATGCCAACCCATAGAACTCGTTTAAGATATAATGATATGGTATTTTTCATATTTGTTAATTTTGATATTTTAAAAACCAAGATTCTGTTAATCCGGTTGTAAAATATGCAAAAAATCGGCGCAAAGATAATACCATTTTGTTAATTTCCAAATTTTCGGCAAAAAAAACTGATAAAATGGCAGGAAACTAAATGAGAAATTATGACAAACCAGGTTTTTGTTTAGACTAATATATGCTTTGAAAGTTTTCATTAAACTTCCTAAACATATTTGGATTATATAAAATTTTTCCGAATTTTTATTACTGAATTGTTAAAATCAATGATAAATTTTATTCCGGTTCAAATGGGTGTGATAATTCTGTGCATGACGGTTGTGTTCGGATAAGCTCTTGGAAAAGATATGGTAGCCGGGTTTGTCAAAATCGGCGACAAAATAGTAATAATGGTGTTTTTCAGGATGTAACACCGCTTTGATGCTCTGAATATCAGGCATACAAATAGGTCCCGGAGGTAATCCGGTGTGTTTGTAAGTATTGTAGGGTGATTCTATATCTTTGTGTTTGTTCAATACTCGTTTTATTACCAAATCCCTGCCGTGTTTTTGTTGATAAGCGTATACAACGGTAGGATCGGCTTGCAAAAGCATGCCTTTCTTTAAGCGGTTGAGATATACACCGGCAATACGGGGCAATTCGGATGTTTTGGTACTTTCTTTTTGAATGATAGAAGCCAAGATACCCGCTTCAACGGGGGTAAGTCCTTGCTTTTTGGCTAGGGCGATGCGTTTGTCATTCCAAAATTTGTGATACTCGTCCAGCATTTTTTTACGGAACTGTTTGGCGCCGGTGTTGTAATACATCCGGTAAGTATTGGGGATATACATCAATAATGTATTGTCTTTTGTAAATCCGTTTTCTCTGATAAAATTTTTATCCCTCATTGCTTGAAGCAGGCTAAGAGAATCGGGAGCAATTTGCCGGCTAATGGCGCCTGCCAAATCATCGAGGTAATTTTTGTTGTTAAAGGTTACATTGACTTCCAAACGTTTACCGATGCGAAGCATATTGATAAGTTCGTTGTTGCTCATTCCTTTTTTCAGTAGGTACCTGCCTGTTTTAGGCTTGGAAAAACGCTTGATTTTACTTGCCAGCTTAAAACTTGGTTTGCTTTTTAAATAAGGTGACAAAATTTGTATCAAAGTGTCAAAATCCGTTTTGTCCGGAATATCGATATAGGTTTTTTTTGTGGATACATTGGGTGCATAAAGGGTTTTATTCATCAGGTAGACACCTGAAAAAATTCCCAGTATAAAAACAAGCGCAATAATATATTTTTTCTTCATAGAATATGTTAAATCAAAAAATTAACTGATACATGAGTTCGTCTGTATAAGTCTTTCCGTCAAAATTCCATTCTTTTTTAGTGCCGATTAAGCGAAACCCGTTTTTTTCAAACAATTGAATACTTGTCAGGTTGTCAGCTGAAATATTGGCATACAACTGGTGCAAAAATAGAATATTTTGGGTATAATCGATTAATAATTTTAAAGCGACATCCCCCAAACCTTGTTGGCGGTAGGTATGATGAATAAGAATTCCCACGCCGGCACGCCGGTTTTTAGGGTCGAAATCAAATAAGTCTATAAATCCTATAAGTTTTTGATTGTCAATTAATTCTATTCCAAATCGAAATTGTTTTACTTCGTAGATATCCTTATCGGCTTGCGCGATATATTGGCGCAATAAATCCTTGGAAAAAGGCTGTTGGGTATGGCTCAAATGCCACAAATCCCTGTCGTTTTCTATTTCGTACAGAAAGTCTAAATCCCTGGGTTCTAGTGCTCGTAAACGAATCTTTTGTTTCATAATCCTAATAAATCGTTAAAGTCTGCGTTAATTTTGCGTTAAAGATACTGACAATTTATGAATATGGAATAATTTTGGATAGAAAATATGCCGGATGACCGGTGTCATTCCGAACACACCTAGCTAGGCGAAGTTTGTAACTTCGCCGGACATTATTTAAAATTCAGAACATTCCCGATTACTATCGGTACATCAAAAAATAAAGTTATGAAAAAAATATTTTCCCTTATCATCGTTGCGGTTGTCAGTTCGTTAACCACATTGTTTGCTTACCGCTATTTTACGGATAAGCCCATAGAACAATCTCAAAAATCCGTAGTGGTTCAAGAAGAAAAAGACAGCATCAATCCATATTTGCATCAAACGGCTTTTAATAATCAAGATGCCGTTCCTGCCAATGTGCCGGATTTTAGAAACGTGGTAAAAAACACGAAAAACGCCGTGGTACACGTACGTAATACCCGTTATGTACAACAGTATCAACCTTATTATTACGGTTACCGGCAGGGACCTGTTTACAAGCAGGAAGGAACCGGTTCGGGTGTGATTATTTCTCCCGATGGTTATATCGTTACCAACAATCACGTGATAAAAGATGCCAGCGAATTGGAAGTAACCCTTGAAAACAAAAAAACTTACAAAGCCGAGCTTATCGGTACCGATCCCAATACGGACATCGCCGTACTGAAAATTGAAGCGGATGATTTGCCGTATTTGCCTTTTGGTAATTCCGATCAGGTGGCATTGGGAGAATGGGTGTTAGCCATTGGTAATCCGTATAATTTGGGGACTACGGTTACCGCCGGAATTGTCAGTGCCAAAAGTCGCGATTTGAAAGGCAACAAACGCATCGATAATTTTATCCAAACCGATGCCGTGGTGAATCCCGGAAACAGTGGAGGCGCTTTGATTAACACACATGGTGAGCTCATCGGTATCAACACGATGATTTTTTCGATGAACGGCTCATATATCGGATACTCCTTTGCTATTCCGTCCAATATCGTTCAAAAAATTGTAGATGATATCTTGGAATTTGGTAGTATTCAAAAAGGAGTCTTGGGTATCAAAGGAGCCGAACTCAACAACGATTTGGCGCAAAAACTTAATATCGATCAAACCGAAGGCGTATATATTTATGATATAGAACCTAACACGGGTGCTGATCAATCAGGTTTGGAAACCGGAGATATTATCGTAAAAATCAACAATGTCAAGATTTCTACCATGGCGGATTTGTTGGGTTATTTAAAAACCAAACGTCCGGGTGATGAGATTGAAGTAACGGTTATTCGCAACGGAAGAAAGCAAAATTTCAAAGTAAAATTGAGTAAAAATAACGCAGCGTATTTAAAATCATTGGGTTTGTCGGTCAAAAATGTAGATAAAGATATCTTGCGACGTTATGGTATCAAAAACGGTGTGTTTATCGACCGCGTAAACAATCGCTTGTTATATCGCAACGGTATCCAACCCGGATATATCATCACAAAAATTAATGGAAATCCGGTGTATTCCGTAGATGATATTACCAATATGCTGGCAAGTTTGGAACACCAACAATATACTATTGAAATTGTCAGTCCCGACGGTAGAGTAGAGAAGTATATTTTTCAGTAAATAATTTGTAATTTTGCGTTTTTAAATATATAAACTAATGACGCAAACTACGAAATATATCCTTTTAACGCTCATCACTTTTGTGGTGGGCTTTTTCTTTTTGCATACGGCTTATTTTGCCAGCAAAGAAAACCCGTATGCACAAGAAATTGTCCTTATTGTACTCGGTACCATTGCTACTATTTTGATTACTGCCGCTCTGCTCAATAAACAAAGTGAACTCGAACTGGAAAAAGAACACCATATCAAGATTTTTGAACTGAAATCTTCTATTTATTTGGATTTAATTGACTTTTTAGAAAAAATTGTAACCCGTGGAAAAATAACCGAAGATGAATTGGTTTACTTGGAATATTTGAGTCATAAAATATCTATCGTTGCCAGTAAAGAGGTTTTACAAGAATATTCAAATTTTATCGATATACTCAAAAAAGCAGTGTTTGATAAAGTGATAAGCGAACAAGATTCGGATGCGATTTCTTTGGCATTGGCCAAATTAAGTGTAAAAATTCGTACGGATTTATTGCAAAACAACAAGAATAACGGCAATATCGAAAAACTCATCGTAAAAAATGTCAATAAGTTTTGATTTTTTATAGTCACCGTTTCACTATAAGTTTAGGAATTTCACTTCAAAAAAATCAGTACTTTTTTGAAGTCTATTTAAAAAATATCATGACATTTTTAAAGTGCACTTTAAAAATATCACGACTTTTTTGAAGTGCATGTTATTTTTTGTATATTTGTGTCGCTAAATTTTCTAAAATGATTAAGAGGATATTACAAGATACTATTCAAGAAAAGTTTTCCTTAAAAAAGGCGATTATTATTTTAGGTCCGCGTCAAACGGGGAAAACAACTTTGTTAAAACAACTCATCGATAAAAATAGAAATGATGTTTTTTGGCTGAATGCCGACAAGTTAAATGAGCGTATGCTTTTTGCAGATGAAAATTTTAATGATTTCTTATCTTATCTTTCGGGTAAAAAATTCTTAGTGGTAGATGAAGCGCAACGAATTGACGATATCGGACTTAAATTAAAAATAATCTATGATGAAATGGATATACAAATAGTAGCAACAGGTTCTTCATCGTTTGACTTGTCAAATCGTTTGAACGAGTCTATGACCGGTAGAAAGCTACAATATCATTTGTATCCTTTTTCGTTTGAGGAATTGGCTTTGGAATACGGCGTTTTTCAAGAAGTTAATAATTTAAATAATAGACTGATATATGGTTCTTATCCGGATGTCGTTTTGCAACCGGAACACAAAAGAGAATTGTTGGAGAATTTGACATCCAGCTATTTGTACAAAGATATTTTGGAGTGGGACTTGGTAAAAAATTCTCAAAAATTACTCAAATTATTACAAGCACTGGCGTTTCAAATAGGTAGTCAAGTCTCTTATCATGAATTGGGACAAATTATAGGGGTGAGTAGTGCAACAGTTGAAAATTATATCGATTTGCTTGAAAAAACCTTTGTGGTTTTTACTTTGCATAGTTTTAGTAGAAATTTGCGTAATGAGCTAAAAAAATCTAAAAAAATCTATTTTTATGACAACGGTATTCGCAATGCTTTAATCAATAATTTTAATTGGCCAGAATTGCGTAATGATATGGGAGCTTTATGGGAAAATTATATCATTAGCGAACGGATAAAATTTGCGTCTTATCATCAGATATATGCCAATCGTTATTTTTGGCGAACCCGTTTAAAACAAGAAGTGGACTATATGGAGGAAAGGAATGGAAAGTTATATGCTTATGAGTTCAAATGGAATCCGCGTAAAAAAGCAAAAATCCCCGGCGTCTTTACAGAGGCTTATCCGGAAGCGGAAGTAAAAATAATTACGCCGGATAATTATACGGATTTTATTATGCCGGATAGAGATGCACATAAGGACGTCTTATCATAATAGTATAGTAAAGACGCACAGCCGTGCGTCTCAATGTAAAGACGTTGTGCCACAACGTCTCAACAGGGCACGCCCTGTCTCTCACAACGTCTCAACAGGGCACGCCCTGTCTCTCATAACGTAAAGACAGGGCACGCCCTGTCTCTCATAACGTAAAGACAGGGCACGCCCTGTCTCTCATAACGTAAAGACAGGGCACGCCCTGTCTCTAAAATATAATATAATGAATCAAAAATTCAACCCAGACAAACATATATTCATTGAGGAAGCAGCTGAAAACAACCTGAAAAATATCAGTTTGTTGATTCCTCGTGATAAACTGGTGGTCATTACCGGCGTGTCGGGTAGTGGCAAGTCCAGTTTGGCGTACGATACTTTGTATGCCGAAGGACAACGCCGCTATATCGAAAGTTTGTCGGCTTATGCCCGTCAGTTTTTAGGAAAGATTCAAAAGCCCAAAGTTAAGAATATCAAGGGAATAGCACCTGCTATTGCCATTAAGCAAAAAGTGAGCACCGGTAATCCGCGTTCTACGGTGGGTACTTCCAGTGAGATTTACGATTATATGAAACTCTTGTTTGCTCGTATCGGTAAGACCGTTTCGCCCGTTTCGGGCAGGGAAGTTCACAAACATACGGTATCCGATGTACTCGATTTCTTAAAGCGACAACCCGCTGGGAGTCGTTGGATTTTATCGGTAAACTTGTATGCACATCACGGCAAAGACATCAAAACCATCATTCGCATACTCGAACAGCAAGGATATGCCCGCTTGAAAACAGGAGATGAAATCATCAATATTTCGGAGGTTTTGTCCTTGAAAAAAACGCCTGAAAACATCGAATTGGTCATCGACCGGATTCAACTCAAAGATGATGAGGATTATTGGAACCGCTTGGCAGATTCCGTGCAAAAAGCCTTTTTTGAAGGACACGGCGAGTTGATTCTCACTGATTGGAAAACCAAGGAGCGTTTTCTTTTTTCACAAAAATTTTCCTTGGACGGATTGGATTTTCCCGAGCCGAATGTTCATTTATTCAGTTTTAACACACCTTATGGTGCCTGTACAACTTGCGATGGTTTCGGTAGTGTATTGGGTATTGATCCGCAAAAAGTTATACCGAATACCACTTTATCGGTATATGAAGGAGCAGTGGCTTGTTGGCGGGGCAAAAGTTTGAGCTATTACAAGGATTTATTGGTAAAAAATGCGCATAAGTTTGATTTTCCGGTACATACACCTTGGTTTGAATTGACCCCGAAACAACAGGAATTGGTATGGCAAGGCAATGAATACTTTACCGGCATCCATGATTTTTTCAAGGAATTGGAAGAAAAATCCTACAAGATTCAAAATAGGGTATTGTTGGCGCGCTATCGCGGAAAAACCATTTGCCCGGCTTGTAAAGGCAAGCGCCTGCGCCAAGAGGCTTTTTATGTACAGGTAGGCGAAAAAAACATAGGCGAATTGGTAGAAATGTCCATAGAAGATTTAAAAGGGTTCTTTGAACATTTAAAACTATCAGAATATCAAGAGCAAATAGCCAAGCGAATTTTATATGAAATCAACAGCCGGATTGATTTTTTGCTCCATGTGGGTTTGGGTTATTTGACTTTGAACCGGGCATCGAATACCTTGTCGGGTGGCGAAACCCAACGAATTAACTTGGCGACTTCATTGGGAAGCAGTTTGGTAGGCAGTATCTATGTATTGGACGAGCCCAGCATCGGTTTACACCCGCGGGATACGGAGCGCTTGATGCAAGTGTTGAAAAATTTGCGGGATTTGGGTAATACTGTTGTCGTGGTTGAACACGATGAAGATGTGATGCGTGCCGCCGATCATATTATTGATATGGGCCCCGAAGCCGGTATTTTTGGCGGTGAGATCATCGCCGAAGGAAATATGAAACAGATTTTGAAATCGGATTCTTTAACGGCAAAATATCTCACCGGAGAGATGAAGATTCCGGTACCTGAAATACGCAGAAAAACCAAAGATTTTATTCATATAAAAGGTGCCCGCGAGCATAATTTAAAGAATATCGATGTCAAATTTCCTTTGTACAGCTTAACGGCAATTACCGGTGTTTCCGGTAGCGGAAAGAGTACATTGGCTTCTGAAATCATCTATCCGGCTATTCATAAACACCTGTATGACCACGGACCAAAAATAGGGGAATTTACCGGCTTGGAAGGTGCTTTGCGGCGGATTGAACATATCGAATATATCGACCAAAATCCCATTGGGCGCAGTAGCCGTTCTAATCCGGTGACTTATATCAAGGCTTATGACGATATCCGCCACTTGTTTGCCCAACAGCGCTTGGCAAAAATAAAAAAATTACAACCCAAACATTTTAGTTTTAATGTTGATGGCGGTCGTTGTGAAACTTGTAAAGGCGAAGGCGTGATTACCATTGAAATGCAGTTTATGGCGGATGTGCATCTTACCTGTGAAGTGTGTAACGGCAAGCGATTTAAGGATGAAATACTCGAAGTAAAATTCGAAGGGAAAAGCATCAGTGATATTTTGGAAATGACAGTGGACGAAGCCATTGCTTTTTTTGAGCAATACAAGCAGAACAAAATCGTAGAAAAACTCAAACCTTTGCAAGATGTAGGTTTAGGCTATGTCAGTTTGGGACAATCGTCTTCTACATTGTCGGGAGGCGAGGCACAACGGATTAAATTGGCTTCCTTTTTAATCAAAGGAAATCGCCAACCTAAAACCCTGTTTATTTTTGACGAGCCTACTACCGGATTACACTTTCACGACATCAAAAAACTCCTCGATTCTTTTGAAGCATTGATTGAAAACGGACATACGGTATTGGTGATTGAGCACAATTTAGAAGTGATAAAAACAGCGGATTGGATTATTGATTTAGGTCCCGAAGGGGGCGATAAAGGAGGTAAGTTAGTCTATCAAGGTACCCCGGAAGATTTGATCAAGGACGGAAAGTCGTTGTTAACGGAATATTTGAAGGAGAAGCTGAAAGTTTAAAGTATAAAGTTAAAAGTAGAGACGCACAGCCGTGCGTCTAATACATTTACGTACGTGCATTTAATATACGCACAGCCGCGCGTCTAATACATTCACGGCTGTGTGTTTTATACACGTACGACGGTTCATCGATTCCACTATTCCACGATTCAACAGTTCCACGATTCAACACTAAACAATATTTTGGTATATATTTTGTACCTTTACCTCATAAAAAACGGAATTATGAAAGCACTTTTTATTTTACCTCTTATCGTTTTATTTAATTGCAGTAGCCATAAAAATGCCCAAGCAGAGGAATCCGCTAAGAAAAATGTTACACCGCATCCCATAAAATTTACCACTTTGGTACAATCCGCTTTGCACGGAGCCGGAGATGAGGGTATAGAAAAAGGTCTTTATGTAATCAAAGATAAAAAGCAATGGGAAGCCTTTTTGTCGAAGATGAACAAGGTCAACGATGAAACCAAGAAATTCAAAACCACCGATATCGATTTTAAACGGCAAATGCTTCTTGCGGTATTCGATCCTGTTTTGGGTACCGGCGGTGTAAAAATTAATATCGATAAGATTATAGAAACTCCTGATAAAGTACAAGTTTTGGTCAGTCATACACGACCG
>Ga0256843_1002665_pt1 | contig 12883 bp, 11 predicted proteins | sample AlvinellametaG_FD_191572 | JGI IMG/M metagenome (GOLD analysis project Ga0256843, IMG submission 191572) | Pompeii worm associated microbial communities from hydrothermal vent at the East Pacific Rise, Pacific Ocean - Alvinella | ecosystem: Host-associated > Annelida > Integument > Unclassified ... | reverse complement strand
TGGCTATTTTTCTGTCAAATTCAGCAACATCGATTTCGATATTTTGTTGATTAGTCAGCCGTAGTGCCTGTTTTAGCGGTAAGTCGACATAAGCACCGTCTTTAGAGGTCTTTATCTCTTCTGCCTGAGCAGATATAAACGTTGTTAGCAATGCAAACAACCATAAGTATTTGAGCCTCATTCATCCTCCTGTTTTAAGCTATAAAATAGTATAGATTTTACAGGAAAGATACTTATAATCCTATTAGCGGACGTTGATATTACGGGACTTTAACCGTCCCGTAATGAGTGAGAAAAAGAAGGTTTAAATAACTGCGTAGGAAACCCAGTTACACTCAGGAATAGCGGAGAGTTCATGAAGCACTTCTTTGGAGATCTCATCATCTACCAAAACAACAGCTAACGCGGAACCTTTACCGTCACGTCCGAGTCTGAAATCTGCGATATTGATATCATGTGCACTCAGTGCCGTCGTAATTTGTGCGATTACCCCTCTCTTATCTTTGTTTGAGAAGAAAAGCATTTTCCCTTTCGGTTTGAAATCAAGCTTGATATCGTTGATATTGACGATCTTTTCATGGGTATCGGAGAAAACCGTACCACCGATACGGATACTCTCTTTATCCGTAGTCAAAATGATTTCGATCTTATTTTTATACTCACTCTGATTCGGCACTTTGGTACTTTGCAGGTCTATCCCCTGCTCTTGTGCTACAAATTCGGCATTGACATAGTTGATCTTCTCGCCCATCGCCTCTTTTAAGGCACCAACCAGTGCGAAAGTACGTAAACTGTCAACAAACTCGGCGATATCCCCTTCCGCTTCCACTTTAAATGTTTTAATATGCCCGACATTGATCTGTGCTGCAAGATAACCGATCTTTTGCGCAAGTTCGAGGTATGGCTTCACAAAAGAAGGAAGTTCACTCTCTTTGATAGGAAGGTTCAAGGCATTCGGATAACTTGTACCTCTTGCCGCACTGATAGCCTGTTCTACTGCCTGTGTTGCAATCTTTTCCTGAGACTCAAGTGTGTTGGCACCAAGGTGCGGAGTTACAGAGATATTGTCCAGGTCCAAGAGTTTATTGTCCGTTGCCGGTTCTTTGACAAACACATCGATACCCGCATAAGCGACTTTACCGCTTTTTAGTCCGTCGTAAAGTGCATCTTCGTTGTAGAGTCCACCTCTGGCACAGTTGATCAGACGCACACCGTCTTTCATCTTTGCGATCTCCGCCGCACCGATCATATCGATTGTCTCTTTGTTTTTAGGCGTATGAATCGTGATAAAATCACAAGCCAGAATATCATCGAAATTTCTGGTATATTCCACACCCATATCCAACGCCTTTGCAGGGTCGATATACGGATCGTAGGCAATAACATCCATCTCAAAAGCCAATGCACGTTTACCCACACGACTTCCGATATTACCAAATCCGATGATACCCAGTTTCTTATCTTTCAGTTCGATTCCATACCACTTTTCACGTTTCCAGACACGCTCGAGTTTGAGGTGATTGTGTGCATTTGGAAATGTTCTTGCCGCAGCAAGCATATGTGCCATCGTCAACTCTACCGCAGCAATCGTGTTAGCAGTAGGTACGTTCATAACGATGATACCCTTTTTACTACATCCTTCGATATCGACATTATCCACACCGACACCTGCACGCACAATCGCTTTGATGTTTTTCGCTCTTTCCAAAAACTTACTGTCTACATCCGTAGAACTACGTGTGATTGCGACATCATATTCCCCTACAATATCCAGCAATTTCTCTTTGTCTATATCCGATGCATCCAAATACTCTATATCACTTTGTTGCGCTAGAATATCCAGACCTTTTTGATGTATTTTGTCACAGACAATGATTTTTTTAATTTGCATATATTCCCCTAATTTAAATTGATATGATAGACAGTTCGTGGGTAAGAAAAGACATTTTGTTTTTGGTGCAGATGCATCCTGTAAATCCAACTCTCTTTGTCGGAAACTTCGTTCAATACACGCTTCCAGTCTTTGGGAAACGCATCCTCCGATAACGAAATGTCCTGAGGAGGAGGTACAGATATAAAATGATAAATCCCAAACACCAGACCTGCCACTATCATCCCTAAAAATGAAAATAGCAGGTAGAGGCGTTTAGGATCTTGCATCGACTACTTCAGTTGGTCTTTGATGACGTCTCCAAGTGTGATTTTCGTATCGTCATTGTAAGCGTTCAGCGCTTCTTTCTCTTTGATGCGAGAAACTTTTTTCACAGAAAGTCTGATTCTGTTTTTATCCGTATCGATAAATGCGATAGCCGCTTCAAGTTCGTCACCGATGTTAAGATCTTCCGCTTTTTTCTCACCGAGATCTTCATGACGGATCAAAGCGTCCACACCATCTTCAAGCTCTACGAAAACACCGAAATCTTTGATATCTCTTACTTTCGCTTTAACGATATCATTCGGTTTATGTGTTTTTGCAAATTTTTCGATAGGACTCTCTTCGAGGTCTTTTTTGCTCAAAGAGATTTTTTCATTGTCATGATCGATACGAACGATTTTCACTTCTACGTCGTCACCGACTTTTAAAAGATCTTTCGCTTTTACATTTCTATCCCATGAAACATCTTCATTGTGTAACAAGCCTTCTACACCGCCGATTTTGACAAATGCACCAAAATCAGTAATAGTCGTTACCTGACCTGTAACAACATCACCTGTTTTGTGTGTCTTTTTAAATTCGTCAAATGGTTTAGGAAGTACGTTTTTCAATGAAACACGAAGCTTTTGCTTCTCAAAATCCATCTCTACGATTTCAACATCGATCTCTTCACCGACAGAAAGATAATCTTTAGGATGTTTGATATTTTTATCCCATGAAATCTCAGAAACGTGTAAGAAACCTTCCACATCGTTACCTAGATCAACAAATACACCGTAAGGTTCGATGTTGCTTACCTGTACTTTCACTGCATCGCCAACTTCAAGTTGCTCCGCAAGATCATCCCAAGGATTTGGTGTAGCTGCTTTGATAGAAAGGGAAAGATGTCTTTTCGCTTCGTCGTAACCGATCGCTTTAACCGGTACCACTTCACCCTCTTCATATAGTTTAGAAGGATTTACAGGTCCTTTGTAACTAATCTCACTGTAGTGAACAAGTCCGTCAACACCACCAACATCTACGAACATACCGTAGCTTGTGATCTTTTTAATCACACCTTCAACAGGCTCGTCGCTGCTGAGCAATTTGTCGATGATCTCTTTTTTCTGTGCACGATCCGCTTCGATCAACACTTTTCTGGAACCAACGATAGAGTTGTTCTCTTTATCCACTTTCAATACTTGAAGTTTTATTTTTTTACCGATTGTAGACTTCGTATCTTTCAAGTATGCCTGAGACTTAGGAAGGAAAACTTCGATACCTTCATCACTTTCAACGATGAAACCACCCTTGTTTTTACCGATAACTTTACCTTCAAGGATAACAGGTTCACCCTCTTCGTCATAGTTTTTAACGAATTCTTCCACTTTTTTCGTACGCAACGCTTTCTTATATGAAAGTCCGGGTCTTTCGTTTCTATAACCCGTAATCATCACGGTGATTTTATCACTCACGTTAAATAATAGATTCCCATCCTCGTCTACGATTTCATCACGTCTCAAGATACCTTCTTGCTTCTTGCCCACATCGACGAGAACGCTGTTGTCCTCAGGTTTATCAGCTACGATAACGCCTTCTACGATGTTTCCACCTTTTTCTTCTTTAATAGAAGCTTCAAACATGGAAGCAAAATCATCTTCATCACCTAAATCCATCGCCTCGATGGCACTTTTACTATGAGCTTTTACGCCCGCCTCGTTTAACATCACAATCCTTTTACACTATGGTTTTAAAAATTTTAGCCATTATACAGAAAACTTTCTTATTTTTTCTATGACATTTTGAATTATCCAGTCCGGCGTGGAAGCCCCAGCCGTGACACCGCAAAGTTTTTTTCCCTCAAACCACTCAGGCTGTAACTCTTCAGGTACTTCAATATGATAACTATCTTTACAATTACGCTCGACAATACTAAAGAGCTGTTTGGTATTGGAAGAGTTTTTACCCCCTATGACGATCATCACATCCGCTTCTTTACTTAGTTTGTCCGCGGCTTCCTGATTTTCAAATGTTGCATTACAGATAGTATTGAAAACACGCACCTCTTTCACATTTTCGATCAAGTGGTTCACGATTTTCATGAACTCCTTGACTTTTCGTGTCGTCTGCGAAACTACGGCAACTTTTACACCAAGATGGTGTCCTTCAAGATCTTCGATGCCCATAACGACGACGGGATCATTCACCGCATAACTCTTTACACCTTTGACTTCAGGGTGCTTTTCATCTCCGAAAATCACCACTTTATACCCTTCTTTACTCATCTGCTCGACGATTTCCTGAGGTTTTGTCACAAACGGACAAGTCGCATTGATGATCTCTTTGCCACTTTCGTTCAACTTTTTCAACTCATCTTTGACGATACCATGCGTACGGATGATCACTCTGTCCGTATTTTCCAGTTCGTCTATTTCATGAGCAGTGGTGACATTGAAATTTTCCTGCAAACGGTTGATCTCTTCACGGTTGTGAATCAATGGTCCGTAAGTGTAAGCGTTTTTAGACTCTTCGGCTATTTCGATAGCTCTTTTGACACCAAAACAGAAACCGTAATTTTCCGCTAATTTAATCTCCAACTTGCACCTCGCTTATTTCAGATAAAAGAGTAACGAAATTTGGGAAAGAGGTTTGAATACATGCGATATCCTCTACTTCCATACCACAGCGAAGCCCTGCTATTGCAAAACTCATCGCAATACGATGATCTCCATGAGAATCGATCACAGCAGACTTCATCTCAGATCCTGTGATTTCGTAACCGTCTTCATATTCAGTAACTTCCACACCGCACTTTTGCAGGTTATTTACCACCGTAGCGATACGATCACTCTCTTTGACGCGCAACTCTTTGGCATTTTTGACCACACTTTTACCCTCGGCATACGCCATCGCAATACTAAGTGCCGGTAACTCATCAATCAGCCAAGCGATGTTTTCTTCTACTGTCACACCATGCAGCGGTGCATACTCGACAATGATATCACCGATAGGTTCGTATTTATCCTCTTTAAGTTCAAATGAGACTTTGGCACCCATTTTCTGAAGTACTTTGTACGCTTCCACACGGGTATCGTTAAGAGAGAGGTTTTGTAATACAACCCTGCTACCAGGTACGATCGCCGCAGCCACTGCAAAGAAAAAACCACTCGAAGGATCAGCAGGCACAGTAATGTCAAGCGGAGCCAGAGGTGCGGACATAGGCTCTATGACAATCGCCCCATCCTCTTCTGAGATCTTCGCTCCCATACCGCGAAGCATCCGTTCACTGTGGTCTCGGCTTAGATGCGGTTCACGATAGCGTGAACTCTCTTTGGCATTGAGTGCAGCTAAAATCATCGCACTCTTCACCTGTGCCGAAGCGATAGGAGAGACATAGTCAAATCCGTCCGGATCTTCCACGCCACGAATGGCAATGGGTGCGAGATTTCCATTTTCACGTCCATCTATCTGTGCACCGATACTACGAAGAGGATCCGCTACACGGCGCATCGGACGGGACGCGAGATATTTATCACCAAAAAGCACGAAAAAACCGGGACGTGAAGCCAAAAACCCCATATAAAGACGTATCGCCGTTCCCGAGTTACCGCAATCCAAAATCGCTGCGGGTTCTTTGATCTGTGAAGGAGGTGTGATTTTCAACACTTCCCCGTCATCTTCCACACTCGCGCCCAGACCTTTGGCGATTTCCAAAGTATTGAGCGTATCTTCCGCTCGAAGATAGTTTCGCACCACGGAAGGTTTGTCACTTAAAAGTGAAAAAATCGCACAACGATGGGAAATAGACTTATCCGGCGCGATACTGTCGATAGCAGTATCGAAACTTTTTGCAGGAGTTACTTTTAAACTACTCATCGCAACACAATCCCGAAATGCTCTTGCAGCAAATCCAGCACTTGTGTAGTCATCGCATTGATCTCCTCTTCCGTCAGCGTTTTTTCATCAGACTGAATCTCGAAACGTACCGTCAGACTCACTTTATCTCCCAAAGATGCATCTTCATAAAGATCGATCGGATAAAAGGCTTTAATCTCTTTTGCCAAAAGTGGTGCTATTTTCGCTTTGATACTCTCAAATGTAAGCTCTTTTGGTACCAACAAAGACAAGTCTCTTGTCAAAGCAGGAAACTTCGCATAATTCTTCGCAATGACCGTATCATACTTCAAGCCGTCGAAAGAGACTTCACAGATATAGGTTCTTGGTAAATCAAACACTTTTTCGACATTTGCATGAAGTCTTGCCATAAAACCGATTTCCTGATCGTCAACAACGATTTTCGCATATTCGTACGGACTTAGAAGTTCGGACGTTTCATCCGCTTTTTGCAAGGTAAACTCCCCTGAAACCGCCGAAATTTTATCCGCAAAGTCAAAGAAAGTGATCTCGGAAGGTTTTCCATGGTTACGCAGTGAAGCATCTTCGAGATTTCCACTGTAGATAAACGCCATCTTTTCACTTTCATGACGTTTCGTATCCACTACACGCCCCACTTCAAAAAGCGCTACTTTCTTACGTCCGTTTTTGAGGTTTTGTGCAGCCGATTCGATCAGGTGCATCACCAATGTTGTACGAAGTGTGTTGAGCTCTTCGGTAATTGGATTTGCCAAATCAAGCTTTTCTTCCAAAACAGGCAAACCGTACTTTTCCAATAACGCTTTATTGTCGAAGAAATAGTGTACGGACTCGAAAAAACCTGCACCTGCTGCTTTGGTTCTGTACTTGATACGTTTTTTGTAAAGATCATACGTATCGTTAAGACGACGCTTTTCAATGATCTCCAAAGGCTTTGCAACGATATTGTCAATACCGACAAAACGTACAATCTCCTCTACAATATCCTGCTTATGTTTGATATCGGGTCTGAAAGCCGGAACTTCGATCACAAAGTAGTCTTCCTGTACTTTTGTATCGATCCCTAAATTGTGCAAGATGGAAAGTACCTGAGTCGAAGAGACGCTCTGTCCGATGAAATTATCGATATACGCCTGAGATATCTGTAACACTTTCGGCTCACGTTTTGAAAAATAGTACTCTTCACCGGCATAAATCTTCGCACCGCAATCCGTATCGATCAAATCACACAAGTAATCAAGTCCCAGATAAAGATCGGTTTCACTTCCTCTTGAAGTGTTGTAGTACAAATCATCCGTTTTAGGAGAGTGTTGCATATTGACTACAGAGATATGATCCGGATCGACATAACTTGCTTCCAAAATCAAATGTCTGCCTTTAGGATCGGCGATCTCTGTATCCTGATTGAGTCCGATTTGTGAAAGCGCTTTGGTTTTACAATAGAGCGTATCGATACCGTTTTCATCTTTTTTCAGCGTCAAAACCACTTTCCCTTCATCGTTGAAAAGCTGATCGAAATCATAAACACGTAAAATTACACCCGTACTATGGATGGCATATACCACTTTCTGATGCAGCGGACGCGATGTGTATTTATCCGCACAGGCGATACGAAACGCTTCGAGCAGATTGTTTTGACAAGGTTCGAACTCTGCAAAACGATAAACGATATTTGCATCTGCCGCACCTTCGACATTGAGTTTGAAAACTCTGGCGATACCGCGTCTGTCATCTTTATAACTTCGCTCATAATTTCGAAGTGTTCTTGCATATGCAGCAGCCAAGTCTCTTGCCACACCTCGTACACTCAAACAGTCACCACGGTTGGCAGTCAATTCTATATCGATGATATCGTCGTTAAATACTTCATATTCGCGAAGTTCTTTCCCCGGAACCAACTCTCCGATACTCTCATCAAGTACCATGATACCGTCGTTCATCTGCGGCAATCCGATCTCAGTCGAACCACAAATCATCCCGTTAGACTCGACACCTCTTAGTTTCGCTTTTTTGATCACAAAACCATTTCCAAGATCCGCACCGATAGTCGCTACCGCTACCGTCTGTCCCGCCGCGACATTTTTCGCACCGCAGACGATTTGTGTCGTTTCACTTCCAAGATCCACCTGACAGACATTGAGTTTATCCGCATCGGGGTGTTTCTCACATGAAAGCACTTTACCGACAACCACTTTTTCAGGGATCTCTATCTTTTCTACCGAGTCTACTTCCAAACCGATGCTATTGAACGTTTCACAAAGCTCGTCCGTGCTTTTATCGGATATGTCAATCCACTCTTGCAACCAATTTTTCGTAACTATCATCTAAACTGCTCCAGTAAACGCACATCACCTTCAAAAAGTGAGCGCAAATCTCCTATCTGATGTATCAACATCGCAAAGCGTTCCACTCCCAGACCGAAAGCATATCCGCTGACATTCTCATATCCGACCGCTTTAAATACGTTTGGATTGACCATCCCCGATCCCAGAACTTCAAGCCATCCGGTTTTCGAACAGACACGGCACCCCTCACCTTTACAGAAAATACAACTGATATCCACTTCCGTACTAGGCTCGGTAAACGGGAAAAAGCTCGGACGAAAACGTACTTTGACATCCCCAAACATATACTTCAAAAAGTCTTCGAGAATCCATTTGAGGTTTGCAAAAGAGATTTTGCCTTCTTCATCGACCATCAAACCCTCTACCTGATGGAACATCGGCGTATGCGTCAAGTCGAAATCACGACGAAAAACACTGCCCGGACTGATCATACGAATAGGCGGTTGTGTTTTTTCCATCGTTCTGATCTGCACCGAAGAGGTATGGGTGCGAAGCAGCATACTGTCATTGAGATAGAAAGTATCCTGCATATCGCGCGCGGGGTGATGTTTAGGAAGGTTCAGCGCTTCGAAGTTGTGAAAGTCGTCTTCTACAAACGGTCCCTCTTCGATCGAAAAGTTCAATGCCACAAAATAGTCGATGATTTTATTCATCGTCTCCGTTACCGGATGCAAAGCACCTGACGTGGATTTTGCATGATACATCGTCACATCCACACCGTCTTTTGCCATCATCTCGCTGATCGCTTCGGCTTCCAGAACCATCTTCTTCGCATCGAAAAGCTGTGTCAGTTTCGCTTTTTGGATGTTCAGATTTTTAGCGAACTCTTTTTTCTCTTCGTTGGGAACTTCTTTCATTTTGGCAAACTGCGCCGCCAAAACACCTTTTTTACCGAAGATCTCTATACGCACGGCTTCAAGCGTTTTGAGATCGCTCGCCTGTTTGATTTTATCTTCTAAATTTTCCATAAACTGCCTAAAAATTTTTTGTTGCATTGTAATGAAAAATGGATTAAGGGAAACTATATTACCATTACTATAATAGACAATCAGCTATTTTCTGATCGCTATACTTCAACTATGTAAGGAGCCTGCTATGTGTATATTTTGTAAAATCGTCAAAGGAGAGATGTCTTCTAACAAAATCCATGAAAATGATGACTTTTTAGCCTTTCATGATATCTTTCCAAAAGCACCGGTACATATTCTCATCATTCCCAAAGAGCACGTCGAAAATTTTCAATCCGTCACCCCTGAGCTGATGGCGAAAATGACTCCTTTTATACAGGAAGTCGCGAAGATTTTAGAGCTTGACGAAAATGGCTACAGACTTATCACCAACAATGGACCGGACGGTGGACAGGAAGTGCCTCACCTGCACTTTCATATGCTTGGCGGAACCAAACTCAAATGGCCTCAACTCGCAGACGATAACGCAAAAAAATCGTTATAGTCGCTAAATGTACGATTTTGAAGCAGTTGTGCCAAAGAAGCACTTCTGCTTTGAAGCACCTTCGAAGCCTCTGTCAGCGTCTCTTCATCAGGGGTATTTAAGCCATAAAGCTGATTGAACAAATCCAGATTGTTCATGAAGTTTTGATCTTCAGACTGAAAAAAGAGTTTATTTGTTTGTAACGCAACTTTTCCCGGTGTCTCCTGCTCTTCATCGCTAAGCAACGGCACCAAAACGGAAGAGAGATTGGTATTTCCAAGCTGTATGAAAATATCGGAACTACCTTCGCCAAAGAGCTGGTTGAAAGACTGCATCAACGTATACTGATCCAAAGCATTTTGTAAGGCTTCCTTTTTCGTCTCGTCACTCTCCTGCTCAAGGATAGACTTGGCAAAATCCGTCAGATAGTTATCTAAAAAGTTGGTATAACTTGTACCGCTTTGGGGTAAAAAGAGTTGCATATCCTGTTGCAACTGCAACAGCTGCGTTTGTTGTGTCGTATCGAGTGTATCTGGGATAGAAAAAGAGGCATCGAGAAAAACATCGTTTTGGTAGATAGAGAAGTAATTTTTCGCATCGTCTGAAATCGTCACCTCATCGACGATACCCGTCTGTACAATCTGCGCTATTTGATCAGGCTTCAATGCCGACAAACTTTGCTGAATATTTTGGGTATTTAACAAACCGGAAACTGCATCGGTAAACAGTGCCATATCTCACTCCTTTCTCTTCCTTCATGATAACATAATTTACACGAATCTAAGAGTTTTTATCGTAGTATCTTGTATAAATAAAAGCTATAGCAGGAGTCTTTATGGTAAAAAAAGCAAGAAGAAACTTCTTAAAAACGGCAGCTGCCATCGGTACACTACCCCTCTTCGCAAAAGCGGACACCACCCCAAAAGAAGAAACAAAACTCACCTTCATTCATATCACCGACTCTCATATGGATCTGCAGGATAAAGAGAGTGTCGAAGCGATGGAGACGATGGTTTCGTTTATCAACAAAAACCATCCGGATCTTGACTTCGTACTTTTTGGAGGAGACAACTTCAACAACAACGTTCCGGGAAATAAAGACGCCGTCGCTTTTAAAGAGATCATCGAAAAACTACACTGTCCGGCATATGTGGTTCGGGGAAACAAAGAGTCTTCACCCAAACCAGTCGGCGATCCTATCGGATTTGTAGAGTTTCGCAAACTTTTTGTAGAAAACAAAGGATTAGTTGTAAAAGGAAAAGACTGGGCTTTGGAGAAGAAGGGGTATATAGTTCTTGGACTTGACAGTTGTATCGAAAATGCCAACAACGGACACTACAGTAAAGAGACACTGGCATTTGCAAAGAAAATGCTCGAAAAAGGTAAACCGACTATCATTCTCAACCACCACCCCTACCTCAACTACTGGAAAGGTACGGATAAAAAAGATTTGCACAAATATGTACTCAACAACACCAAAGAGGTTCAAAAAGAACTCTTCGGATATCCAAACCTCATCCTGACACTTTCAGGACACAAACACATAGACAATATTAGTAAAATCGGGCATGTAACCGCTATTACAACACGCGGTTTTATCAGACCTTTAGACTTGGATCAATACCCTATGCGCCTTATCACTCTCAGCGATAACAAAATCGATGAAAAACTGATCTACACCACTTCCGAATCATAAATTTCATGAAAGCCTCTTTTTGAGGCTTTCACTTTATATCGTAAACCGCTTTTTCTTCAGCACGATAAACTTGGAAACTTCTTTAGGATCAAGTTCCAGTTTCGGTGCGATTTTCGGATTGACTTTGTAGTATCCAAACTCTACTGTAACAACATCCCCTTTTTGTAACGGCTTGTCAAAAGTAAAAGAACGCTTTTCAAACGCTTTGATCGTCGTATCTTTCAAAACCGCATCCGCCAGCCACGGAAATGCAGGTTTTCCATCCGCTCCGATAACACGGGCAAAGTTACGAACAGGCAATGTGATCGTCTCCCCGTCTCTTTGGATCGTCACTCGCAGTTGTGCCAGACGTAAAGGATGCGGTGCAAGCGTATGGTTCGCTTTATTCTCCAACACAACATCAAAACCTTTTTCACCCTCTTTAAGCGTCAATGCAACTGTTTTGGAGAGTTTAGAAGGGTCACTTACCAATGCACTCGCTCCATGAAAGCTATGTACCGGAGTCGCCTTTTGGTTCGCAACGGCACCTTTGACTTTGGGCATATGACAGGAGATACAATTTTCCTTCGTATCCCCTTGCTTGACTTCCAAATCACAAACGGTAAACCCTTTGGCATTTTGCTTGTGGTCATGACAGCCCAGACAACTGCCTCCGTTATAGTAAAGTTCATTGGAGTAGTCTATGTCATGATAGGGAGAACCTGTCGTTTTGGTAAAGAGCCCCAGAAAACTACGCTCCTCTTTAAACTCCACCTTCGTCCCCTTTTTCTCAGGATCAGCAGCATAAAAAGTTTTTGGCTTCGTAGTATAAATATTTTTATTTGCTTTAGCGTGTTTTTCAACATCTTTGATTTGATGACAAGTTTGGCAAGAGATTGGTTCATGAAGTTGTACGGCATTTTTATGAAGCTTGTATTTGCCCTCCATCAACCCTTTATCCGACGGCGTATGGCACTGTTTGCATTGAAAGTTATTCTTTTTGGAAGCAGGATGTTTATGCCAGATAGCGGCAAAGACTTTGTCTTTATACACAGATGCATTTGCATGGTAAGAGTTTTGATACTCTTTGTAAATCTTAGGATGACAGGTTTTACAGGTATTGTTCGCCAAAGGTGCAGCGGCAAATAAAGAACCCGTCACTAAAGAGAGGAGCACGAGAGACTTCATATTTCATTTCCTTATTTTTATTATCACGAAAGAAATAATAACCAATTAGGAGTTCTTTTGTCTTGATTTTAGTCAATGAGTACTATCCCCAGCCCATCCAACAACCCAAGTGCTGTAAACCTATCAAACTTCGCACCTTTGAGTCTGTTTTGGGTGATATCTATTTTTACATTTTTCACACCGCTAAAATCCGTCTCTTCGAGATTAGTATGTCTAAAAAGGGCTTTTTCAAGGTCA
>Ga0256843_1002664_pt1 | contig 12888 bp, 6 predicted proteins | sample AlvinellametaG_FD_191572 | JGI IMG/M metagenome (GOLD analysis project Ga0256843, IMG submission 191572) | Pompeii worm associated microbial communities from hydrothermal vent at the East Pacific Rise, Pacific Ocean - Alvinella | ecosystem: Host-associated > Annelida > Integument > Unclassified ... | reverse complement strand
TTTTCTGAACCAATATCCAAACTCCCGGTTGCCCTCTTTGCCGGTAATGGGGGAGGGGTGGGAGGCTATCAACTGCCACCCCAACTTTTTACACTCCCCTTCAAATCTCCGGCGGGCTTGGGTTATCGCCCCTTCATCTATCACCACCCCCCGGCTATTCCGTTTGGCTTCTTTACCCACCTCAAACTGGGGTTTAAAAAGGAGGAGGAGGGTGCCCCCCGGTTGGGTCAATCTATCCAGAGCCGGGAGGATTTGGGTCAAAGAGATAAAACTGACATCGGTAATTACAACCGGAAATTGGTGGGGGTAGGTAAAATCCCGGATATCGGTCTCCTCTATCGACTCCACCCTTGGGTCTTTTTTCAAAGTGGGGTGGAGTTGGTTCCGTCCCACATCGACCGCCACCACCTTTTTTGCCCCCTTTTGGAGGGCAACTTGGGTAAATCCCCCGGTGCTACTCCCCACATCTAACACAATTTTCCCCTCCATCTCTATCGGTTCAATCTCCAAAAGCTCCGCCAGTTTGTATCCTCCCCTTCCCACATATTGAAACCCTTCTTCCACCTCCACCCGGTCGGTGGGAGAGACCTCAACTCCCCCCTTTTTCACAATTTTGCCGTTGACTTTTACCTGTCTCCCTTTTATCAATTGGAGGGCTTTACTCCGGGTTTCGACAAATCCCTTCTCCACCAGATACCGGTCTAATCGCATCGGCAAAAATTACATTCCCGGAATCCGGGGGATTTTCCCCAGTTTGGAGTTTTTGTAATACCACCCCCACCCTTTTTTGAGCCAGTGTCCAATAATTGGCAAGGGGAGGAAAATGGTTTTGGTGTGGCTCCGGTAGACCAGAGCTCCCCCATCGCCGGTATCCATCAAACAGATAATATTGATATGGGAGATATACTCTTTCCGTTTGTCGGAGTTGTGCTCCATCTCCCGGATATTGTAGGCGGTAACCCGTGCCATCACCTCCGCCAGATGCCCCTGTTTCGCCCGCCAGTCGGGTCCGCAAATTGCAGAGCTATCCCCGATGGCAAAAATGGGAAATTTGTCGGTGGAGGTTTCGTCGAAATTGTGGAGAACTTCGCAATATTCATTGATTTTGATAAAGCCCCCCTCATTTAGGGGGAGATCGCTATTTTTAAAGACCGGATGTCCCCCCAACGCCGGAATAAACATCGTAAAATCGCTCTCCAGTTTGGAATCATCTTCAAAGAGAACCCCGTCCGGTTGAAACTCTTTTATCTTTTTCCCGGTAATTTTTTTAATATTGAGTCGTTTGAACATAATATCCATCATTTTCACAGGTTTCTCCCCCATTCGGGCACCGGGGCGGGGCATTGGGGCAAAAAAGGTAATTTCAAATTTATCCCGGAGTCCTTTTTTCTTCAAATAGTTGTGGAAATTGAACATTACTTCAAATGCGGGTCCCCCCCGGACCCCAGAGGGGTCTTTGGGGTTTCCTCCAAACCCAAAGGCAACTTTTCCAGACCCTTTTTTTACCAATTCCTCAATTTTTTCTTTGATTTTGACCGCCTCTATCGGGTCTCCACAGATGGAAAGGGTATTTTCAATCCCTTTGGGGCGGAGTTTTTTTCCTCCAATGGCTATAACCAGATAGTCAAAATCGGTATAGTCTTCTTTCTCCCCCTCCACCACCTTTTTATTTGCCCAGATACCGGTAACTTTGTCGATTATCAAATTGAACCCGTGCACCTTTGCCAATTGAGCCAGAGGAATTTTGGCATCATCAAAGGAAATTTCCCCAAAGGGAATCCAGATGGAAATTGGGAAAATGTAGAGATACTCCCGTTCACTTATCAAATCCACTTCAAATCCATATTTCCTGAGCCAAATTGCCGTTTCAACTCCCCCCAATCCTCCGCCTAACACCAACACTTTTGCCATTTTATCCTCCATAACTTAATTTTATAGATTCAATTACCAAAGATTATAGCACACTCCATTTTTCTCCCGAGGAGTTTTGGAAAAAATAGAAAAAAATTATAAAAAAATGGGAGGAGAGGAAAAATTCAAGTTATTTTAATCGGGCATGTTTATTATTCCAACATCTCTTCTGCTCTCCTCTTATAAAATGAACACCAAACTAAAATAATTGGAAATCTAACACTTAAGAAGTTAATTTTACTTCCGATAAAGTTAACTTTTGATTAAAATCGAATTTATGGTAAAAACCTCCTTATTTTTCTTCCCCTCCTCCGTAATAGAGCCGTTGGAATTCGGGGCAGTTCTGGAGGAGCTCTTCCCGGGTGCCGGTGCAGACAATTTCTCCATTTTTGAAAACCACAATTTTATCGGCTTGGGCAATGGTGGAAAGCCGGTGGGCTACAATAATGGTGGTAATGGGAAGGGAGTAGATGGTCTGGGTAATCAACTTCTCACTCCGGTTATCCAGTGCGGAGGTGGCTTCGTCCAGAATTAAAATCTCCGGTTTCCGATAGAGTGCCCGGGCAACTTGTATCAATCAATTTTTCTTTTTGTACTTTTACATAGAAAAGCTCTATATTCATTTGTGTATAAGAAAAAAACTAAATAAACATTCTACAACAAGGTATTCTCTGTATAAAAATGCGTATAGTAAAAAGCTTTCCACAAAGTTAAGGTTTACAAATATTGTGAAGAAGTTGTGTTTCAAAAAAAAATAAAATTTATAAAAGAAGTAAAGTAAATACCATACCTTTTAAATTGCCAGTGGTTTGGTAATTGGTTAATTATTTTCCTAATTTAATCTCACTCATATCTAAAATTAGCCAGCCCCTGCTTTTTTGTTAAGTTAATAATTTACTCTTATTAACTCAAAGTCCTGGTGTGTGAAATTAACTTAGGCTGTGGACATTTAACTATATACTTCCATACTTTTTTTAGTTTGTAGTTCTTTTGTATAATTTAAGTTTGACCATTTTACAAACCAATATTTTTCAAAATTTAAAATTGCATCTTGTAAATTTTCATTTGTAATTTTTACTTTTTTCAATATTTCTTTTTTGAAATTTTCATCTAAAAATGGGCAACTTATTATATCAAAAAAAAGTAAAACACTTTCAGTATTTTTTTTAAAATTTATGCCATTATTAAAATGTTTTAAAATTTGTTCTTTAATAAGTATCTTTAAATCTTCATATCTTTTAATATTTTTGATATAGTAAAGCAAAATAATAATGGAAAAGTAGTTTAAAGTAATATTTTGTTTTTCTTTAAGATGAAAATATTCTTTTAACTTTTTTTTATCAAGCCTATAATATTTTCCCATTTCTGATAATATTAGCAATAAATATGAAGTTTCAATTTGGGTATGTTTTTTTATTTTATTTTTATTGAGAATTAATGTAATTTCATCTGAGATTTTTTTAAAAATTATATGCTTATTGTCATAGCTTAAAATTTTATATCTTTTTATTGTATTTATTATAACATTTAAAATGGAGCTAATTTTTATTGTTGTATTTACTCTTGGAGAAGTAGCATAAATAAAAAAAGTGAATTCTAAAACTTCTAATAAAAATTTTGTAAATTTATCCTCATATTGATTTTTATTTTCAAGTTTTGTAAATTTTATAAGAGCACTTTTCACTTTTTTATCTATAATGGCAAAAGTCCAATTTAAAACATCTTTGTAATTTACATTTGTTTCTTTAATTATAGTTTTATAATCTGTAATTAATTTTTGAGCTTTTACATTAAAATTTAATTTTACTTTTTCATCATTTTTTTCAATTTTTATAGTTAGTTTTTCTTCAAGTAATTTACTTATTTTGCTTTTTGCAATAGTAAGTTCAGTAATTATTGGTTTAGAATAAAAAATTGTTTTATTTTCATTTATATATAATTTATACTCCTTTAAAGTATGCTTATAATATTCAAATATTTTTTCTTTTACTTCTTCATAATTGTAAAATACAAATATATCATCTACATATCTATATATTTCATAATCTCTTTTATGATAAATTTCTTCTTTTATTAATTTTTGATATACATCATCATCAATCTTTTGCAAAATTATTTCAGCAAATATTCTTGAAAATTCTGGCCCAATAACTATACCATGAGTTTCATTAAAGTTTAGATTTTGCATAAATTCATCAAAAGTGTTTCCAAAATCACCTTTTGCTTTATTTAAGACTTCTTTTACTATATTTTTATTATAGATTGCCCAGCAAATTGAGTGGGTGTAAATACTATCAAAACATTTTGATATATCAAACTTAAACATTGCATCAAATTTTTTTTCTGCTCGTTGATATTGATATGATTCAAAAAATTTATGAATATTGCTATATTTTTTATATGTAAAATAGGATTTTAAATTTTCATACTCTTTTGAATTTTCTTCGATTATTTCGTTTTTCTCATTTTTAAATTGCAATTTTTCAAATAAAGAATCTTTTTTAATTTTATATTTTGCAATTTTGTCAGGTTTTCTGATTGAATATTTACTTATATTACAATAATATTTAATTATATCTTTGTATTCATTATAGAACCAAACTAAATGTAATTGATTTAAAGGGTGTATAATAGTTAGTTCTCTAAAATCGTTTTCTTTATGTAAGATTTTAAAATTAAAAGGAATTGTTACAAAATTTCCTTTTTTTAATCTCCCATTTTCTTTTCCAAACAAAATTTCTATTATTTTTTTTAAAGCTTTTTTTTGTATATCATTTAAATTTTCACCAATTTGATAAGTAAGTTTATAAGTTTCGGAATTTTCTCTTATTAACTTGATTTTATATTTTGTTAATAATCTATAAAAATATCTATTCGAAAAAATTATTGGTATTTCATAAGGAAGAACATCTGATAAAATAGCCCTATTTTCATTATATTTAATTTTTTCTTTTTTCATTTTTGCCATTTAAATATCTTTCCATAATTTAATAGTTTCATTAAATTGGTCTCTTGTAAATTTACAATATCTTTTTTCTTTAAATCCTTTCTCAAATGAAAACCTTCTAAGCCTTGTTTTTAGTTTATCTAATTCAATATGACCTCCATTTTCTTTTAATAATTTACTATAGCATTGGATATCATCTATTTTTTTACTTAAATACCAATCTAAACATTTTAAATCATCTAATTTATTTAGTAATGGATTTGAAAAATATATTCCAATCATTATATATTTTTTAGCATTTAATAACCTTGTATTTTCAGTTAGGTATCTAATCCTCTTAACTAATAATTTTCTTGCTTTTTTTTCGTTATATTTACTATTTTTAGTATAATCTTTAAAAGCTAATTTAATTTTTTTGAAATATTTTCTTTTTTTCTTATGAGTTAATCCAATAACTAAGTTTTTCTTTTTTGCATTTGAAAAATAATATCTATATCCTAAAAAATCCATGCTATATAAAACAAAGTCATTTTCTCTTTCATGTTTTACAGGGGTTCTTAAATCAAATTCTTTTGTTTTTTCTTCGTTTAATTCTAAACCTTCATATTCAATAATATTTTTTATTTTTGCTAAATAATCTATTTCTTCGTTTGAATGATATGGAGTGAATATTATGAATATATCATCCACATATCTTGCATAATATGTAACATTAGGTAATGCCTTAATTTTATTATCAATATCTTGCATATATATCTCAGAGAGATAAGCACTTACACCTATTCCTCTTGGAATTCCTCTACTGCTTTCAGTATGTTTTTGAAAATTATTTAATATTTTATTAATTAATTTTTTAGAAAAGCTACTTAAAATTTCATTTTTATAAATTTTATTTTTTAGTTTGTCATGTGGAATACTTTCATAAAAACTTTTAATATCTGTTCTTATAATATACTTTGGAAAATTATTATCCAATAAATTTTTTACTTGATTTGTTATTTCATATCTGTTTGCTGGTTTAACTTTAAATGAAGTTTTTATATTATATTGAAGTTTTTTTAAAACAAAAAAAGTTTCTGGGATTTCATTTATAGTATAAATTACTTTCCTATTACGTTCAAATTCTTGAAATACAAATTCAAATTTCTGATTTTTTATATTGTCAGATATATTTTCTAATTCACTTTTTAATATTTTATCCTTTTTTTCTAAAATATTTTTTTTAATTTCATAAAGTTTTGGAACATTCTCATTATTTTTTTTCTTTTTCTCTTCTTTTATTTGCTTATTTATTTCTAAAAGTTCATGAGATAATTTATGTAACTTATCCGAAATTAGTTTATCTAAATAACGCCCTTTTCTATTTTCATAATAGTATATTAATAATAAATTTTCTACTGAAAATGATTGTTTCATTAAATATCCTTTTCACCTTTTAACGCTTCACTAACCATTTCATAAATAATATTTGCAAATAGCTTAATAGTATTAGTTTCGCTAAATAATTTCTCAGCTATTTTTTGGTGGGTATCAAAGTTTTCTACTACTGCTTTTGTTACGGCATCTTCAAAGCCGCCCATTAGTGCTTGTTCTTTTGAATTATTTTTAACTTTATCCATGATTGATTCATTACTCATAACTTTATCTTTAATAGTATTGGCATAATTTAATAAATCTTCATCACTAACTTCTTTTCCAAAAATCTCATTTAGTGTTTTTATTATATGAGAGATTAAATCTTTTTTAGGTTCTTTTGGTTTTGCTCCGCCTGGGTTAATTGGTTTTAGAGTTTTATTTCCGTCAAGCTCTATACTTGTATCATCTTTTTTTTGTATTTTATAGTGAGTTAAAATTACACCTGAGAGGTCTATTGGCTCTTTTATTTCAAGTGTTTTTAAATTTGGCAATAGTCCTTTAGCAAATACCCAAAGTTTTAGGAGTTCTTCGTCTTCATACTCAACAATTTGAGATAAAAATTCATACATCCTAATAAAGGTTCCCAAGTCTTTTTTAAAAATTTCAAGAGCTTTTTTTTCTTCTTCCGCTTCTTGCAATTCAAGTTTTAAATTATGAAGCTCTTCATCATCATTTGTTTTTTTAATTTGTTCGGTTAAGCTATTTATCTTTTCAAGTGCTTCTTTATATCTAATCTTAAACCTATCCGCCGGAGGTTTAATAAGAGAGCTTAATTTTTTATGAGTTGATTTTGGGTCAAAAAATGCATTTGCATATTCTTCAACCTCTTTTTTAGTAAAAATTCCACTTGCTTCTAATTTAATTTGAATATCATAAACGATATTTGGATCTGTTACATCTTCTATTTCGGTTACTTCATAATATGGCTCAAAAGCTTTTTTAATATCTTCTACTTCATTTACAAAATCTAATATAAAAGTCTGCTCTTTTCCCGGATAAATTCTATTTAAGCGTGATAGAGTCTGAACGCACTCAACTCCACCAACTTTCTTATCCACATACATAGCGCAAAGTTTTGGTTGGTCAAATCCCGTTTGAAATTTATTTGCAACAATCATTATTTTATATTCGTTTCTTTCAAATACTTTTCTCAAATCTCCAGAAATATTATTCATATTACTTTCGGTATATTCCTTAACTTCACCTTCAATATCATCCTCAACACTTCCAGAAAAGGCAACTAATGTTTTAAAGTTATACCCTTTTTCTTTTAGATACCTATCAACTAAAATTTTATACCTAACAGCAGCTTTTCTACTTGAGGTTACAATCATAGCTTTTGATTTATAATCAAGCAGTGGTAAAACACTGTTTTTAAAATGCTCTACAATAATTTTTACTTTCTCTTCTATTGTGCTTGGATGCTCTTTTAGCCATTTAGTTATTTTTGATTTTGCTTTTTTTATCTCTACTTCTTTATCCTCATTTGGATTTGAAAGAGCCAATTTAAAGTAATCTTTATAAGTTATATAACCTTTTAATACATCTAAAATAAAGCCTTCTTCGATTGCTTGTTTCATAGAATATAAATGAAACGGGCGAGGTTTATTTTCTTTCGATGGTGGTTTTGAAGGGTTGGGAAGAGAGCCAAATACTTCTAAAGTTTTTGCTTTTGGGGTTGCGGTAAATGCGTAAAAGCTTAAATTTTTTTGTTCTTTTTCACTTAAAATCATAGCGTTTATTAAATCTTCGGCACTTATTTCATCTAATTTTTCACTTGTTAAAATCATTTTCATAAGTTTTGCGGTGCTTCCTGTTTGAGATGAGTGGGCTTCATCGGCAATAATTGCAAATTTTTTGCCTTTAAGCCCCTCTTTTTGGATTTCATCCGCTACAAAAGGAAAAGTTTGAATGGTAGTAATTATAATTTTTGCTCCTCTTTTTAGTGCATCTGCAAGTTGAGTTGACTTTGAGCCATCTTTACGAGAGATTTTAGCAATAAATCCCTTTTTGTGTTCAAAAGAGCTAATTGTCTCTTGCAACTGACTATCAAGCACATTTCTATCGGTAATTACTATTACCGAATCAAAAATCTCTTCGCCTTTTTCATTATGCAAGGTTGCTAATTGATGAGCAAGCCATGCAATTGAATTTGATTTTCCACTTCCGGCACTATGCTGAATTAAGTATCTTTTACCACTTCCATTCTCTTTTGTATCTTTTAAGAGTTTTCTAACTGCATCTAATTGATGAAATCTTGGGAAAATAAGAGTTTCTTTAATATATTTTTTACCTTTTTCATCAATTTCTTCTTTTTGATGTAAATGAATAAACTTTTCAATGATATTAAGAATAGAATCTCTTTCTAATATCTCTTCCCATAAATAATTTGTTTTATACCCGTTTGGATTAGGAGGGTTTCCGGCACCTCCATTATAGCCTTTGTTAAATGGTAAAAACTTAGTTTTAGCACCTTCAAGTTTTGTAGTCATATATACTTCATCTTCACTTACTGCAAAATGAACTAACGCTCTTTTTTTAAATTGAAGTAAAACACTTTCTTTTGGATTTCTATCAAATTTATACTGATTTATGGCATCTTGCACATTTTGGGTAAAGTCGGTTTTTAGCTCCATTGTGATAATTGGAATACCGTTAAGAAAAAACACTAAATCGATGCTTTTACTTGGATTTTTAGTAGAAAAATGAACTTGTCTTACAACCCTTAAAATGTTAGATTCATACTTCTTTTGAAGCTCTGGGTTATTTAGTTCAGGTTTAAATTGAGCGAGTTTAAATTTTGCTCCTATGTATTTTATTTCGTGTTTTAAGCACCAAAGAGAGCCGTATTTATCCATCTGTTTTGCTACATATTCGGCAATAATTTTATTTGTATTTTCTTTTTCTCTTTTTTGTATTTTTTCATAAGCTTCTTTTTGAGTGGTTTTTATAAATTCAATTAAATCTTTTGTGTATAATCCAAGTTCTTTGTTATACTCGCTATTACTACCCTCAACCCAACCACGATTATTAATTAAATCTTTTACAATCTCTATTTCGAAATTTTTCTCTTTATGTTTCATCAAAATCCCTTACATCAATTTTTCCCGTAACTGCGTTTGTAATTAATGATTCTTTTTTTTCTTTTAGAAGTTCAATCGCCTTTTTTGATTTTTCTATAAGTTTATCAATTTTAGCTAATTTTTTATCAAGATATTCGGCTATTTGTTTTTGTTCCGAAAGAGGTGGAAGGGGGATTTTTAGACTTTTAATAGTTTCTTGACTTATATTAGGTTGTCCTCCTCCATATGATAAAGAAATAATGTGTTTTCTAAATGCTAAAAAGGTATAAAAGATATACTTTGATATTTTATACTTATAATCTGATAAAACACAACAAGCTTGATTTGTAGCTGAATAAATATTTAAAATGCCTAATTTTCCTATGGTAGCACCATACATTGCTATAACTAAACTATTTGGTGGATAAATTTTTAAAGTAGAATAATCTTCTAATGCTTTTTCAGTTATTTTTTTAGATGTATTATTGATATATCCATCATTTAAATCACCTGTTTGTAACCAATTAATATTCCCATTTTCATAATATTCTATTTTATTTGAAGAAGGAGTTGTTCCACTTCCAATATTTTTAAATAAACGACTTAATTTCCTAACTTCCCAATGCTCCGGTATCTCCCCAAGCCATTCGATTCCACTATCTTTTAATTTTGCGTTTTTTAATCCTTTTGTAACCGCTTTTGTAATGAGTGCTTCTTTTTTCTCTTCAAGGAGTTTAATTAGCTCTTCTTCTTTTTGTATTAAATTATCAATTTTTGCAGTGGCTTTGTCTAAAAATGAGGCTATTGCTTTTTGTTCGGAGAGGAGTGGTAAAACTAAAAATAAATTTTTTACTTTTTCTGCATTTAAATTGCTTTGAGTATTATTGCTCGATAAAAATTGTATATATTTTTCCATACTTTTTAAAGCATAGAAAAGATATTGAGTTTCAATTGTTTTTTTTGGAATTAAACCTAAAATTGCTTGATTGGTAGTAAGATTTATTCCTGTTTTTGCCACTTTTCCTAAAGAAGCATAAATAGAGTATAGCAAAGCGTTCTTAGGAATAATTTTTAGATTTTTTTCTTTAAGTCCTTTTTTACTTATATATTTTTTTGTTTTATAAACAATTTTATTATTTGTCATATCTTCTATTGAGACCCATGGAATTCCTTCTATTTCATTACTCCATAATTCTTGATTAGAAGTAGTGGGAGTTCCTCCACCAATGATATTTTTAGTAATATATTTAAGTTTCTTAACCACCCAATGCTCTGGAATTTCCCTAAGCCACTCAATTCCGCTACTTTTATACTTTGGATACTTTTTATATTTCATTTAGCATCTCCATTATCTCTTTGCTTAAATTTTTCAAATCGTTATCAATCTCTTCAAGGCTTCTTGGTGGAGTATATTTATAAAAATATCGGTTAAATGGTATCTCATATCCTACAATCCCAACTAATCCATCTTTTTCATCTCTTATATCTTCATTTATCCAAGCATCACTTACATATGGCTTAACTTCTCTTTTAAAATATTCATAAATATCTTCTTTTAACGGCACATTTTCAAAGTCTCTTAGGTCTGAATCTGGTTCTGGGTTGCCTTTATTATCCACACAAATAGCGGCATTTTCGTCTTTAACTGCTAAATATTTTTGAAGAAGATTTTTTTGGGTTTTGTTAAGTTTAGGAAGATTTTTAAAAAATTCCTCTCTATCAAAAAAGCTTTTGTTTTTCATTTTTTCTAACTTTTCAATAATTTCAGGACTTAGCTTTTTGTAGTTTTTATCAGTTTTAAGTTTTTCTAAATTCTCATCCGTGATATCGAATCTAAGCCTTAGGGGTCTATCAATCGTAATTCTTCTGTATCCAAAATCCTCTGTATCGAAAATTTTGCTAAATTCATTTTCTTCAAAGTTTTTATAAATTTCAACTATTTTTTTAATATCTTCTGGTGTCACTTCTTTTCTTTTGTTTCCAAGGGATTTTCTAAGAGGTTTGTAAAATTCACTTGCGTTTATTAGTTGGACTTTGTTTTTTCTTTTGATAGGCTTTTTGTTTGAGAGTATCCAAATATATATTTGAATTCCGGTATTAAAAAACATATCAGTTGGAAGTGCGACAATTGCTTCAAGGAGGTCATTTTCTAAAATATAACGTCTTATTTCACTCTCTCCACTTCCGGCACTTCCCGTAAATAGTGGAGAGCCATTAAAGATTATTCCGATTTTGCTTCCATCTTCTTTCATTTTTGAGATTAAATGTAGTAAAAAGAGAAGTGAGCCGTCATTAATTCTTGGAAGTCCGGGACCAAATCTTCCGGTAAATCCCAGCTCTTCGTGTTCTTTTACCACTGCATCTTTTTCCTTTTTCCATTCAACTCCAAAAGGTGGATTGGCGAGCATATAATCAAACTTTTTATCTTTAAATTTATCATCACTCAGAGTATCTCCAAATTGAATATTTTCTACCTTTTCGCCTTTTATCATCATATCGGCTTTACAAATTGCATATGATTCAGGATTATACTCCTGCCCAAAAGGAATAATCGTTGCATCCGGATTTATCTCTTTTACATATTCGCTTGCTCCCGTTAAGAATCCTCCTGTTCCAGCCGTTGGGTCATATACGCTTCTGACTATCCCTTTTGTTTTAAAAATCTCTTCTTCTGTGCTAAAAATTAGAGCCGTTACAAGTCTTACTATATCCCTTGGAGTAAAGTGTTCCCCTGCTGTTTCGTTTGAAATTTCAGCAAATTTTCTAATAAGCTCTTCAAAAATTAATCCCATTTGATGGTTAGATACTTTGTCGGGATGTAAGTCAATATTTGCAAATTTTTCTACTATTAAATACAAAAGATTACTTTCATCTAACCTTTCTATAATTTCATTAAATTTATAATGCTCAAAAATATCCCTTGCATTTTCACTAAAACTATTTATGTAACTTTCAAGATTATCTTTTATGTTGCTTGGGTCTGATAATAGCTTGGAGAGTGTAAATGGGGAAGTATTGTAAAAATTAAGCCCCGTTTTTGTCTTTAAGTAAGTATCTATTGCGTTTTGCGGTAAATTTTTTCTTTTTTTGTATTCTTCTAAAATTAGATCTTTTTTAGGTTCAATTACACATTCAAGTCTTCTAAGTAGTGTAAAAGGTAGTATTACTTTTGAGTATTCATACTGCTTGAAATCACCTCTGAGTAAATTTGCAATGCTCCATATAAAAGCTGATATTGTAGCGTCGGTCATATACTGCCTTTTTAATTATTATATTAATTCTAAGAAAATGGAAAGCAAGATTATTTTAGAGAGTTTATAGAAAGTGTTTAAATCTTTCTAAAATTATCGAATTTAGGAAAAATTTTATGTGCCTGAATGGTGCGGGAGAGAGGATTCGAACCTCCACGGGCTTACACCCACCAGATCCTGAATCTGGCGCGTCTACCGGTTCCGCCACTCCCGCAACACTCCTGCAAAAAATGGAGAACAATTATACAGAAAAGTGGTACGCCCTGCAGGACTCGAACCTGCAACCTACGGCTTAGAAGGC
>Ga0256843_1002663_pt1 | contig 12889 bp, 38 predicted proteins | sample AlvinellametaG_FD_191572 | JGI IMG/M metagenome (GOLD analysis project Ga0256843, IMG submission 191572) | Pompeii worm associated microbial communities from hydrothermal vent at the East Pacific Rise, Pacific Ocean - Alvinella | ecosystem: Host-associated > Annelida > Integument > Unclassified ... | reverse complement strand
TACATTTTTTGTCCTTAAATAAAATACTCCGGAAATTCGCTTTCAATGTTTTTTAGTCTGTACCATAAAATTCCTTCCTCAATTAAAACAACAGGAATAGCAACAATCCATAAAAATATATTTACCAAACTGAGTTCTTTTGCTACGTTTTCCCAAAAACCATTGTACAGATTTTTCTTTTTCATATCAACAATAAAAGAATCGTCATAACACAAACTATTAAATAAGCAAATTTTTATGTTTTTCATTTTTTATCCTTTGTGTTTCGTTTAACCTCGAATAAAGAATCTGAACCTACGCTTTGGGACCACCAAGTAGTGTAATCTTTTTCTTCAACTACAAAATTACCTTTTTTAATGTCCTCTATATTTTCAAGATATTTATCGTTTACTGAATAATAATCTACAATTTTATGATTTTTTGACAAATAAATTTTTATAGTATCTTTACTTGAGTTGTAGAAATAAGTTATGTTGTAATCTTTACCATGTATTGTTTTTGTGACTTTACTATAAGGTTCATAAGTTTGAATTCTGTAAAAAGCGTTTCCTAAAATTGCACTCCATACTATAATTGTAAACAACTTAATCATAAAATCATTCGTATGACTTGAACTTTCTTCGATTGCACTAGCATACAAAAGTGCTCCAACTGTAATGTAAACCAACAACCAAATTAGTTCAAAACTGAATAAAAAATAAGGTACAATTACCAAAGCTGCTAATAAAACAACGTACATTCCACTGGTTTTCAAAAAACTTAAAATCATTTTCTCTCCTTAAATAAAATATTCGGGGTGTGTTGTATCTGTAATTTTATTTTTTAATTGATTCGGAACAAGATAAAATTTCCAACCCTTTGACCAAGTTGGTGTGCTTGATTCAAAAACTTTAATAACTTCAGCAAAAACATAATTTTCGTAATCAACATTATTAGGAATAATTTTAACAACTCCATGAAAATAATTATCAGGTCCTTTCCATTTAGATACATAGTAATCACTAACTTTAAAATCTCTAGGTTTCATTTTTGTCCTTAAATAAAATATTCTGGAAACAGTTCCGGGTCAATTTCATAAATTTTAGCATTAAAACTTGGATCAAATGCCCAACTTTCATCTTTTGGAATATCAGTTGGGTTATATAGAAAACGAATATCTTCTAGTTCTGTACCAATTCTTTCTTCGTAATTACCAAGTACTTTAACAACTACTATATAAGGCGAACCTTCAATTTCTGAAGCATCTATAATGTAGTGTTTACCTTTCTCCATTTCTTGTTGGTTTACTTTTTTTAATTTTTTAAAACTTTTAAATTTCATGTTTTCTCCTTCTTTATATGTACATTATAACATAAAAAAGATTAAAACAAACTTAAATAAAATACTCAGGGTAGTCATCTTCTGTGATAATTTTTTCAATGTATTCAGGGTAAATATTCGAACTATTACCTTTTACTTGTGATGTAAAATACAACATATATTTTCGTCTGTGTGTATTTAGTTCGTCCTCTTCCCATAAATGGCGAAATGGTTTAAGGCGTAATACTTTACCTTCAAACTTTTTCATTTGCTTAAAATATGGACTATGTCCTTTATCTTTTTCCTGAAGTATCATTTCAGCAATAGGTACAATGTCTTTTTTCATTAAAGCGTAAAATTCTTTGTGCTTTATTTCTTGGTTTTGTATAACTTCTTCTGTTGTCATTTTCTTTCCTTTAAATAAAATATTCTGGGTAGTCTTCTTCATTTAGTTCTTCAACAATTTCTTTTTCACTTAAAAGAATGCAATCCTTATTAAAATTATGTGAATCAATTAAATATTGTATTTTTTTATTTGGTTTTTTAATATTAATTATTTTATACAAATTAAAAGAAGTATTTTGATTTTTAACCAACTCAACAACAGCTTCAAATTCTCCTTCAGTTAAAGAACTAAAATTTTCGTGGTTTGTGTAACATCTGTATATCTTTTTCATATTTTTTCCTAACTGTTTAAATAAAATATTCCGGAATTTTATCTTCGTTTTTTCCCAAAAATTTAACCAAATCACATTCATTGTCTTCACCAAAACCTACAAATTTACCGTTTAATGTAAAATTATATACAAGTTTTGAATCAACAGCCCTACCAGCCACTGGATAATAAACATTCTTATTTGAAATGTGTGTAATTTCAATAAGTATGTTATTTTTTGTTAAGTAAAAACCTAATTCTATTTTCATTTGTTCTTCTTTATGTTTATATCTATATCATATTTTATATTAAAGTCAGATAAAATACTCAGGGTACTCATTTGGGTCAATAAGATAAAATTTAGTTTCTTTTCCAAAATAATCTTTATTTACAGTCCATTGATTTACCATTTCAAATTCTTCTTTTAAAACGTAAATATCAACAAAAATATAGCGAAAATTGTCTTTATTTGTACATTCAGTTATACATTTAAATTCTGAATTTATTGCGAGATAATATTCACCTATTTGTAAATCGTCAAAGTTTTTTACTTCTGTAAGATTTTTTGTATCCATTTTCAATCCTTATATAAAGTACTCAGGGTATTCTTCACGAACTTCTTCGGTATCTGCAATTTCCCAATCTATACTATTTGGAGTAACAACACTCTCGAAGCCGTCGTATTCATCAATCATAAATCTTGGTTCGTCAATAACAGCAATTTTTAGTTTAGCAAATTGTCCACTTGGGTCATTTACATTTTTTACTGCTTCTACAAGAAGTTTATCGTATCTTGGGATATCAGAATCATTAAAAACGGCATACTTGTCTTCTTCCCAATTATAGAACCATTTTTTATGATACTCGGAAAGTTTATTGTAATCTTCTTTAGAAATTCTGAATTCTTTTTCTCTTATAATACTGTTAGCTTTAACTTTTTTATAAGAGATGTTATAAATTTTACAAAGTTCTTTTATGATGTATTCTTTTGCTTCTTCACTTAGATTGAATCCACCATAAGTTGCGTTGTATACTATTTCTATTTTTAATTCTTTCATTATTTTTCCTTATATAAAATACTCTGGGTACAGTTCTGGGTCTATTTCCTCTTTAATTTCCTCGTATGTTACAAAACATTCATCATTTTCATAAGCTTTTTTGTATTTTGGGTTAACTTTAAGAATACAAATTGGTTTAAAACAATAAAACGCTTTTTTCTTATATATTTCCCTATTATTTCGACAGTTTTATCATCACCGGTTCCAGCAACACTATCATTAATTTTTACTCTGTAAATTTTATTTTTAACAATCTTCATTCATTTTCCTATATGAGGTATTCTGGGTACAGTTCTGGTTTACCGATTTCATAAATTTTAGAGTAGTCAAAATCGACGTAATCAATTATTTCATGACCTTCTAAATCATTTAACGTTGTATTGTTTATTTTGACTATTTCGATATCAAAATACTTATTATCACTTTCTGAATAATCTGAATCTGTTGTGATAAAACAGTAATCAAACCCGTGGGTTGTTCCAAGGTCGTGTTGAATTCTGTAAAGGTAACCAAGTTTCATTTCATCGACATTTTTTATTTCTTTCATTTTTTTTCTCCTTTAGATGTAGTACTCAGGGTAATCATTTTCCGTCATTTCTATTACATTAATATTATATTCTTCGATATTGATGTATTCACAATCTTTTTTATCACCTAAAAAATCTAAACCACCGTATAGCATTATGGGTTTACCTATTAGATAATTTTCACTTGAACCTACTTCTTGCTTTAAAACACCTACACTATCTTTGTAATAAAATTTATACCATTTTCCTAATTCCATTTTTTTCTCCTTAGATGAAGTACTCAGGGTAATCTTCCTCTGTACCCATGTATTCGAAATATTTTAAATCTTCATTTTTAACTGTAGTATTCCAATCTGAAAGTAAATCCTCATCACCTTTTGAAACAGGATAAAGAAATTTTACGGTTTTTGCTAACATTACAAAAGTGTTACTTTTTTTGATAATTTTTTTAATATATATAACCTCAAAGCTGCTCTCTTTATCACCAAGAAATACAGTATTAACTTTATACAAACATTTTTCTTTTAATTCGTTTACCATAACAAACCTTTAAATGTACCACTCAGGGTAATCTTCTTCTGGTAAAAACTCGATTATTTCTTTGTGTTTTTCGTATTCATCGTGAGATGTAAACAAACCAGTTCTTGCTACATCCAAAGTTTTGTCATATATAGTAAGTTCATCCCAAGATTCGTTTTTGCCGTTGTAAATACCTTCAATACCCCAATTAGTATCATTTATTGAAGTGATTTTAGCATAACCCTTTTTTGTTCTGTAAACACCAGGTCCGTGTTCTTTTACTTCTTGAAATGTCATTTGTTCTCCTTTTTTATATTATATACTACCAAATTTAAATAAAATACTCAGGGTAATCATCTGGGTTTATTTCTTTCATTGATTCAATTTGTTCTTGTGTGTAAACAGCACCAATTGCCCACCGTGAAGTCAAATCATGAAATCCATCTTCTGTTTGAAGAAAAATATCCCTTGCTCTTAAACCAGCTTCTGTTTCAAACGTTTCAAATACGCAAATTTCTGTATTGTCTTTATGAAGATAAAATCGGTTTGGTTTGAAATCATATAGTTTCATTTTTATCCTCTCTCTCTCTCCAATTTAATCAACTCAGACACTTCGTTGTAGATATTTTCAAGAACAATATATTCTCTGTTGTATCTATCGTCTTCCAAAGCGATGTCGTAAATTTGTTTCATTCTGATTTCAATAAGTTTTCTCATATTCAAGTAATCAATTTGCATATTCTTTCCTTTTTATTTTTATAAATTTATTATAACATATTTTAAATTAAAACAAGTTTAAAGTTTAAATAAAATACTCAGGGTACTCGTCTTCAGTTATTCCCAATTCTTCTAAAAAACGCTCTTTACCTTCGTATTTATCTAACATTTCTTTAAATGTATAAGACATATAACCTGTTACTTCAGATCCAACTTTATCCATGTAATCCCTGTTCTGCGTTGGATGTGCTTTTGATTGTTTTGAAATGTAAATTATAATATTGTTTTTGTCAACAATGTAAAAATCAATTTCCTTGGATGTGCTTTTAAAACTACAGAATTTTACATTATGTAGCCCGCGTTCTTTTATTTCTTTAATCATTTGTTTTCCTTATATAAAATACTCAAGATATTCATCTGGATTCAAAATTGCGTTAAATGGAATACTGCTGTCAATCCATTCTTTGTATTCATTCAATTGTCTTTGGCGGTTTTTTTCACTACCGTAAATACTTTGATGTGACATACCAACCGTAGAATTGTATTCATAAAATTTCAAATAAACAGGTAAATTATTATACTCTAACTCATTAAAATACCCACTTAAAAAATCATTTCTAAAATCCACATGATTTTTGTAAAAATCAGCAAAATTATTTAGTTCTTGTTTGTTATTTAAACTTACATAAAATTCTTTTTCTTCTGTTTGCAATCTTTTCTTTAAATCCATGTATACACTTTTTATATTTTTCATTTGTTTTCCTTTACCATAAAATTAGATGAAGTACTCTGGGTAATCATTAATCATTTCTTCGTAAGTATCGTATTCTGAGATTTTGGTAATAAGAAATTCGTCTTCTCGGTTTTTTGAAAAATCATAATTATACAATATTTTACCAATTTCATAAATTTTTCCGTCAATTATTCTAAAAAGCTCATCAGCTAAAACATACTCCAAACCCTCTATTTCTTTAACAAAAATAGCGTAAGTGTAAGTTTTATTGTCTCTTTTGTCGATTCTTTGAATAAAGTAAAACTTTTCTTCTTTAATATCTGTAAAATTCATTTGTTCTCCTTTTATTTTTTATATGATATATTATAACATATTTTATATTAAAAGGAGTTTAAACTTTTAAATTATATGAAGTACTCTGGGTAATTTTCCTCGTATTTTTCGATAATTTTGTTGATCTTTTTTATTTCACCTTCAATTGCATTTTTTGATTCTGGGGTTTTTATTTTATTTAAATACACTTTTTTAAGAGTTAAAATAAATAACTTTGCTTCTTGAATTGAGTTAAACCCTTCGACTACAGTCCAAATTACTATGTTACCGTTTGAGTACTTCTTTATAACATTGCCTCTATTTTTTGTTACTTTATTATTAAAAACAGGGTGATTACTTGACGATTTTGCATCTGTTAATTTCTTTTTGAATTCATTTTCTGACCAAATTTTAGTTGTTAAACCGTCTAAATAAACGTAATACATCTATTATCCTTATATGAGGTACTCAGGGTATTCATCAATATTAATTTTGTAAACTTCTATATTATCTAATTCGTATTCAAACAAATGCCATGTTTGTTTCATATCTCTTAATGCTAAAATATCGTTCAACCGCAACTTAACTGATTTATTCGCTTGTTTAATATTATTTACCACAGAAATAACATGAAACTCTGAACACTTACATTCTATGTAGTCTCCAATTTTTATATTATCAAATTTTTTTTAATCTTTCTTTCATTTTCTTTCCTTAAATGAAGTACTCAGGATAATCATCTGGGTCTATTTCTTTCATTCTCTCAATTTGTTCTTGGCTATAAATTACAGCAACCGTCCACCCTGAAGTCAAATCATCAATTCCATCTCGTGATTGAACAAAAACATCCTCGGCTAATAATCCAAGGTCAGTGTTAAAATCATAAATTTTAAATACACAAATTTCATTATCATCTTCGATTAAATAAAATCTATTCTGTTTAAAATCATCTAGTGTCATTTTCTCTCCTTTTATTTTTTATATGTTTTATACATATATTATAACATATTCTATATTAAAAGTAGATTAAACTTTTAAATTAGATGAAATATTCAGGGTACTCATTTTCTGAAATTTTAAAAAACCTGTAACTATCTTCAGAATCTCCTTCAATTGGACTCCTTACAGCAACCCACTTCATACCCTTAACACCACCTTCTAAAGGTATAATATCAATGAAATTAATGAATTCATATTTTTCACTTTCACCTACGTAATGGTAATTGTCTCCTTCATTGATACTATCAATAAATACTACAGTACATTCATAACCCGTTAATGTTTTTTCAACTTCTGGTAAATTATCGCAAATATAAGTTTTACCTTCTTTTAACTCGTGAATACTAACTTCTTCTAAGTTTTTGTAGAAGTCGCGTTTTTGATTTATAAGTTCTTTTCTAGATAAAGTATTCTGGGTATTCATTTTCAAACTCCTTGATTTTTTTTATAGGGTACAAACCGTAATAACTTTCTGTTATACCAATATCGTTGAACCAACCATTATAAAATTTTTCATGTTTAAATGTTGATTCTTCTGTCGCGTTTTTGTGGATAATTTTAAGTTTAATACTACCGTCTTCATCTACAAAATTTCCATTCGGAATTCCAATAAATTCGCCAACTTTATTTTTACAGTTGTAATCACCGTATTCAATGATTTTGTAAACGTACTCATTGTAATTATATTCTGTTATTTCAACATCCAATGTGTTTAGCATCATCTCAGCCCCAAAGCATAGCAAATGTTAACAAACACTGTAACAACACTAAGAAATTTTACTTTTAGATAATTTTTTACATCTTTGTTTTTCATTGTTTTTTCCTTTATATGTTTTATACGAAGTACTCAGGATGAGTTTCTTCAAATTTTTTCTTTTCTTTCTCAAGAATTTTGTTTGCATCAGTTCTGTCATTAACTATAACTTCGATTATTTCTTTAACCAAGAGCCCCAAAAAAATTGGGTATCCTACAATCAAAAGAAACATAACACCTATATTTTCTGGTTTAAACGGGTAATTTTGAGAAATATGTATTTTTGCTGCAAAATCATCTTTACGTTTTAAGTAATCCAAAAGGTCTTTTTTGTATTCACTGTAAGAAACTATAGCGTATATTACTGTAAAAATTATCCCTATACCAAAATACAACCACAACCAAATCATTTTTGTCCTTTATTTTCTTAATTTTTCAAATAACACTCCAAAACCACCCAAAAACATCAACGCAATAACAAAAGCTAAAACAGGCAAAGCGATAAGTGTACTTACAAAATAACTATACCCCAACCAACTATGAATACCCCAAATAGCAGCAATAGAAACGATAAATGAAGCGTCCAATGCAAGTAAAAGAACCACAATTCCAATAGCTGCCCATACCGGCATTACCAAAGCAAATCCAAGGTATCCTGTGTAGATAATAAAAATACTATAGGCTAAAAATCCTACTCCAAGTATTAAATAAGCCAAAACAACCAAAACTTCTTTTAATGTATTAAACATTTTCTATCCTTTTCTATCCTTTTCTATCCTTTTTATATATTATACTGTATTTTACCTTAAAGTTAGATGAAGTACTCAGGGTGAGTATCCTCAGTCATAACTTCAATAGCATCAAATTCGCTTTTTTGTTCTTTTAGGAACTCACCTGTGTTGTAAATACTTACATTATCAAACCTATCATTTTGAGGTTTACACGTTACATAAGGTATAGTATCTCCTTCAAAAATAACCTCATAAATCTTTCCGTTTCTTAGTTTTACAAAATCACCTTTTTTAATTTTCATTTTTCAAGCCTTTTTCGTAAGCGGCTTTTACCCTAAGAATCCATTTGTGTTCATCTGTAAAGTATTCTTTTGCTTCTGTTATCATTTCTCTGTTTTTACGCGCTTCATTCAACCATTCTGTGAAATCTTCCAGATCAAGGGCATTGTAAGCCTCAACAATTTTTTCAGCGAATGTTTTACCGTCTGTATTGAGGTATTTCTCCCAAAAGATTTTCTTTCTGTAATTAGTTGGATTGATTATTTTACCCATCTTTAGTCCTTTATCTTTTTATGTATTATAACACATTTTATATTAAAACAATCTTAAACTAAATGAAATACTCAGGGTACAAGTCTGGGTTTAAAATTTCAGTAAAAGATGTGCTGTTGTTAATCCATTCTTTGTATTCTTCTTGTAATGAATTACGTTCAAATTCGTCACCATAAATATTTTGGTGTGACATACTTGGTGAATCGAGGATATGAAATTTCATATAAACAGGTAAACTTTCGTTCCCATCGAAATAAAATTTTAGAAAATGTTTACGAAAATCCACGTGTCTTTTATAAAAATCAGCAAAAACATTTAGTTCTTGTTTGTCATTTAAACTTACATAAAATTTATCTTCTTTTGTTTGTAATCTTTCTTTAATGTCATTATATACAGCTTCAATATTGTAATCTATGTAATCTACCATTTTCTATCCTTATATAAAATCTTCAGGGTATTCTTCTTCATATTTTTTGAAATCTTTTATCCCAAGAATTTTGAAATTTTTGTATTTTTCTTGTTCTTGAATAAGTTTTATACGTTCTTGGAGTAATCCATAAGCATATTTTTCAGCAGCATTTTCATTATTGTACCAATCCTTTAGTGTCCACTCACCTGCTTTGTATTCCCTCTCGTAAACATTAAATCTTTTCCTTTTTGTATCGTATTTTACTCTTACGTTGTAGTTTTTTCTAAACAACCACCAAAATAATAACAACATACTTAAAATTATTGATACAGCTACTATGTGAAACATTTGTTCTCCTTTAAATATACCATTCAGGGTATTCTTCAGTATTTACTTTTTTAACCCAAATATCTTCAATTTCATCTAAGTACCTATTCCAATTTCTATCATCTTTATCATTGAAATCATAAGCAAATTCTAGATGTCTTGATAACCAAAACAAATGCAAGTCGTTGAAATGAATCTTATCTTTATCAACTTTATTAATTTTCGCAATAATATGAAGCCAAGGTTTTAAATTGTCATTATCATCCAAAAGAATCATTTCAAATATATCGTTTTTATTGAATTCAGTGTCTTTTATACATCTGTACCCAAGTTTTGATAATTCTTCTCTTGATAAATCATATTTTTTGAGTTTTTTCATTTGTTCTCCTTCTCTTTATATGTATATTATAACATAAAAAAGATTAAAACAATATTAAATAAAGTACTCTGGGAATTCTTCTGGTATAAGAATTGTAGTAACACTATCACCCAAAAAATTAGTTCCGTCTAAATAAAAATCGCAATACTTATTTCCTGTTTTAGAAGGCACGCTATGTTTGAGCACCATATTGAAACTTCCTTGGAAGCTATATTTACCTTGGTATTCATATATACCAATCATACCTTTATGTCTACCTTCTATTGTTTCATATTTGATGATATCCCCAGGTTTTAAAGATTTGAATTCTTTTTCAGTCATTTGTTCTCCTTATATGAAGTACTCAGGGAATTCTTCTTCAGAAACTAAGCCTATAACGTTTTTTTCATAACACCCAAAAGTAGCACCTAAATATTTATTTGTTAAAACATATCTTTTTGTATTATCTTTATCAACAATATCTTTTACAATGAACGGAAATTTTTCATAACCTTGATAACCATCCACGTATTCATCTTCTTTACCTTTTTCTGAGTAACAAAACGCAGATTTTTTAAGAATGAGTATATCACCTATTTTGTATTTCATATTTTGCATATGTTCTCCTTTTTATATGTATATTATAACATAAAAAAGATTAAAAGAAGTTTAAACTTTTAAATTAGATGAAGTACTCAGGGTATTCTTCTTCAGATACTTTTTTAATTTCAGAATCGGAGTACATTAATCCATTTATTAAATAAGGTCCACAAGGTTTGTCGTTTTCAAAGCTTGTTCTCTGAACTTTGTAAGGTTTATTGTATTTACTTGAACCAATATACCCAGCAGATGGTAAAATAATAACGTAATCACCTTTTTTAATTTCTTCCATTTCTTTCATTTAAACCTCAATTTGTGTTTTTTTGTATCCTGGGAATTCCATAGGGTATCCTAAAGCGTTCATAATACACTGAGTTCCGTACACTTCAAATTCATGGTGACCATGCGAGTGTCCGTAAACCCAAAACTTAGCATCAGTTTTCTTAAGATACTTTTCACCGTCAAAGGCGTAGAACTTTGAACTTTTTTGGTATCTGTACTGTTCTTGAAAAGCAACGGGTGCAGATAAAGGACAAAAGTGCGTAATAATAACATCAGCATCAAGAATCTTTTCAATTTTTGGTTTTTCTTGAATAAAGATATCATAAAAATCACCCATACCGTAAATGAGTCTTGAGTCATTCATTGTTCTTTTCCACTCTTCTATAACATTTACATCGTACATACCAGGTTCAAGCATATAACTACCATCATACCAACCCATAGCACCACCGAATTTAATTCCTTTGTATTCAATAATATTACCATCAAGAATTTCAATAATACCATCAGGGTCTTTGTAATTGTACCAAGCATCTTGTCTGTTTTTGCTTGAATTTTTGTACTGTTTTTTCTGCGCACCCGAAATAAGGTACAAATCGTGGTTACCTAATGTACAAAAAATCTTTTTGTAGTTGAATTCTTTTGCGATATCTTTCAATAGAATAATAGCCTGATGATTGTAATGACCTAAATCACCCGCTACTATAAGAACTTCAACTTCAGGATTTATGTCCAAAAGACCAGTAAGTTCTCTCCTTAATTGACCTTGAACATACGTTCTGTGAGGTTTCTGCCAGTGGTCTAAGTGTAAATCCGAAAGTATATCTATTTTCATTTTATTCCTTTATATGAAATATTCTGGGTATTCGTTTTCGTTAATTTCTTCTATAATTTTAACATCATTCCAAGTTCCTTCTGACGTTAAAGCATAAAATTCACCTAGTTTTCGTTTTATATCAAGACTTCGTACTAATTCTGTTCTGACGCATAAATGTCCACCTTCTACATCTTTTATTCTTATGATATACTTATAACCATCTGCGTAAAGTAAATAAAATTTATTTATATCTTTTTTTGTAATTTTCATTTTCTTTCCAATGTATTAAAAAATCTTCTTATCAGATAACTTCTTGTATAAGAAACAACGAAAAAAATGACTGAACTTAATGTTGCTTGAGTTACTGTAACAGGTATTCCTATCCAAGGAAAAATAAAGTAAACAATCATCCACCCCAAAAGAATACCGGTAACTTGATTTGTTAAGGCTTCAAGATGTGCCATTTTTTTACTTTGCATTTTTTTTTCCTTTAGATGTAGTACTCAGGGTATTCTTCTGTATTTATTTCCTCGAAAACATTATTGAATTTTTCTACTTCGATTGAATAAATATTAAACCGGGTTTTGGTTGTGAGGTCATTACGAAAACTACGAACAATTTCACCCTTAATGTATTTTCCTGAACTTAATTTTTCAATTTCAGTAATTTTTACAATTAAAAATCCTTCAACATTGTTATTCCACTTATAATATTTACCAACTTTTACGTTATCTTCAACTTCTTTGACGGTTTTATAAATCATTTTCTTTCCTTCTTTATATGTTTTATTATAACATAAAAAAAATTAAATTAAAATTAAATGTACCACTCAGGGTACTCTTCTTCTGGTAATTTTTCTGTGATGTAGTATTCGTTTTTATTTTTGTAATCATGAGTTTCAAACCCAAAAAAGTGTTTTGAACCTACTTTAAAAACATTTTCCATTGAAGTACCAAATACCCTTAAAATAGTTCCTTGTTCGTTAAAACCTTCCCTCTTAACAATACAATGAACAAAACCTCTTGGGTTTTTAATATTAATTTTCCAAATCATTTTTACTCCTAGATGTAATACTCTGGGTAATCATTTTCATTTAAAACTTCGATGATTTTGAAGTAATAATTCCTACTACCCCACATCCCATCTTCATTTAACCAAATATTACCACCATCACCGAAGGGTTCAAAACAGTAATCGTATTTGTTAACAACTATAGAACCAGGTACGTGTTTTAGGTATT
>Ga0256843_1002662_pt1 | contig 12889 bp, 7 predicted proteins | sample AlvinellametaG_FD_191572 | JGI IMG/M metagenome (GOLD analysis project Ga0256843, IMG submission 191572) | Pompeii worm associated microbial communities from hydrothermal vent at the East Pacific Rise, Pacific Ocean - Alvinella | ecosystem: Host-associated > Annelida > Integument > Unclassified ... | reverse complement strand
GGATTTTAAAATCACCGGCTTTTGCCATGGCAAAAGCCGGTGATGACAAGATTTACTCGTCCGATTTATTTAAAGCTTCATATATTTTAGCTTCTAGCTCTTCCATCAATTCGGGATTGTCTTCGATAATGGCTTTTACAGAATCGCGTCCTTGTCCCAATTTGGTGTCTTGATAACTAAACCACGAGCCACTTTTGTTGACAATGCCCAATTCAACCGCTTTGTCTAAAATTTCGCCTACTTTAGAAATTCCTTTTCCATACATGATGTCAAATTCGGCCACTCTAAACGGCGGTGCCACTTTATTTTTAACCACTTTTACTTTGGTTTTATTTCCCATGACATTTCCTTGAGAATCTTTTATAGCGGTCGACTTGCGCACGTCTAAACGTTGCGAGGCATAAAACTTAAGGGCATTTCCACCGGTAGTAGTTTCGGGATTTCCGAACATAACACCGATTTTTTCACGTAATTGGTTGATAAAAATAACCGTTGAATTGGTTTTTGAAATAGATGAAGTCAGTTTACGAAGTGCTTGCGACATTAAACGGGCGTGTAATCCCATTTTAGAATCGCCCATTTCGCCTTCTATTTCACTTTTAGGTGTTAAAGCGGCTACGGAATCCACCACAATAATATCAATCGCTCCCGAACGAATTAAATTGTCTACAATTTCAAGGGCTTGTTCACCATAATCAGGTTGTGAAATAATCAAATTTTCAACGTCTACACCTAAATTTTCGGCATAATAACGATCAAAAGCGTGTTCGGCATCGACAAAAGCGGCAATACCGCCTTTTTTCTGTGCTTCGGCAATGGCGTGTAATGCCAAAGTGGTTTTACCGGAAGATTCCGGTCCGTAAATTTCAATTACCCGTCCACGCGGATAACCGCCTACACCCAAAGCGATATCCAATCCTAAAGAACCGGAGGGAATAACGTCTACCTCTTCTACAGGTGCATCACCCATTTTCATCACGGTTCCTTTTCCGTAAGTTTTATCGAGTTTATCTAAGGTCAGTTTTAAAGCTTTCAGTTTGGCTTCTTTTTCTGCCTGCATTTTTTTATCTGCGTCTTTTTTGGCCATAATTTGTGGTTTATTTAATGATTTGTTAATTATTGTCTCCTGACTATACAGTCATGATATCTTTTTCCTTCTTGTCTAAATGTTTTTCAACTTCATCGATATATTTATCAGTTAATTTTTGAATTTTATCGTGCGCCGATTTGGATTCGTCTTCTGAAATTTCTTTATTTTTTTCTAATTTTTTAATGTCATTATTGGCATCTTTACGAATATTTCGAATGCTGACTTTGGCAATCTCTGCTTCTTCTTTGGCTTGTTTTACCAATTCTTTACGGCGCTCTTCGGTCAAGGGTGGTATGTTGATAATAATCATTTCGCCGTTATTGTTGGGAGCAAAACCTAGATTGGCATTGATAATCGCACGCTCAATCACAGAAAGCATATTTTTTTCCCAAGGTTGAATAGTTAAGGTTTGGGCATCACGCACACCTACATTAGCCACTTGGGATAAAGGTGTAGGCGATCCGTAATAATCTACCACCACGGTAGCTAACATTTGCGGAGATGCTTTGCCGGCACGAATACTTTTAAGCTCGTGCTCTAAATGAGCAATGGTTTTTTGCATGTGCTCTTCGGCTTCATCGTATATAAAATTAAGTTCTTCGTTCATAACACTCATTTTTTGGGTTTATTCAAAATTACTATTTTTTGTTGAAATAGGCAAAAATTGTTCCTAAATGCATTAGAAAATAAATTTAGATGTGGATTGAAAGATAGTAATGGTTTTAGGTTTTTAATTATTTCGTATTTTTTTAGACACGGATTGCATTGATTAACGCAGATTGTCCTTTCTCAAAAGCATTTGAATGGATACAGTATTGTGCTCCCCTATGTAAGTTCTTTACAAACTATACACAATGTGTTTGTTAGTAATGATAATATGAGAGAAATTTTTGATGATTATACTTTTTTTATCACCAATTGGCCGGGAGATGCAGTATGGTTAAAAATCATTTGAACCATTTTGTGATAAAATTCCGGATTTTTGACAAAATCGATATCACTGATATCCAAAATTAAAATGTTCAAATCTTTTTGGGTTTTGATAAAATTCATATATCCCTCATGGATTTGTTCCAAATAATCGGCTTGAATGGTTTTTTCATATTCCCGTCCGCGTTTTTTTATGTTTTGCAGTAGCCTGTCAACATTTTGATAGAGATAGATATACAAGTCCGGCTTCACCAAATCTTTATACATAAAATTAAAAATCTTACGATACAAAGCATATTCGTCGTCGGTAAGTGTTACTTTAGAAAAAATTAAAGACTTGAACACAAAATAGTCTGAAACCACCGAAGTTTTGAACAAATCGTATTGGGACAAATCATCGGAAAGTTGTTGATAACGATCGGCCAAAAAAGACATTTCGAGCGGAAAAGCATAACGCTTCGGATCTTCATAAAATTTTGGTAAAAATGCATTCTCTTCAAAACGTTCCAATACCAGTTTGGCATTAAAATCTTCTGCAAAGCGAGTTGCAAAAGTCGTTTTGCCGGCTCCAATATTACCTTCAATGGCTATAAAATTAAACGGTATTTCTCTTTGGGTTTTCAATTTGAAATCAGTTAACCGGGGTTGATTTTTATCGGGCGATAAAGATACTAATTCTTTGGTTGATTTTCGTAAAACCGGATGAAAAAAACCGGGTAAAATATCATTTAACGGATATAAAACAAAATTGCGCCGGTGTAAATGCGGATGGGGAACAGTCAACTGCTTATCATTGATAATTTTATCATTAAAATACAACAAATCGATATCAATAGTGCGATTGGAATAAATTTGATTTTGGGATTTATGCGTCCTAAGTAATTGCTTTTCAATATATTGTGTTTTTCGCAATACTTCATGAGCTGTAAACCGGGTTTTAACAGATATTACGGCATTTAAAAAATCATTACCGTCAAACCCCCAAGCTTTGGACTGATAAACAGGTGAAACCATATCAACTTTACCGATTATATGATCTAAATAATAAACGGCATTTTGCAGATTTTGAAAGCGGTTGCCCAAATTGGAACCTAAACTTAAAATAACAGTATTCAATTCGATAAATGATTTGCCGGCAATTTACAAAATAGAGCGGGTTCTTGCAATGATGACAGGAATGTCACTGCGAACGCAGTGAAACAGTCTCTAACAATTAAGCACCGTAGTAAATTACAATGCTCCTTTTATTATACGGCGGTATTATATTCAATGAGATGCCACCTCACTCGTGCCTCGTTCGTCGCAATGACAACGGGAATGATACTATGCGCTGTCACCACGAGGAGCGAGGCACGAGCGACGCGGTGGTCTCTAACAATCCGGCACCGTAATAAATTACAATACACATTTTATTATACGGCGGTACTTCTTCAAAGAGATCACTACACTCACTACGTTCGTTCGTGATGACAGCAGGAATGATACTATGTGCTGTCACTGCGAGCCCGCAGGGCAGCCTGTCCTGAAGGCAGTTCGGGACAGCCTACTCACTCGTGTCTCGTTTGTTACAATGAAGGCCAAAATTCACTTTTAAGGCAGTCTCTAAAATAATAAAAAAAGTTAGTTTATTTCTTTTCCTCGTAACCTTCCGGATACCAAATGCCTATGACGCGATTTTTGGCGTTTTTCAGGTATTTTACCGCTACTTTTTGAATGTCTTCAGGAGTCATTTCTTCATAGAGTTTAAAATATCTCTTAATGCGTTCCGGATCGGCATTTTCGTAATCGGTATCGAACAAATAGTTAACCCAATAATCGTTGTCTTTTTGTTTTTCTTCGAGTTGAACTTTTAATTCTTTTTTGATTTTGTTTAAGTCTTCAACTGAAGGGCCGTTTTTAACCAATTTATCGATTTCATCCATCGTGGAAGCTATCAATTTTCGGGCATTATCCGGGCCACAAGGAAAATTAATCCTAAAAGTATAACTTTCACGTGGAACTTTCTTCAAACTTCCTCTGGCACTGACACCATAAACGCCACTTTCTTTTTCGCGAATTCTTTCAACGAGTTTATTATCAAGTATTTTACCCAAAGCTTTTAAATGTAAGGCCTCATTTTCGGTAGGATTTTCCACTTGCCCGTGATACAAAATATTAACTTGGCTTTTAGGATCTTTTCCGGCCTTAAAAATAAATTCTTTAAAACCTTTGAGCGAATAATCGTCGTGTTTTTTATAAGCACCTTTTATCTGATTATTAGGAATGGCTCCTATATAAGTTTGCGCATAATCACGCAGTTTTTGTTCGTCAAAGTTCCCTACAAAATAGTAGTTAAAATCATTAGCACCATAAAAATATTTGGTATAATTGTCATAGGCCGCATCATAATCTTGACGCTCCAAATCCTCTTTAGAAGGTAGCGGGCTAAAATAGCGAGGGTTATTTTGGTTGACAAACTCGTCAAAAGCCAACATAAATTTAAAGTCCGGCATATTAGCCAAGTTACTTAAAAATGCTGCTTGACGCGCTTTCCATGACTCAAAAGCCTTCGGATCTTTGTTTACTTTGGTTTGATTTAAATAAATCTGTTGAAAAAGCACTTCCAAATCTTTCGGGCGTGTTTCTCCCATCATTTGTAAAACATTATTTCCAAAAACAGGCCTTAACATAGATTTTTTACCGGCTAATATTTTACGGATATCCGATTTTTTCAGTCCGTTATAGCCCGCTTCCGGCACTCCGTTTAACGCATAATTGATTTTTTTGAGTAAATCTAAATCCAAAACTGAACGACCACCATATTTAAAACCTCTTATTTTCACTTCATCATTTTTAAAATCCGTTTTTTTATACACCACTTTGGCTCCGTTGTCCAAATACAAAGTGATCGTGCCCAAATCCTCATTTTTTTCTTCCTTAACAATTTTTCCCGGAGTAGGCTTTTGTTCCATTAAGCTCGTTGCCAAAGCTTTTTCTTGCGGAAGATTATCAACTTTTTCACGATCAATTTCATCGACTATTTTACGCACTTGCTCTTCTGTAATATCAGGAACTCCGTCTTTTTTCATACCGGTAATGACAATGGCTCTATTATCTTTATGAATAAATTTTTTAGCCAAATCGTTTACTTGTTGCAACGTAATTTGAGGTAAATAATTTTTATGCGTTTCATATTCCCATTCTACAGATGGCAAGGGCTCGTTTTCTAAGAAATTACGGACATATTGGCCTATAATTCTATTGGACTTTTCCGTGTTTTTGTTTTTCAAAAACTGTTCATATCTCGTCAAAGTTTCCATTTTAGCCCTATCGAGTTCCGCTTGAGTAAAACCGTGTTGTAAAACTTTATTGTTTTCATGTAACATGGTCTTAAGCGCATCTAATTTTTTGTTTACGTCGGTATAAGCCAAGGTAGAATAACTCTGTTTGGTTCGTCCGATAGGTGTTCCGCGGAAAGCAAAAGCAAAAGAAAAGGGTGGATTTTCATTTTCGGCCAAATCTCTAAACCGGTTTCGCATCATGGTAGAAAAAAGCCCTTCTACGATACCTTCTTTGTATTGCTGAACAGAGTTGGTTTGCTTATAATTATCTTGATCACGGTATTCGATGCGCACCACATTGGTTCCGGCTTCTTTATCTGAAGCTACACTGATGAGCGTTCCTTCGTGGTTCGGAATATAATAAGTTTCACGCTTACGAGGATTTTCAGAAGCAGGAATTTCGGAAAAAACCTTTTTTATCTTTGCCTCAATTTCTTTTGGATCAATATCACCAACAACTATAACAGCTTCTAAATCAGTGCGATACCAATCTTTATAAAATCTTCTAAGCGTTTCATGATCAAAGTTTTCAAGAATTTCTTTCTTACCAATCGGTAATCTTTCGGCATATTTACTGCCTTTATAAACAACCGGTAACCATTTGGCTAACATACGCTTATCGGCTCCTAAACCCAAACGATATTCTTCGAGAACCACACCTCTTTCCTTATCGATTTCTTCACCGGTAAGATTGGCATAATGCGCCCAATCGTGCAATACCGTCAAGCCGGTATCTAAATTTTTAGGATCGTCCAAAGGAATAGGTAACATATAAATGGTTTCGTCAAACGAAGTGTAAGCATTGAGATCGGCACCAAAACGCACGCCGATACTTTGCAGATAATCAACCAATTCGTTTTTGGGAAAATGTTTTAAACCGTTGAAATTCATATGTTCCATAAAATGCGCCAAGCCTTGCTGATCATCATCTTCTACAACAGATCCGGCATTAACCGCCAGGCGTAATTCCACTTTATTTTCAGGTTTATCATTATGCTTGATATAATAAGTTAAACCGTTGTCTAATTTTCCGATGATAAGATCTTTATCGGTAGGAATAATGTCATCTACAGAAGTAGTTGCTTTCTGTTCAGTTGTAGAAGGTGTTGCTGCCTTTTCAACTGTTTGTTGTGTTGTTCCGCATCCTATAAAAAGGACAATGAAAAACAATAAAAACAGGGATTTTTTCATAAGATTGATTTTAATGTTAATTGTTGATTTTAAGAAGTAGCCGTAAAAATGTTATGAATCTGATTTAAAACCACTTCAAATATAAATGCAAAATAATTGTATAAGCTAGGCTTATATAACCAAAGTTACATATATATTCAACGATAAATATAGTTAATTATTTGGAAAAAAACCTGTTTTTTATCAAAAAATTTTAGATTAAGTAAGATATGCGATGAGCATAGCTGAAAAAATAAGTAAAAATTTGCGAATATTAAAGCTATGAGAATGTTCGTTTTCGAACAAAATGGTTGTTCCGATATGAGCTAAAATTCCTGCTACAAAGGCATTGACATAAGCACCGTAAGTAAGCATAAAATCGAAATAATCGCCTACAAAAGCCGCTAAAGGTGACATAGAAGCAAAGAGTAACAAAAACAAGGTGATTTTTTTCTTGGATAATCCCGCTTCAATCATTACAGTAGTAAGCACAATGGCAATGGGAAGTTTGTGAATTAAAATCCCGTATAAATAACTGTGGTGCAGATGATGGCCTTCGTTGATGGGGAGCCCTTCCATAAAAGCATGTAAACTCAGGCTAACAAAAAGTAACCAAGGCGCTTTGGTGTCAAAACTGTGTTTATGTCCGTGCTCTGCTCCATGAGAAAACAGTTCTAAAATCAACTGAAAAACAATTCCCATCATAATGAAAAAACCGGCAGTTTTTCCGGGAATTCTCTCATAAATACCCGGCAAAAGATGAAAAACAATGATAGAAAGCAAATAAGCTCCACTAAAACTCAGGAGCAATTTAACCAACTGACGATCTTTTTCTTGTAACTGAAAAGCCAAAAAACCGCCTAATAAAACGACTGTAAAAAGAAGAAGGTAAACCATAATGCTATCTATTTTAGGTTGTTGTTTCATTAATGATTTCAAGAAAAAAAGTTTAAAGTATTGTGTTTCAATAAATTAACAAGTAATTTTTGTTTTATTAAAAAACAATTTACCTACCCATATAAACCAATAAAACGGAGATATCACTCGGCGAAACTCCACTGATTCTACTGGCTTGCGCAATGGTTTTCGGACGAATTTTCATCAGTTTTTCACGTCCTTCATAAGATATGGACAAAATCTTGCTAAAATCGAAATCATCCGGAATAATTATATTTTCCAACCGGTTTAATTTATCGGCATTTAATTTTTCTTTTTCAATATACCCGGAATATTTCATGTGTATTTCGGTTTGTTCTTTAACTTCTTTTCCAATTTTGTTTTCTTCCACAAATTTTTTCACCGATTCTATTTGCATCAAATCTTCAAAATTCAACTGCGGACGCGAAGCTACTTTATACAATTTCATCTGTTGTTTAATAGGAGGTGAATTTTTTTGTTCTAAAACCGGATTTATTTCCTCCGGCTTAACACTGGTTTGTTTAAAAAACGCAATGGTTTGATTGGTTTTTTTCAACTTCTCCTCTACCCGTTTCATACGTTTGTCCGAAGCCAATCCGATCGCATAAGATATGGGTGTCAACCTTAAATCGGCATTGTCTTGACGCAAAAGTGTTCTATATTCGGCCCGGCTGGTAAACATACGGTAAGGTTCGTCCACACCTTTGGTTATTAAATCGTCAATTAAAACACCGATATAAGCTTGATCGCGTTTTAAAATAAGTGGTTCTTGCTCTCGGATTTTTAAAACGGCATTGATCCCGGCCATCAAGCCTTGGGCAGCTGCTTCTTCATAACCGGTCGTTCCGTTTATTTGTCCGGCAAAATATAAATTGTCTATAATTTTGGTTTCAAGCGTATGTTTTAATTGTGTGGGTGGAAAATAATCGTATTCAATAGCATAAGCAAACTGCATAAACTTAGCATTTTCAAATCCCGGAACTTTTCGCAGGGATTCATATTGCACCTCTTCACTCAAAGAACTGGAAAATCCGTTGATATACATTTCATAAGTATTCCATCCTTCAGGCTCCACAAAAAGCTGATGTCTGTCTTTGGACGAAAAGCGCACAATTTTATCTTCAATAGATGGACAATAGCGCGGTCCTACTCCATCGATCTCTCCGGTAAAGAGTGGCGACTCTTTAAAACCGATTCGCAAGTTGTCGTGCACTTCGGGATTGGTATAAGTAATATAACAGGAACGTTGCCGGGTTAGCGGTTTGGTTTCATCGGAGAAAGAAAATTTGTCGGGATTTTCATCTCCGGGTTGTTCTGTCATTTTGCTAAAATCTAAACTTCGCCCGTCAATCCGCGGAGGTGTTCCGGTTTTCATCCTTCCGGCTTCGAAGCCCAATTCCACCAAATTTTCCGTCAAGCCAATAGCTGCCTTCTCTCCTATTCTACCTCCACCAAAAACTTTTTTTCCGATAAAAATTTTTCCGTTTAAAAATGTCCCATTAGTAAGAATTACCGTCTTTCCAAAAATCTCGGTTCCCAATTGTGTTTTTACCCCTTTTAATGTTCCACGTGAAACAATCAAGCCGGTAACCATATCAGCCATCAAATCTAGATTAGGTGTTTGTTTCAATTTTTTACGCCACGTATTAGTAAAAAGTATACGGTCATTTTGAGTGCGAGGACTCCACATAGCTGGTCCTTTAGATTTGTTTAACATGCGAAATTGGATTGCAGATAAATCTGAAACGATTCCGCTATAACCTCCCATTGCATCAATTTCACGAACAATTTGTCCTTTTGCAATTCCGCCCATTGCCGGATTACAACTCATCTGCGCTATTTTAAAAAGATCTAAAGTTATCAATAAAGTTTTAGCTCCCATGTTAGCGGCGGCAGCTGCGGCTTCAGAACCGGCATGTCCTGCACCAACTACGATTACGTCATATTGAACCGGATACTTCATAAGTTTAAATTTTGGATTGCAAAAATATAAAAAATATAAAATTTTATATGATACAATTGTTCCACGTGGAACAATTTAATATTTCAATTTTTTTAAACATGCATCCTCTTGAGAACGCATTTCCTTTTTTTCTTCTTCAGTATGATCATCATATTTCATCAAATGTAAAACACCATGAATCATGACACGTGCTAATTCGTTATAAAAATCTGTATCGAATTTTTCGGCATTGTCTCTGATTCGATCAACTGAGATATAAATATCAGCTGATAGATTTTTTCCTACCGAATAATCAAAGGTGATAATATCAGTATATGTATCATGCTGCAAATATTCCATATTCATTTTGTGTAAATAAATATCATCGACAAAAATATAGTTAATTTCATCCAAAGAAAAACCTTTGGATTTTATACAATTTTGAATCCATTGGATAAATTCACGTTCAAATTCATGGCAAAAATTCGTCTCAGTATACAGGTTGATCATAAATATCAGTTTAAATATTGTATAATTTTTTTCTTAACATTTTGATTTACAGGTATTTGTGTTCTTTTTAAGGATTCATTTTGAGGTTGAAACTGATTATTCTCGTTAAAAAATAGACTATCTAAACCTTTAAATGAACGATTATTTGTGATACATTGTCTTTTGTCGTCTTCATGTTGGGTAAAGGTAGCATTTTTCAATTTTAATAATTCGTGTTGCAATTGAATCATTTTGTTTAAAGTTGACTGCGTTATTCCTTCACTCAATAAACGTTTTTGTAAATCATCCATTTGTTTAATTAAATTACTAATACGTTTTTGTTGAGCTTGATCGGAAAAACGGTCGCCTAGTTGTTGTAAATCTTCCTTAATTTGTTGTTGCTGTTTATATAATTCATATTGTCTGGCAGATTCCTCTTCCATATTTTGTCCTTGTTGGTTCTTTCCGGATTTATTTCCATTCTGTTTTCCTTGTTGCCCTTGTTTCTTTTTGAGAGCTTCTTGCATTTGTGAAATAGATTCACCTTGTTTTTTAATAATATCCGGTAGCGAAAAACTCTCTCCTTTCTTTTTCTTACCTTGTCCTTGTCCCATAGACTGTGAAGAATTCTTCATATCATCTAAAGCATTGCTTAAAAAATCAGCCAAGGTATTAGCTCCTTTTAAAATATATTGAGCCGAATTTTGCGTGTTATATATTTGATTTTCAGAAAGAAAAGATAAGGACTTATCTAAGCTGATCTGAATTTCGAAAGCCTCGTCTAAAATTTTTTGAGAAATTTTTGGATTGCGTAAAGCGAGTGTATATAACGAATCATTGATGTGTTTAAAATATTTTTTTAAAAAACTCTGTGTTAATAATTGTTGCGATAAATATTTTTGTCCTTTATGCTCGTATAAATCGGTGAGCAGGGATTCCTGTTTAAATGAAAAATGGAGTAGGCTTTTTAAAAGGGCTTGTAATGTTTTGATATCCTCTTGATTTTGTTCTGCAGCACCACCTTGCATCATCATAGCCATATTTTTGGATAATTTTTGCATTTTATTGGCAGCTTTTTGTTGCATTTTATTGGCAGATGAAGGTTGATTTTTTTGTAAGTTTTCAGAAGCCTTTTGCATATCCATTTTAATATCCTCCATTTCCGTTTGGTGGTCGGGTAAAGGCATCGGTTTTTTAAGCTCCTTATTCATCTGTTGGAGACTATCCATTTGTTTTTGTAATTGAGACATTTGCTTGTTTAAACTGTCTTGTTCAGACGGTTTATCAGTATTTTTACGAGCCAAGTCCGTTTGTTTTTTTGATAAGCTATCTAATTGATTTGCAAGCTTTTGTATTTTTTGTTGCATATAGTATTTTTTGGTAAGCTCTAAAATACGCTCTAAAGATTTTTCTTGATGTTCTGAATATTTTTGCAAATCATTTAACTTTTCAATCAAATCTTCTTTTTTTAATTTTTCAGCTAATTCTTTTAACTCATCCAACATTTTCTTTTTCTTTTCCATTCGTTCCAACTCTTCCAAGCGTTTTTTTAGGGCTTCCTTTTGCTCATCACTATCTTGATTTGGTAATTTGTCAAGCAAATCCTTATATTTTTTAACCGCCTGTTTAAAAAATTCATCTGCTTGACGGTTTTTTTCTAGAGTATTTTCAAGTTGTTTTTTAGATTGCCAATCCAATGATTTTTGAGAGGCAATTTTTTCATTAATTTTATCTAACTGCTTTTGCTGTTGTTTAAATTGTTGTTGAAGTTGGTTTAACTCTGACAAACTTTTATTTTGTTGAATCAAATTTTGTTGTTGGAATTGTTTGTCAGTTAATTTGTTATAAATAAATGTTTTGGAATTGGTAGATTTAAAATGATGAACGGCGTCATTGTCAAAAACTTGAAAAAAATACTCATAAGAATCTCCGGGTGTCAAATCTAAATCACCTGGAAAGACAAAAACCGTTTGGTAAAATGACTGTTGAGGAACCGGTATATTTTTAAAGCGTTTCTCTCCGGTAGTTAAATTGGTATAAACCAATCTTAATTTTGAAAGCGCATAATCGTCGGAAGCCGTTAATTGATAATAATTTTGAAGGTTTAAAGTATCCTTATGCTCGATGACTTTTAACTTCGGGTATTCGTCTTTGATCACCGAAACCTTATAAGTAACCGGACGGATATTTTTTACATTAGAATTAAGTGGTTGTAACTGATACGTAAAATCATCTTCAGCCGTTTTTTGAAAACTAAAAAATTGATTCTCAACCGGAAAAAAAGTGGAATTACCGTTAATACTAAAATAAATGCTTTCGGTATGTGATGTATGCAAATTCCATTTAATTTGTGTTGACTGAGGAATCGTTAAATTGCCTGTAAAGTTGCGTGTTTCCGGTTTTTTATGTAAATAAGAAGGATAATTTAAAGTAATCTTAATATCTTGAATCACAGGTGGATAAATGATATTTATTTGGTAATATCCCAAATGGTGTTTTCCATCTGACAAAGAAAAATGCAAAGGTTCTTGTAGGACGGGAAAATAAAAGGAAAAAAGCGTATCGTTTTCTTTTTTTAAGAGATTTTGTTTATCATCTAAAACTAAAAATAAATTTTGGGGTAATTTTTCACCACGAACTGAGACTTGCAATTTAAAATCGCTACCTTGCATGGTTTGTAAACTATCCGGAAGGAAAATAGAATAGGGTAGTGGCGGAGCAAAATTTTGATTATAACTCAATACGCGTTGATAACCTTCGGAAAGTTTTTGATCAAAATGTGAGATACGCAATAAAAAAGCAATTAAAAAAGGAATAAGCAAAAGCGGTAAATATTTAAAATTCTGTTTAAAATCAACCGCCTTTGAAAATCTAAAATGTTTGAGTTGTTCAGATTTTTGTTCTATGCTTGCCCATAATAAATCCGCTCCGTCAGACTGTTGATTCAATTGTAGGGTGTTGAGTAATTTATCTTGTATTTCAGGAAAAAAATTACCGATTATTAGGGCTGCTTTTTCATCTGATAATTCA